>Ga0325411_1003754_pt1 | contig 17072 bp, 13 predicted proteins | sample PopdelMetagenome_13_FD_206181 | JGI IMG/M metagenome (GOLD analysis project Ga0325411, IMG submission 206181) | Populus deltoides microbial communities from Bellville, Georgia, United States - Xylem-PdIQD-R4 | ecosystem: Host-associated > Plants > Phyllosphere > Stem > Wood/Secondary xylem...
TGTAACTTAAATCCTTCTCCAGAGAAAGCCGAGTTGATAGACTGAGACATCAGATTTTTATTTTGAGTTGCACTCAGAGAAGGTACCTCCCCCCCCTCTCAATCTTCCTGTCTATTTATTTATTTATATTTATAGATATCATATAATATCTAGTATTTTGTATGAGGTTGTATCTTTCTCTATGGTTATTACTTAACCCCCCCCTCAATCTTCATGACTATTTATTTATTTATATTTTTATCTGCATTTTAAAGTTCCTTGAGCTATATGCATGGAGCACTGTTCTGATAGGAAGTTGGTTTTTGTATGTAGATTCTTAGTTATCCATTGGTTTTTGTATGCAGATTCTTAGTTGTCATGACAGACTGCTCTTCAATTTCTTTATTGCTTCCCATTTTCACTAAATATATAATACAATCCTACATTGTATTCAAATTTCTTACGGGCATTTGTGGACAACTGATTTGGTACTTTTTTTTTTGTTGGATAATCCAGTTCTATGTTTCTGCTTTTGAGAACTATTATCATATTATTCATTTAACAGAAATAACTTATCCTTTTGCTATATTCTGGTTTCTAATTTCTCATTTTTCCTTGGTTATATGCACCTTCTAATATGGCAATTGGATGGCATTCTGTTCAATATCTATTGAACAAAATAATGACACATAATGACACATCAGGGATTGAATTTGAACAAAATAGAAGCAAGAGGAAGGTTCAACACTGTTATGTTCTAGATCTGTTAGAAAATTTACAGCGAGCATGTTATTGCAATAGACATGAAAACTTACAATTAGATCTTCCTTCAGCAGATTCTATTTTTAACATTTTCACTTTAGTAAATCTCTTTTTTTCTCTGATTCGTTAATCATCTGATGTTGAATACACACGAGCATATGATTTTTCTGAGCACTATTGAGGTTTGCAGTGTTTCATTGAAATTTTCAGATACTATGATGTGTGTGTATCTTTGCATGTGCCTATTCCTATTCCTGTTGCTTATGCATATGGATTGCTTGCAGGGCTGCTTTGAAACATTTGAAGATTGATCGGATCAAGAAATATGAGTACTGCTTACCTTGTGAGTTTTGAGGAAATTTTATGATGTTTAGATTGCTGTATTTCACACGAACTTCATTGTACTAAAATAGTGTTGTGAAAAGAATGGAAAAAAGTGCCCTTTAAGTTGAGCACCAAAAGTTTGTGGACCACAACATGTAAATTTTGCTGAACCATGTTTGGTTGCTTGTTTGACTAATCAGAGTATAGGATAGTACAGCTCCTGTATCAGCTTTTAGCGTTCTGTCATCTCTTATTGCCAATGTATGGGGGACTGTTCTATTCCTGTGAAATGCTTCCTTTTTTGACAGATTTCTACAACCCTCTTCAAGAAGATGAGCTTGAGCAGAGCACTGAGGTTCAAATAATTTTCCCATCAGAACCAAAGCCAGTAAGTGAATAGCATGTAAAAGAAGTGAATTGATGGAAACCAAAACCTTTGGATGTCGCAGATAGCTTGAGTTGAGATTCATTAATTATAGTTTATAATGTCAGTTAAGCAAACTGTCGTGCTTAGTTTAGTTGCTATGATAAGTGTAGCACTGATATACGATTCTGCAAATTGACCTTTTAGCATTGGTAATTGCAGATTTTCTGTGAATTTGATTGGGAATTAGATGAACTTCAGGTATGGTTTTTATTTCTGATACTTTTCTTGGTTTAACTTGGATGTTTTTTCATGAAGTTGCTTTATTCATTCCTTCATTCTTTTGAATGCTTGATAACCACTATGACATTTGGCCTTATGGAAGAATTGGTTTGAACGTATGGCTATGGTAGTCATCTTGTAAATCTACCATTTCAGTTTGTAGAATTGGATTGTCTCCTGCATGTTTGAAGGAATTATGTGGAAATGGTGTATGCCTAGCAACATATTCCTGAACTCTCCTCACCTGATAAGTACAAACCTTGCCTTGATATTTGCTGCCAGGAGTTCTTGGGGAATATATTTGTCCTATCATTTCTCAACTCTGACAAAATTCTTCCCTGAACCACCTCCCTACCCGTGTAAAGAAAGAACAACTAGTTTGTATTAAGATCTATCTATTAACCTGCAGGAGTTCATTGATAAGCTGATCCAGGAGGAGGAATTATCTGAAGATCAAAAGGATGCCTTTAAGGTGAATTTTATGAAATATATTCAAACATTTCATTGTTTCATCCTATTTTTGTTAATAATTGAACCTTGTATCTTTGTTTTCTTAGGAATTTGTCAAGGAGAAAGTTCGAGAAGCGAAGAAAGCTAATAGAGAGGTAACTTGTTTGGTTCTGTTTGGTTTGCAAGTGCAAGTGGGAGGTCTTTAGCTGCTTTGTAACAAGTTTCCTTTGGTGCAGGCTAGGGAAGCCAGGAGAAAGGCCCTGGAAGAAATGAGTGAGGAAACTAGAAGAGCGATAGAAAATCTGAGGTTCTACAAGTTCTATCCTGTGCAAACGCCTGATACACCTGACATATCAAAAGTGAAGGTAGAGTGTTACAATAACCACAAGGATATCATTTTGTGAAAGCAGCTTTTGATTAATAGAGTTTGTTTATAGTTACTATTAATTTTTCTTAAGAATAGGAAATCTAATTGCAGTAGAGACATTTTACCCTGGGACAGCCTGTTGAATATTCAACCTCTGACTTTTTATCATTGAAATGTCACCTGGAGAGAGCTTGGCAGTTTTGACCTCCTTTATGTACTTCCAGTGTACAGCAAATGATGCCCTGCCTTGACTCCTTGGTATTATGCTTTGAATTACTGAGAGAAAAGAAAAAAAAATCTGATTGTGGTTCAGACAGTTTGCAACCTTTATGATTACCTTCTCAAGGGAACATCTAGATTTGTTTCCTTAATTCACTCGATTTCCAAGTATTAGTAGATTTTCCCTGGTCAAAGAGGGTAGACCATGAAGTATTAGTAGAATATTCAGACCTTGCACTTTCCTTTTTCCATGAAGTGAATTTCTGAATTCCTAGTGATGTTTGCTGATTTTCCCTTGCAGGCATCATTTATAAACAGGTACTATGGGAAGGCTCATGAGGTTCTGTGAGGGGATACATCTAGGACAGGGATGAAGCCTGCTTTGGCTGCAAAGATTCAAATTTAAAGGTTTTGCTTACCATGAAGCTGGGAGGAGGCATGCCTCTGGTGCCACAGTTTTACTTTATCATTCTAGGTGTCTCAGGAGATACAAACTTTGCAGTTTCAAAACTTTTTGAGAGTCAGTCAGGCGCACATTTTTACTTTAGCAGGCATTTGTAAGATACATTGTTGAGGTTATTCACATTTTCTAGGTATCGGCCGGCAGTGAAATCCACTTGTCGCTTGGATTTCTCAAAGTTTCCCGTCCATTTCATCCACATATTACTTTTTATGACCAGAAGTTCTAGTCCCAAAACAACGAGTTATAGCATCTCAATATTACAATAAATGACCGAATTTATAATAAATGACTGGATGCCCTTGTAGCTCTTATTTTCGTAATCAGTTCTAAATTTTCCAGGTTGTTTGAGGTACATTGGTGGATAAAGTAACATGTCAGTTCACACAGCAGCCCACCTTATTTATTTTCAGCACAAACATAACTCTTGGGCAGCTTGGCATACAGTGCAGGTAAATTACATACAGAAAGACGGAAGCTTGATCAGTTGCGAATATGTAAGGGAGCTTTCCTTGGCTTCTAACTCTTGGTTCAATCATCCGTTTTACCAGAGAAAAAATGATCTGCCCATTCACCAGGGCCAGCAAATGGCAAGAGACCACAGCACAATGGTAGAAGCAGGAGGGAAGTAGCGTAGAAAAGTGATCGCCGGAGCCAATATGGACATATTGTGCTAGGTTTTGTCCCTCGGGCGATGGCCGTGACGGTGACGGGCCCATGAAGCAGACAGAACAAAGTCGATGGACATACATTTGAGAAGAACTGCAGCGCGCATAAAGCTTCCCAATACAGAAGCCAGAGCGATCCACTCCCTCCCAGTGTATCAACACAAAGTTTGCCAGTAAAACCACAGACAGCTCCCAACAGCAGCAGAATGAAAGTTATTGGCATTGTCCGGTGTTGAGATGAGGAGCGTTGAACAAGCAAAAAAGCAACTGCAAGGATAATTAGGATGCCAAATGCCATTTGGCTCACAACTTGAACTTGACAAATGAGTACCTGTAGCCAGGAATTAAAGGATGAAAAAGGCTTGACGGACCACCCGAATTTGGACTCCTGAAACAGATAACCAGAAACATATAAATATTTCCCAGACATCTGGTATGATTGTAACCAAGGCAGAAGAATATATAGCAAAGAAAATAAAAAAATCATCTCATCTGTTACTAAAGGAATGGAATAGAAATTGTTCAAAACATAAGACAGATAAAACAATTCTCCATTCTGCTCATGGTTAGGGCTCTGTTTTAAATCGAGATTGCTAAATCATGTTTAAGTTTGAAAAAGGGAATTTGGTCACAATTTCCATTCTGCTCATCAAGTTTCAAACATTATGGAATGATTTGACTATAAAGCCTGCCCAAGCAACTCCCAAGTCCTTACCTTTACCATCTACCTCAAGGCCCGAGCTAATATGCTCCTGATTTTATAGTTTTATTTAAAACTCCTCTTTTAATAGCCTCTCTGTAGTCCCTGTTGTTGTTTGGGGAAGCACCTTCGCTAGTACCTAGTACTAGAAGAAGAGCATGTAGCCAGACCACCATACCAACAAAAATGATGGTTACAGCATCTCACGAAACTAAATCAAATGACATTAGCAAGAAGACATGGTCCTTGCCTTGTCCAAAAGAGAGCAGGATTCAGTAGCTTCTTTGATCCTTTTGTATGAATAAACATATGCACTGTATGATAGCGAGGCAGACATGATGATCAAACCAGCAACAAGACAGTCTGTGCACTTTCTATGCAGCTCAGCATGCCTTGTGTCTTCTAATTGAGTCTTGAACTTGTCAACTGCAAAGGATGCCTTTGAAATGCCCATTACTAATTTTGATCTCCCCAGATAATTTGATTCTGAGGTGAGATTCAACAAGTCCTCTTCCAACTTCAATTTTTTCATTGCAAGACCAATCTCTATTTCCTTCAGGTCATTAGAACGGGCTTGCTCGACAACGGATCTCTCAATAGTGCTAAACATGTTAATTACAGGGTATGAACTAGGAGCACAGGCTAGTTGGTTGGTTTGTCTGTGAAGGGCAAGTTCTTGCCCCAAGCAACCCACGGATATGTTCTCTTCTACCTTTTCAAGTATATGTGTTTGATCCCCAGTCAAAGTAGTGGGCAAGTCTGTTTCTGAGTCACAATCTTTGATACCGGTGCTACTGGCACAGCCAACACTTTTATTGGGAGTCCTGTCTGGAGCAGAAATATCTAGGTTCTGGTGGATTAAGGCAGGTGGTCTCTTGTTGATAGAGGATTCATCAATCAATCTAAGAGTACTCAATGTGCTCCCAAATGAATTCTGAAAATTTCTTGCAAAGAAATCAAATTTGTCACCAAAGACCTGTTGCACATAGGGTGTAAGGTCAGCATTTTGTGGCCTGCCTGATGTTGATAAGTACATGAAGGAACTTGACTTGTAAAACCAGAGTCAATGGATAAGTGAGCAGTTAAGGTCTGGCTTACACTGGCTAAAGATTCTCTGACAGCTGAAGTGCAGATCTACATGAAAGTAGACACATTAAGTTCGGTTTTCCCAACATTCCAAACATCAATAAAATTAGAACAAACAGACTCCAAAACAAAGAAGAAGCATGCAAAGGCAAAATTGTCTAATTCATGTGATTTTACTGAGCTGCAGTGAAAAATTTACTAGATGGGCATCTGATTGCATTGTTATCTAAGTATGAACTGTTTAACAAACAGTCCATTTGAGTGACAAAACTAACATGTTCTTCCATATGCAGAATAAAAAAATGTACGGCAGAAGGGATGTCAAACCATAATAGTGACTTCAAAGATCTATTTCTGAGGGCGAATATAAAATCCATGTTAGTCTTGAAAGAGGCAAAAAATTTACCATTGAAAGATGATCAACAGACAATCTTTCACCTGCTGCATCTTTCCTCTCCAGAACCTACAATAAAAAAAAAAGCAACAAATAAACAATATCAACTGACAAATACTAATCATTAAAAAAGGGGTAAATGATAAAGATGCTTTAGACCTTGCACCATTACTGTGAAAAAGCCATCGGCATGTTTTTAATGAGATTTTTCACAAGGCAAGTCATTTCATTAGAAAGATTAGAAATCTCACAGAACATTCCTGAATGAAACCAAAGGGAGAAAAAGCTAATAGTATACATATGACAATTAGAAAGTGAAAACAAAACCTTAAAAAGGAAGACAAATGGAATTAATTTTTTTCTAATGCTTTCATTGTACAAAAACAAAAGACTATTGATAAAAATAGCAGTCATGACTCAATACAAAACGTCAAGATCTCAGGTTCAAACAAACAGCTCTGAAGATGTTGAAGGTTAACTTCATAACCAATCACCAATCTATTCTGTATATTTAAGAGAAGGCAGAGTCCAGTTCACCTTTTGATTCACCAAGTAATACAAATTAAAAGAATACAACTGCTGCGACAAACATACATCCCACAAGGATGAAACTTTTCATTGCATGAGTAACTGTAGACTGTAAACTGTAAACTGTAAACTGTAAACCTAATATCTAAATTAATTCAACCACCAAATGATATTAGACTGCAAGCATAGTGTTGAATAAAATACTGGACACTGCTTTGGATACACTAATTAGATACATATCAATGCACAAATCAAAGTAAGCCATAAGAGACTAATAGATTTGAACAGATTTATGTAAGCAAAATAAGAAACATGCAACTAACAATATGCGCACATACAAGTAAAAGCATGTAACTAACTGCAAGCCATGCGGTACGCAAATAGCAATAGAACATCCACATTAATAACAGCATGAAAGGTCTGTCTCTATCCCCTACTGCTTTCCCCTAGCACCAAAACAATGGATAAAAGGTGGATATCTGTCTCTAAGAAGTTTACATTTATCTTAATGACCTTCAATTGTAAATTATATCCATACATTTTTGATACAGTTGCTTAGAAACCTTTTATTCACAGACCAAACCCTTAATCATTGTAATACCAGCTTACAGAACATTATTCAAGTCAATCACTGAATTTCGTGAAAAATATAGTTAATCAAAGGCTAACTTCCAAAAGTTTGTAATCCATGTTGGAGTTCCGTGGCTGCACATCTAAGTCAATACATTAACTCAAAGTGCATTCAGAGAGCTAAACACTCCACAACATAAGAAAATCTACCAACAATCTCCATAGCATTCCAAAACCATCTATCTCAATTCCAACAAATCAACATATTTAACCTAGAAAAGCAAGAACCAATAGCATACAAATTTGAATAACACATAACCAAAAAAAAGGGAAACCCTAAAATTTCCCAACGCAAGCATATCACCTTAAGAAACTAAACAGACACCAAAAAGAACCAAACTTTATGAACCAAAACCACTAATTTCAATCTCATTGCTTGCAAAAAAGGAAATTGAAGAAACCTGAGCAACAACAGCAGCAAAAGACATCCCAAGATGTAATGCAATAGCCTCCACATTACCATCCCCTACACCGCCCCTGTGCCTAAGCGGAGCAAAAACCACCTTGGGGCTTCGTCGTTTGTATGCTACGCGCGAACTTCTATTCATAGAGGCAGTAACAGAGGAAGAAGAAGATGACGAAGGCGGCGGCGGCGGCTTTATGGTTGTGTCTTTAAAGATTCTTTTCTTCTTCTTTGTGTCTGTGGGTTTAAGGTTATAATCATTCTCCACCGCTGGATTTGAATGATCAGTGGGGGTTGGTTCTTGGATCGTCAGAGAAGGAGAAGGAGATGGATCGGTGTCCATGGAAGAGAAGAGGAGGCCTCAACGACCGCTTCTTTTAAAAATCTCAAAATTATTACCACAGAGAGAGGACTGTGAAGCTATTAGAAGTTGTATCGGAAACAACAGAGCGTGTATTGGGGGTTGAGTTAGCTTTTCTGAACGTCCAAGGATTCTGTCTGTACTGTTTAGTACTTGTGATAATTAAGTTTAGTACCTGTACTTTTACTTTTGCTCTGATTAATTTTCGTGTATGTATTTAAATGCATTTATTTTTGCAGTGGGTGTTTAGAAGTGTTTTAATTATTATTTTTTAAAGTATTTTTTATTTGAAATTATATTAAATAATATTTTTTTTATTTTTTAAAAATTATTTTTTAATAGCATGCCACATGGATTGAAAGGATAGGATCAATTTTACCATATAATTTTAATTTCTTTCTAATTGTGTTTATGTATTCTAGTTTCCCATTTAAGTTGCTGCTCATAAAATAATCAATTTCTTGTTTAGTCAACGCTATGAAGTGGTTTATGTGCCTGCCTGCTATCAATAAATTCAAAATTACCAAGAAAAAAAATTAAACGCCAGGGAAGGATGAAAAATATATAAAAATTCTTAATCACAACAACTCAATCGGAAAAATCACCAAAATTCTTTGCAACAAAGGCCTTTCAGATCCAAGAAAATGGATAAAAATGTCGGATAGTTGTAAGATGGTGTGCTTTGTTGAACAATCATAGCAAGCTGGTTCATGGCAGCCCATGCATTGCCAGGTTAGACACCAAATAAAAGTATATTATATCATCACATTCCACCAAATATGGCAAACTATACTATAATATAAATATCCTTTTGGACTTTTTAACTCACTACTTTTTATTTAATTCTAACTCATGGTACATCCATGTGGCATGCAATTAAAAAAAATAAAAAAAGAGTACAATTTTGAAATCAATTGATGAACATGAATTGAGAATTTTTGAAACTTAGAGGATTCAATTGAAATAAAATAAGTATTGACATATTAATTTTAGAATATGTTTGTTTGTATGGTTGCTTCTATGTTTAAGGTCAAGCATAATTTGGCAACATTGAAACCAAGTTTTGAAATTGTAGGATCTATACACCTTTTGTGTTTACATCGCAAGCTAATAAAAAGCAACAAAAACCTGCTTTTTAAGAGATCTAAAAGCCATAAACCCTGTTTATTGACAAAAATATTCATTGTGGAGACCGTTGATTTTTATACTCTCAAAAATTACCCCTATCCTTTCTAGCTAACTTTCTTTTTCTGGTTGTGCATTTCTCTCCTCATTTCATTCTCTTAAGTTCCTACTCGGATCTTCCACCATTTTTCTAAAAGAATAACAACACTCTCAGCTGACATAACCATGTTTGAATACTTCACAGCAGATTTTCTACCTTGTAACCACACCCGTAATAGATCTTGTTGTTGCATTAATGACGTTTCATAATTATATTAGAAGGAAGTCTCATAAAGATATGGTGTTTAATGGGTTTGATCGGCATTCTAACTTTGTTTTACAAGAAATATTACTCAATGTTGTCCCAAATTATCAAACACTATCATCACATAGACCTTCACGTATGAATTATACATGTGATGACATTGCGACAAATTTAGTGGATGAATAAAAAATTAGAATATATATATTAAGTTGTTATTTTTGATAATGTAATTTTTATGATGCAAATAAATAAATAAACTAATGTCATTGTTTGGTAATTTTATAGTTAACGACAACTTCTAACACATTTTTAACTATAACTCACTTTTACTTTCTCAATGAAAATTGACTTTTTTAATTTTTATTTTCAAATCTCAACCACAAAACTATATCAAAAACAAAAACACCTTTGATTTTCTTAAGTGAAGTTCTGAGTTTTATCCTTTTTATATATATAAAAAATGTTTCAATTTTTTTCCAGTAGCGATTGTTATTATCGACTTTGTGAAGGGAAAGCATAAGAAAGCTGGGGGTTGCCTATGTTGCCTCTGTAACCAAAGAAGAGCTGCACTCAAGAGACCTAAAATTCTAGAGCAGGTAAATTCCAGAGATAATGCATCCCCATTAAATATTATTTTTTAATTAGTATTTTTTAGCGATAACTAACATGAACCGATAGTAAAATTATCTTTGTTTCTTTTTTTTTTTCTGGTTATTGAAGAAGAAGATATGTATGAAGTGTTTCTTTGAGGTATTTGAGGAAGAGATTCATCAGGGGATTGTGAAAAACCAGCTGTTTAAGCCCGATAAGTGGATTGCTATTGGCGTGTCTGGCGGGAAAGGTCATATATAAAAAATAAAGTTTTTTGGTTATGTTTATTGATTTTGTATTTGTTTGGTTTTTTTTTTGTTTGTTGCAAGTTCAACAATGCTTGCTTATATTTTATCTAGATTGAATTGTCGCCACAATTATGGGTTGGATCCTTTTCTTTTGTATGTTGATGAATGTACTATTGGATATAGGGATGACTCATTGAGACTGTCAAAAGGAATGAAATTTAGGCAGCTAAGATTAGCCTTTGCTTTTCTATTTGATTTGGAATGTGAATTTCCCGGGAGTGATTTGCTTTTTTGCTAAAATGTTTAGTGAATTTGAAAATGTTCAATACAAGAAAATTATCTCTTATTTACTTGGTGACCCAAGATATTTATAGAATTAGGTCACACCAACTCACCTCAGGATGTGAAAAATTGCACAACAATTGATTGACAAAAACATTGGTGCCTTTCATTAATTGTAGTGCCTTGCACTGTCATTGGTGGAGAGGTTGATTGATGCCAATGACTTGTTGGATAGAAGTAACCATAGGTTGAGAAATAAGATGCCAACCTACATCAAAGTTTGTGTTTGCAAAGATTTTGTAAGAAAAAAAAAGTTTGTGTGCATGGATGATATGCGACACCACATTTTGAGTCATTAAAACTTGAAAAAATATTTGGTGTGTGCATATTAGATAGTCGTGTGGTGAAAAAATGGGAGAAAAGATATGCGCTAATAGTTGAGAATTTTACATGGTGTTGAGCTGAGTACTTTTGAGGTCAAATCAGGAGAAAAGGAGCAAGATAATGTTAAAATCGTGTTATGCGGGCTTGGCCTAATCAACACGGGGGTGATGAATGATCATGTCGTTTAGGCTGGCCCCAAATGACATGAAATTGATTTTTTTAAAATATCAAGCACCATCAATTACCTCTTAAGTTTTTTAAACATATGTGTTTGAAAGGCTTAACTAGTTGAAGTGGAGGAAGAAAATATTTAAAATATAAATGTTACCTGTTGTGGCTACGAGAATGTTAACGTCGTTAGGTGTTTGGATGTTTTCATTTTTGTTTCTTTCAAAGTGTGTCCATAAGACTTATCTTTGTGTAAATGTTTTTCAATGTTTTTGGAGGAAGATCCTTAATCATTTTGGAGACAAGTGGTCATGGAGACTTATGAACGGATCTTTGATTCTTTTGAAGACAAGCGATTTTGGAGAACTAGAGAAGGATCCCTGATTCTTTTGGATATAGAGATTCATTGAAAACACATTTAGAGATACAAAGATTTTATCACGAAGATTTTCATGGAGACACGAAAATCTTGTTGTGGAGATTTTTCTTGGAAAAAATTGAGATATAGAGAAAAATTATTTCTTTTATTGAAAAGTTTAAAAGATAAAGGAGAAATTCTTATGAGATAATTTGAAGATTATATGATCTCAGGTAAATTATCATGTGTGTAGACTTCCTTCATGTCATGCTTATATTTTTCATGAACTAGTGAATGTAACTTTTGGTGATCATTCTTTTTATCTTTTTTTTTTCAAGGTATGGCATTCCTCAATGTCATGACTATGATCATAGTGAGAAAGACACAACTTATTAGGGTTTCTTGTGTTCACATCACTTTTCATAGGAGAAAGATATTGCAAAAATTCTTTCTCTTTAATAGTATCTAACACCTTAGTCCATGTGGTGGCTAGAGCAATAGTCAGGAGCTCGAGGAATTAAGACAATCACAAATATGTCCATTAATGCTCCTTTTAAATGCTCTAGTTGAAGATTAGTGATGTTGAAGAGATTCTCTTTGTGAGTGGAAACGAGTGTGACCTTATTTAGTCATATTGACTTCTTTCACCCTAATATTATCTTTAATGGCTTGTTAGATGTTGAGGAGATTTTTTTCCAGGAGAGTGTATAACGTTTTTCACAATGAATAATTGTGTACTTTATTTATTAGAGCTTATGTGATGATGGGTTCTAGGAGTCTTTCCTTTTTGAACATTTTATAGTTGAAACTTTGGAAATAGATTTAGATGCTCTCATCTTTTTGTTGTGTGATGGAAAAAATTTCTATGGTACTCTTTTTGGTTGAAATGCTTGCGTTGAAGGGAGAGATGACTTTGAAGCTAAAATCATGAAAATAGAGGATAGAGCTAAGCTCTAAACCATGGAAGAACTTTGCATATAACATTCTTGTCTTGTGTGACAAACTCTGTGATGCTTTTTATATTTTGTATATGATATCGAGGGTCTGTAAGTCCCTCATTGTTGTTTAAGATGGATGATGTAGCCGGACTTATGAAAACTAAAGGTTCTAAGCATTTGAGTGAGGATGTGCCATCATTGGGTGGAGATTTGCAAATAGCCAACCATGTGGATGGCTTAACAGTTGTTTTTTTAGATAAATGAGATAGGTTTAGACCCCAATGGAGGTCTAGTCGTGCTAAGCTAGGATAACTGCTTAAAATGGCAATAATAAAAGATACAATTGGACCGAGCTCAAATTTTCCAAGTGATTCTACATATAATTTTCCTTTTCAAAGTGACTTTATCTCTTATTGGACCATTGGTTCTCCTAAAATTAGGCCTAAAAGTTGTTGTTTGAGTTAATTTTGTTATTTTTCTAAGTTTTTCATATTTATTATTTTAATTTAGATTTTGTTTTAATTTTCTTTATGCTTTTAGATTCTTATTTATTTTTTTAGTCAATGTAGGGTTTTATGACTTATTTAAAGGTCTTATAAACCTATAATAAGACAAATACTACTAGAATTATATTTCAGAGAATAAAACTATGAATTTATTGTTCATATTTGCAACCCTTTTCGTTCATCAAATCTTATATTTTTTATGTTGTTGCTATCTTTATAACTTTTACCTACATCACTAACTTTTAAGGAGACAATTTAGAGAGTTGGGTGTGCAATACTCTTTGAAAAAGTGGAGATTCTCCTACTTGACGGGGCTATGTTTAGGAGCTTGTAAAGTCATGAATTTTATGTCATGTATAAGTTTTTTTTTTTTTCTATGAGGGGTAAATAAGTGAGACTCAGATAAAGATCGATTGTGACTAAATCCTCGTTTGGAGCATCCCATATGAGAGCGATGGATGCAACTCATTTTAAGAGTAGGAGTGTGAGCATTACTTGTTTGCAATTCATTTCGCCCCATCTTATTAGTTGTCTTCACATACTTAATGGTGTATACATGAGAGCTTGTTATTATTTACGAGGAAGAATGCAAAATATAGTTCCATAGTTACAATAATATCATTAAACATTTGCATCTAATAGAAGAGTTGTTGGAGATTTGAGGGAGTCAGGGTCCTTGTGGTAAGAAGATCAATTACTCTTCTTTGTTCTAGAGTTTTGTCAGCTATGAAAGAGTTGTAGTGAGTAGTGAAAAGGAATGGATTGACTTTTTATTTAATTTTTATAGGCAATGCTATTATTAAAGTTATGAAAAATTTCACACATAAATTGAGTTTTTTAGGGGCTATAATCATGGGCCATGAAATGTGGGTTTGAATATGAGCTTGATGTTTGTGCTTCGTGAATCCTAAAACAAAACAAGTCTTTTACATAATAAAATTTTTTTTGATACTTAAGTAAATAGATACAAGAGAAAATTTAAAGAAAATATATATTAAATTTAAAAATATTTAATATAAAAAAGTTATCTCTTTGATGATTCTATTTATATATCTGGTTTATGATAGCTCATCTTGAAAAGTAAAGAACTGTATAATAGTGATCGGTGGAAATGTTGATGAAGACTGTTAATTATGTGTCTTGCACCGTTATTAATATAAAGGTAGATGAATATTAGTAACTTGTTGGCTAGAATAGCCGAAGGTCAAAAAAAGAGAATCTCTCGTTGAAAGTATAAAAAAAGTTTGTGTGTGGCTCTGTGCTGAGTTTTGAGTCATTGGAACTGGAAAAATATTCGATGGAGTACTTGTGGTGAGAAAGTGGGAGAAAAGGTATGCGCCACTGCCAGTAGGTGAGAATTTTTTATAATGCTGGGCCGAGTACTTTCGAGGTGGAATCAGGAGAGAAAAGACGACGCAGTCTTCACATGCAGGCCTGGCCCGAATAGTATGGGGTGAGCGCAAACTTCGTGAAGGTGATTTTTTTTTTTCTAGATAAAAAATCGTGCACCATCGGAATATTTTAAAATGATGAACTGATGAAATGGACTGATACCAGATGAATTTATTTTGAGAAGAATCTTGATTGATCTTAGTTTGGGGTTTACGTCGAGCTGGAATCTTCCTGTGGGGAATTTGGCCCTTTTTTCAAGGTAGCAATACAGTCCTCCACTTTCTGTGGTAGTCAAATTGATCTCTAACATTCACAGTAACCATCAATTTGTGTGTTTCCCCTGTTAGCTCTCAAGTTAAACAGCTCCAGTCCACGACACTAATGGTAGCAAAATGAATTAAAACAGTGAAGCGGTTTTGGAAGCACCCATGATGAGGAGGCTAGTGAACCTGTTTTTGAGACTAGTCATGAGAACGCCAGCAATCAATAACGGGATTTTGACTTTAACCTGATTGATTCTTGGTTAGGCATTTCCAGAATCCCGTTTCCAATTCAGCTTGGATCTTCGACACTTCTTTGGATTTATTTTGGAATTAAGGATGATGCTAGTAGTCATCCCTGATGAAATATCGTTGGGCTTGAGCATTTGGGGTTAGAGGCTCAATTCCCACCTACACAATCGCTGTCTCTTTGAGGTTGACTTGCTAGCTCAGCTGTATTTGGAATTGTTACTAACCTCATTAACTTTATCACTCTCCTTTAAACTCACTACCACTTGCTGTGGTTCACTTGACTCTGCAAAATCATTACATCCTGGTCTTCAGCTTCACTCATGGGCTGGTGTTTCATGTTTGGAGTTCTGAGAAGATAAATTACTGCAGTTTTAATCTCACAAGCTATAGAAACGAAAGTAGTGCGGATTTCACAGTCCCTACGACCTGTTTCTAGCTTGCGTGATTGCTTGAGTTTAGAAATAGACTGCTGTACCAAGAGGTTATGTTCTTCAGATCAATTCTTTTATTCCTTATGGTCTGCATATAAAACTGGATATTTGATGAATTTTTAGAGGCCGTCATGCATATGGCTAACATCTTTTACATATCAATATATGATATTGATCGATTGAAAAAAAAAGGTGTTACCACAAGTATAATACAGTCCTAAACAAACAGATAAGTGTAGTAATTGAATTATGTATTGAATGAACAGACATAAGATTTCATGGAGATTCTTCGAAGCTCTACGATCTTCATACTTTTAAGAGCACAAGAGAATCTGCAATAACTTTATATATGTGGACATGTAGATGTAGATAGTTAATTAACTTAACAAAGAAAGAAATAAGCTTACATAATTGTGTATATATATATATGTAACATCTCTCTACCAGCCAACCCCGTGATGAAGCTGACCAGCCATAGCTATATTGCCATTCCTGTCTCCATGATCGCGTATCTTATTCATGTTGAAATCACCAACCATCAAATTCTCTTGATAACCAAGGAACCTTGTGTTTTGTCCATAGCTCTTGGCTGTTACTTCCGTGCCGAGTGAGTAGAGTCCGGCGTTAAAACTCTGAAGATCCATCCCAGTTGATAGAGAAGGAGAACCATTGACTTTGATAGTTTCATGAGTACCAAGAGAACCATGGTTAGTGGGAGATAACTGGTCCTCTTGTCTAGCCATAGAATTTTTCTCTCCCTCAGTATCTCTATACTTGTTGAGATAAACCTTCAAGGATCCAACATAATTCTCAAACCCTAGTGTGCTCATAGCCCACAAAAGATCATCACCGTTTATAGTCTTCCTCTTCTCTCGTTGACACTTGTCGGATGCTTCGCCTGTGATGAAGCTTATGAACTCAGAGACACACTCTTGGACAGTTTCCTTGGCTTCTTTGGATATCTTTGCATTTGCTGGGAGGGATTTCTTCATGATCCGGCTTACGTTGGCGATGGGGAGGAATCGGTCCTGCTCTAATTTGGAAGAGCTTTCTGAGATGTTCTCAGACAAGGGGCTTCCAATTGGGCTGATCTGGGTCCTTTTTCCTGTCATTTTAGGCAACCAAATATAGAGGAGAAGAGAAGATGATGCTAAAGCTGGAGAGGAGAGGGAACAGTTGTTTTTTTTTTTGCTTGAAGCTTTGGTTGTAGAATCTAACGAGAGGGGTCTGGGCTTTTATGCTAGGAGAGGTAGGGTAAAGAGGCCAAAAATATAAAAAAGTGGAAAGGCGGTCTTGACGTGGACAGAAAAGGAAAGAAACAAGCACTTGAGAGATCGGAACCATTGCAAAGAATGGTTTATGAAGTATGGAATCTTGATTAAAAGTAAGAACTATTTATGAGTCTTCACTGAGGGAACTATATATCAGGTAGTGATTCTTGTGCAAGGTGTTTCATGGGGAACAAGGGCAAGTACCTACCTAGTTTTGCCACTCTCTATTTTTATTACACGCAACCCTCGCAGGTTTCGTTAATTTTTGTCAAAATTACTGGACCTTAGGCTTAACTAGGAATGTTTTGGACCACAAACAAACATTTCTAGCTAGTTATCAACCCAAATCATTAGAGAAAAGTGCATGCGTGCGAACAAAGTATGGCTCTAGAGGAAAAAGGTGAACCCAGCATCATGTCACATTCACACGTTCCTTTTCTTGTAATTCTCGGTAATTTATTTCATCTGTTTCAACAATAAGGTAGTATATAATGACTTGATTTAGATTTTCACTGCGGGCAGTAATAGAATTTCGTTTGAGGATAAAAGAAAATGTTCAAGTATTGATTGATAACATGTTTTTTT
>Ga0325411_1003755_pt1 | contig 17069 bp, 10 predicted proteins | sample PopdelMetagenome_13_FD_206181 | JGI IMG/M metagenome (GOLD analysis project Ga0325411, IMG submission 206181) | Populus deltoides microbial communities from Bellville, Georgia, United States - Xylem-PdIQD-R4 | ecosystem: Host-associated > Plants > Phyllosphere > Stem > Wood/Secondary xylem...
TCTTTTTTCATTATAGGCTGCGTCTCTTGGACGTGAGCCGAGCCCGATGGAGCTGTTTGTGGAGACGCACGTGCGGAGTCAAGACCGCCAGAAGGGGGCGCAACAGTTCGTTGATAACCGTGCTCAGCATTTCGTGGTATGTTTGTTCAACCATTTTATTTTGTAAGTTATTATGTTTATTGTATTGAATATGATGATTACTTTTATTTTTTATTTTCAGGAGACCTATAATAATCGGTTGAGGGAGAGATATGGGGACGATACTTTGACCCATCCGGAATTCGATCCGGATTTGTGGATGGAGGTTGGCTCGTCAGGTGGACCCAATAAAAATCGGGTTTACGGGCTCTCCAACACTACGGCCGACAACTTGCGGTCGACCCGTAGTGTTTCAACCGTTGGGAGCTCCCAAACAATATCGAGCTCCCAATCTAAAGAGTTCGTGGCTTTGCAGCAACTCACCGAGAAATACGATAACCTATAAGCGGAGTACGCATAACTCAAAGCGTCTCATGCACAACAAAGAGCGGAACAAAGAGCGGAGTCTGAGCAACTCAAAGCGTCTCAAGCACAACAAAAAGCGAAGTATGAAGCGGCTCATGAACAGCAAAAAGCGGCTTATGAACAGCTTCACGAAATGATTATGAAATTGTCAAATAGCGGAACATGTGCGCCTAATCTTTTTTTGCCGTATAACCACCAGCCTCCGCCAGGATCTCCTCCTCCTCCTCCAGCTCCATCATCTTTATATTAATTTGTAATCAACATTATTTACCTTTAAAACTTCATTTAATATTTTTCTTGAAACATATTCAGTTTGTAATGAATATTATTTAACTTTGTTTTTTTTTTATGTTTAATATAAATTTTATTTGCATAATTGGTTTGTATTACAATTAATTTGTATAGTTTTATATTATATATCCCAAATAATTTTTTAAAAACAAATTAAGAAAAAAACTATTATCAAGGATTTTACCGACGGATGAATTCGGTCGGTATTTTAAACACTCACCGACAGAATTAATCCGTCGGCATTTAATAGTAGCTTCCACAATTACCGATGAATTTACAGACGGACATATTCTGTCGGTATTTCATACACTCACCGACAGATTTACCGACGGTTATTTTCCGTCGGTCAATCACAATATCCCGACGGACTAAAAATCCGTCGGTATATTTCAAGCGGGAATCTTTTTTTTTTTGGCGCGCAAATTCCGTCTGTAAAACCATCAGCAAATGGTTTTTTTGTTTTTCCGACCGATATAGCGACGGAATGGGGAATCACCGACGAAGGGAAAGCCTACGGACGTAATCGGTCGGTGATGACGTCGGTAAAAAAATCACCGACGAACTTCTAATCACACATCGACAGAATTTTTCCGTCGGTAAAACTGTAAAATCTTGTAGTGCTCAATTCTTAATCAGTCCAATGTTGAATGATGAAATTGAAAATAAATTTTAATAAAAAAAGAACAAAGAAACAACTTGAATCAACTTGATTTAATGTGTCAAACTTGGATCATGAGACTAGGATAATCTCAGAGAAAATAAATCAAGAAAAATTATAAAGATTAATTTCCAATATTGAAGGATATAATTGAAAAAAATTCAATTGAAAAAGAAAAGTAAAATCCAAGACATGCTATAAAACCATTATAACCCTATTGAAAGCAAATAAAAAATAATTATGAATCTCAATTCCTAATAAATTCAATACTGAATGATAAAATTAAAAAAAATCAATTAAAAAAGAAAAAAATAACTTGTGTCAACTTGAGTTAACCTTTCAAACTTGTATCATGAGGTTAGGATAACTTCATAAAAAATAAAACAAGTTATAAAATTCAATTCCAATTAACCCAATATTGAAGGACAAGCTTAAAAAATATTCAATTAAAAAAAGGATAAAAAATTGATTTAATCAAATTAATTTTCAAAACCCATGACCCGAGTCATGAGAATAGAATAACACCATAAAATATTTTTAAAAATATAAAGTTCAATCTCGAGTAAATTTAATGTTGAAGGATAAAATTAAAATTATTATATATATATATATATAAACAAATCATCATTCCAATTAATAATGATTTGTAAGGAGGGGATAGTGAAGTACCCTCGTTTTTTTTGGTGATAACTACGATGATAGATTGATATATGAATATAGGAGCCTTGAATCAAATCAGTTTTCTGGTGTTGTCCCACCGGAGCTTGGCAAGCTTGTCAACTTATTTTATTGGTTTATCTTATTTTCTATGTAAGAGTGAGCTTAAAACTTCCCTCTTAACACAACTAACTAACCTCTTATGCAGCTCGCTTACTGCAAATCGCTTGTCAGGAAATATTCCTGGACATTTGGGAAGTTTTACTGCCCTCACCTACTTGTATGGCTTGAATCTGTTATAGTGCTCTACCTCTCGTTTGAGTTATTCTGAAGAAACATAGTTTTCTTATTTATCAAAACTGATCTTATAATCTCTTTATACATAAAAAATATAAACGTAAACCTATCAGTTACAACAATCTAATAATAGCATAACAGCTACAAGCAATTATATGCTGACATTCATTGGTTTTAAACCATCCGTTACTCGTCATAATTAGGATAACTGCCTAACATTCCCCCACAAACTGGACACTGGATAGGTGACGAGTTTCCGGTGACAAGTTTGGAAACAAGACATTCAAAACGGTCAACAGGTAACCCTTTTGTGAAGACATCTGCATGCTGAATTTGAGAATGAACGAATTGAACTTTGTGATTGCCAGAGGCGACCTATTCATGGACAAAATGATAATCAATAGTAATGTGTTTTGTAGGAGCATGGAAGACAGGATTAGCGGCTAAGTATGTGGCAGACAGGTTGTCACAGTTAAGCAAAACCAGACGGGTAAGCGGACAACGAAGTTCAGTTAAGAGACCTTGAATCCACAGAGTATCTGCACAGGCATAGGCAAGAGCGTGATATTCTGCTTTGGCACTGGAACGGAAAACAGTGGGCTGCTTCTTGGCACTCCATGAAATGAGGTTGGGTCCCAAGAATACACAATACCCAGTGGTGGACTTGTGAGTGTTACGACATTGAACATAAGTAGAAAAATATAATAGTAGCATTTGTAGTAATTCTTTTTCAACTTTCTGAAATATACCGATGGAGTTGTGCCTTCAGTAATATTTTAAAAATATTTTCTTAAAAAAATATATTGAATAGAAGTAAAAAAATAATTAAAATAAAATAAATTAGTATAAAAATCAAATATGTATTACAAATTTAAACATTTGTATGTTCAAATATAATAAATCTAAAATAGAGGTGGCGCTGGAGGAAGAGGCAGGTTCACTACTAGATTTTACAGTTTTATCAACGGACTGAATCCGTCGGTGTGAGATTCAGACTTCGTCGGTAAATTTTTTACCGACTAAATCATCGACAAAAAGTGTTCGCCAGCATGTCTTTCATCGGTAATCCCACATTGCATTGCCAAGTCTGTTGGAAAAAAAATTACCGATGGTTTTACAGATGGAAAATGCGCACCAAAAAAAAATTCCCTCTGGAAATATACCGACAGATATATTCTGTCGGTGATAGTGGCATAACCAGTAAATATTTTTCAACTCTCGATACAATACCGACGGACTCTATCTGTCTGTGAAGACGTCGGTGATTATGGCAGTTCCAGTGAATATTTTTAAACTCTCGGTAAAATACCGACGGACGTTATCCGTCGGTGAATGCGTCGGTGATTGTGGTATTTTTAGTAAACATTTTTCAACCCTCTGTAAAATGCTGACAGAGACATTCCGTCAGTGGGGTTTTTTAAATTTTTTTAAAAAACTTTTTTAGAATAAATAATAAATAATTATATAAATTAATAGTAAAAATACCAATTACGCAAATAAAATTTTATTAAACATCAAAAATTAAAAAAAAAAGTTAAATAATACTCATTACAAATTTAATGTGTTTCCAAAAAGATATTAAACTAGAACAATGGCGGAGTTGGAGGAGGAGGAGGAGGCTGGTTGTTCCCGGGACCATATAGCCAAAAAGGGGGCGCACATGTATCACGACTCTGTGATGTAATGTTCATGACCATTTGGCGAAGTTGTTCATAATTCGCCGAGAGTTGCTCGTATTTTTTGGTGAGATGAGCCGTGTGTTGTTTCAAGGCCACGATCTCCTTAGATTAGGTGCTCGATACTGATTGGGAGCTCCCAACGATTGAGACACTACGGGTCCCCCGCAAGTTATTGGCCGTAGTGTTGGAGAGCCTGTACACCTGATTTTTATCAGGTCCACCGGATGATCCTACCTCCATCCACAAATCCAGATCGTAATCTGGATTGGTCGAAGGATCGTCCTCATATCTCTCCCTCAACCGACTATTATAGGTCTCTTGAAAATGAAAAAAGAAATCATCATATTCAATTCAATAAAAATAATAACTTATGAAATAAAATGGTTGAACGAACATCCCACAAAGTGTTGAACGCGGTTGTCAACGAATTGTTGCACCCCCTTTTGGCGGTCTTCACTCCTCATGTGCGTCTCTACAAACAGCTCCATTGGGCTTGGCTCACGTTTAAGAGACGTAGCCTATAAGAAAAAAAATTAATTAAGTAACAACAAATTAATTAACGATATATTTCATTTAAATTAATCTTACCATCTGTTTCGCATGTGCAGCAAACAGAATGGAGCCGCCGTTGTGCGTTGTCACCGAAACATGAATTTGATAGCACCAGACTATGAGCGTCGTGTGAATCGCTTAGACGTCACGTGCTCAATATATTGCTGCCATATATCTCTCGGGATGTATAGCGGTTTGAAATCCCTCCAAACCACCATGTCTTTCCGGCCTTAGAGACCATTATCTCTCGTGTTTTTTTGGCTTTTTTTATGCTTCATACCAAAAATCACGCAACCTACTTCCATAGTGACAAATTAGATTTTAAAACATATTTAAAAAAAAAAAAACAAATATCGTATTGTTTTCGATGTTACCTAGTTGTCGTGTGATTTTCCCACACTCTACTCACAATATTGTCAAGGGCGATGTCCCACTCGAATTTGTGTTGTGTATAAATAATTTATTTAAAATTATAATAATAATTTTTTAAAAATAAGCTGGAAATTAGAAATTAACACCAACCTCAAATTTGTCAAACCATGCATCGATATAAGGTCTCCATTCAGGATGTTTGGAAACTTGACTCCATTGAAATAATAGAATCTCCATTGACGATTTAAACACCGATGATATTACTCGGGCGACCTCAATGTTTGTGAACCTGAAAATAAATTAAATTAATGAAATATTGATTTGTTGTTCATAAATTATGTTATAATTAAAAAAAAACTAAACCGAAACAAACTTACATTGAAAAGTCGTCCTTCCAATGTGTCTCGTACTTGCGGGTGAATTGATTCCGCTGTGAAGGCACACCGCCTCTACGCTGTGAAACCGCGCTAGAAGAAGCAGCATCGCGAGTCGCCGCAGGCGCCTCTTCTTGATTGGCACTTAAGGATATGTCATCCTCACTACTAAAAGAACTAGTTGCGATCATATGTGAGCAACAAGCTGTTGATTTTGTTCTACACATCTACATAATTTTATATGAATAATTATATAATTAAATTCGATTATTAAAAAAAAATTGACAGCACTTCCCCTGTACTAGAGACTACCCAAAGTTTTCAAACCTGTAAATATTGACAATAGCCACAACCAATTGACCCCATTCAAAAATCTTATATATAACCTAACATTTATGCAAATAACAATTAAAATTAATGGAAAAAATTAAACACATATCATGCAATAATAGAGTAAAATTGAGATAAAATAATTAAATTTATTCCTATATATTCAATTACTAATTATAAGATAAATTCAACAAACAATTAAATTCAATTATTATGGCAATACAAACAATAAAATATATTCAACAAATTAAAAAAAAACTATAGACTTTAGGAATGAAAAATGCTTACCTTAATAATGTGTTTATTTCAAGACTTTATCTACATTATAAAAATACACCATAACAAAAAACACAACAAAAATAACAATAACTAAAACAAAGAAAATATAAAAATATAAAATCATTAAGCATATTAAATGGAAATATATACCTTTTAATTTGTTGAAGATGTAACTAGAGATTACAAGCAAAAAACAAGAGATTTGAAGCAGATGAGAGGGGAAAAAAAAGAACGAGAGCTATAAAACGAAACAGAGGACAAATGAACTAAAGGGGCGATCGCAGGGATTTATAGCGCAATTTTCCAAACGGAATCATCGATGGACATTTAAATAATATTAATTTTAATTTTTCTGTTGGTGATGTTTCAAAAATCCGTCGGTAAATTTTGAATTTCGCACCAAAAGTTTTTAATTACCCTCTATATTTTTTGCAGTCCGTCGGTAATTCCGTCAGAAAGTACACATGGTCAGAGATGCATTACTACCCGCCCTATGGAATTCACACCGGTCGTTGGTGATTCTGTCGGTAAATATAGACTGCCAACACATGCCGACAGATTGTATCCGTCGGTATCGACATCGGTGATAGTGGCATTTCCAGTAAATACTTTTGCAACTCTTTGTGAAATGCCGATGGATGGTTTTTATCGATATAGATGTTAGTGATAATGGCATTTCCAGTAAATATTTATGCAACTCTCTATGAAATGCTGATGGATGTGTAGTTCATCGGTATAGATGTTGGTGATCGTGCACTGTGCATGAAAGATTATATTTATATTGCCTATTTACTTTCCTGCAAATACTTAAATTACAAACTGCCTATTGCACAAAACAATAACAACAGTTAACACTTATAAAATAAATATTTTGTGTTATAATATATCATCCATAATATATATATTACATTATAAAAAAATGATTTATACTTTCCTTGATTCTAATAGTTAGTCAGAATTTTCTTCTTCTTCGTCGTTAATTGAATAGTCTTCAATATGGATATCATCATCATCATCATCATCTGCATCGACATTTGCTTGTCTGCTAGAGCTCAAAACAACATTCAACTCCTTTGTGTCAATATCAACAAGACTATCATCGAAAACACAAAAATTTAAATTTTCTTCCAAGTCAATCGAAGGAGCAACTCGATATGGTTCAACCAACTCACTAACTTGAAAGACTTCATCTTGCACACTTGTGTTGTAAACCCCAAGAAAAATATAAATAAATAAAGGTTGTTTAAATTGCAAACTAACTACATGACAAATAAAAGTGAAGAAATTCATGCATATGGTTAAATAAAAACAAGAATTCAGAAATTTTTGAATATAAATTTCCGAGCGAAATAATTCGAGACATTATAATAAAACCGGTAATGTTGAGGGTTGGATTTAATTGAAGAGAATAATACACTTAAAGGAAATGGGGCCTAGATGCAAATAAGGGAAATTATAGAGTATAAATACTCTTCTCCTCACCAAAAAATCTGCAGGAACCATAAGGAAAGAAAATAAGGAGTTTTGTATCCATTCTTGCAAAATCAAGAGAAAAACACTAAAATTTCAAGAACCCATATAAGATTAAGAGTTTATAGATGGAATAAACACTTGTAAACAAGGGATTAACAAGAAAAAAATTGAATAAGAAGAGAAGAAGGAGGGCTGGCAGTCATTAGAAAAGAAAGGAGAGAGTTGAAAATCTTCAACTGGTTGAAAATCAAAATCTTGATTCGTACCGGGTAAGGTTTTCTAAACATAATCTTAAAATTCATTTCAAATTCGATAATGAATTGATGCCTTGATATTGAATCATAGGTTAGGGTTCTTAGACATGAAATGGGAAAAAAGTATTTGTTGTTAAAATTAAGTTAATTCATGTGTGGTATGTGATGGTGGGCTTGAAACCCAAATAATTTACCCAGAAAATATAGTTTGTGAAAGTATTGTGTGAAGGGAAGAGGGTGACGAATCTGGACAGATTTGTCTCCTGACTTTCGGTGAGATTTTGGGTAAGAGGATGAAGGAATTAGGATTCGGTTCCTCATAGAAATTGAAATTTTGGATGTTAGCTAACCAAAGAAACTGGTCTTGCTTAATTTGGAGTTGTAGAACTCCAGTTATGGGTCACTAACCAATGCTGAGTCGTGTCTGAATTCTGTAGGATAGTAAGACTGATTAGTTCATGAGCAATTTTGACTATATTGGAAGCAGAATTAGGTTCTCCTTCCTCTAGAGAACTTGTAGCCTCATGTCTTATCTTTCCAATGAGACCAATCTCGCTTGAAACGGAGTTCTATAACTCTAGATAAAGTTAAAAATCTAAGAAGAGGTCAGACAGTAACAGTTCAAAAACAAGACAGTAACAGTCCAAATGTTTGTTAATGAGCAATTTTGACTGTGTTAGAGGCAGAACTAGGTTCTCCTTCCTTCAGAGAACTTGTAGCCTCATGTCTTAACTTTCTAATGAGACTAACCTTGCTTGAAACGGAGTACTATAACTCTAGATATAGTTAAAAATCTAAGAAAATGTCAGACAGTAATAGTTCAATATCTAGATAGTAACAGTTGGACAGTAACAGTCCAAATGTTTGTTGATAAGAAATTTTGAATGTCTTAGAGGCAGAACTTGGTTTTCCTTCCTTCAGAGAACTTGTAGCCTCATGTCTTAGCTTTCCAACGAGATCAATATCGCTTGAAATCAAGTTCTATAACTCTTGATATAGTTAAAAATCTAAGGAGAGGTCAAACAGTAACAGTCCAAATGTTTGTTGATAAGCAATTTTAACTGTCTTAGAGGCAGAACTAGGTTCTTCTTCCTTCAAAGAACTTGTAGCCTCATGTCTTAGCTTTCTAACGAGATCAATCTTGCTTGAAACGGATTTCTATAACTCTAGATATAGTTAAAAATCTAAGAAGAAGTCAAACAATAACAGTTCAAAAACAAGACAGTAACAGTTGACAGTAACAGTCTAAATGTTTGTTGATGAGCAATTTTGACTATCCTAGAGGCAGAACTGGGTTCTCCTTCCTATAAAGAACTTGTAGCCTCATGTCTTAGCTTTCCAACGAGACTAATCTTGCTTGAAATGGAGTTCTATAACTCTAGATATAGTTAACAATCTAAGGAGAGGTCAGACATTAACAGTTCAATATCTAGACAGTAACAGTTAGACAGTAACAGTCCAAATGTTTGTTGATAAGCAATTTTAACTATCTTAGAGGTAGAAAATGAGACCAATCTTGCTTGAAATGGAGTTCTATAACTCTAGATATAGTTAACAATCTGAGGAGAGGTCAGACATTAACAGTTCAATGTCTAGACAGTAACAGTTAGACAGTAACAGTCCAAATGTTTGTTGATAAGCAATTTTAACTGTCTTAGAGGTAGAAAACGAGACCAATCTTGCTTGAAATGGAGCTCTATAACTCTAGATATAGTTAACAATCTGAGAAGAGGTCAGACATTAACAGTTCAATGTCTAGACAGTAACAGTTAGACAGTAACAGTCCAAATGTTTGTTGATAAGCAATTTTAACTGTCTTAGAGGTAGAATTGGGTTCTCCTTCCTATAGAGAACTTATAGCCTCATGTCTTAGCTTTCCAACGAGATCAATATCGCTTGGAATCGAGTTCTATAACTCTAGATATAGTTAAAAATCTGAGGAGAGGTCAAGCAGTAACAGTCCAAATGTTTGTTGATAAGCAATTTTAACTGTCTTAGAGGCAGAACTGGGTTCTTCTTCCTTCAGAGAACTTGTAGCCTCATGTCTTAGCTTTCTAACGAGATCAATCTTACTTGAAACGGAGTTCTATAACTCTAGATATAGTTAAAAATCTAAGAAGAAGTCAAACAATAACAATTCAAAAACAAGACAGTAACAGTTGGACAGTAACAGTCTAAATGTTTGTTGATGAGCAATTTTGACTATCTTAGAGGCAGAACTGGGTTCTCCTTCCTTCAGAGAACTTGTAGCCTCATGTCTTAGCTTTCCAATGAGACTAATCTTGCTTGAAACGGAGTACTATAACTCTAGATATAGTTAAAAATCTAAGAAGAGGTCAGACAGTAATAGTTCAATATCTAGACAGTAATAGTTGGACAGTAACAGTCCAAATATTTGTTGATAAGAAATTTTGACTGTCCTAGAGGCAGAACTGGGTTCTCCTTCCTATAAAGAACCTGTAGCCTCATGTCTTAGCTTTCTAAAGAGACCAATCTTGCTTGAAATTGAGTTCTATAACTCTAGATATAGTTAACAATCTGAGGAGAGGTCAGACATTAGCAGTTCAATGTCTAGACAGTAACAGTTAGACAGTAACAGTCCAAATGTTTGTTGATAAGCAATTTTAACTGTCTTAGAGGTAAAACTGGGTTCTCCTTCCTATAGAGAACTTGTAGCCTCATGTCTTAGCTTTCCAACGAGACCAATCTCGCTTGAATCATAGTTCTATAACTCTAGATATAGTTAACAATCTGAGGAGAGGTCAGACATTAACAGTTCAATGTCTAGACATTAACAGTTCAATGTCTAGACAGTAACAGTTCAAAGTTAGACAATAACAGTTAGACTTTCACGTGAATACTATATGTAAGAATATAAAAGAATTGAGTCATACAAATACTTGCACATTGAGATACTAACTCTAACAATATACATGAAATATGTATGTATGTTATTATGAGGAAATGAACATGCATAGAAAGTAACATATGCGTAATGAATGAATATGGATTCTCTATAATATCGGCTTGAAGGAATCATAACCAAAAACTGCCTTGTGATTCAGGAGGAGCAACCACAATTGGATCTTCTGTTAGGGGAGGTCACGAGATAGGCGAAGCAGGTGCGTGACTTTCCCTCCTATTTCCACTTATACAATTTAAAATTCTTCTGGTGATTGCAATTACAATAAATATCATGTTCAATATAAATAAAGTCTAGTGTATTAACAAGATTAGCTTCGACTAATGGCATCCATGATAGAATTGTCGGGAAATGAATTACAAGATTAGCTTCTTCTAATGGCATCTGTGATAGGTTGCCGGGAAATAAATTACAAGATTAGCTACGGCTAATGGCATTCGTGATAGGATTGCCGGGAAATGAATTACCAGATTAGCTATGGCTAATGGAATCCGTGATAGGATTGCCGGGAAATGAATTACAAGGATAGCTTGGGCTAATGATGTCCGCGTTGGGATGCCCGGGAATGATTGATAAGACTCGATTTGTAAAGTGTATCCTTGTTTGAATGACCTGGGAAAATTGATAATTATAAGTTGTCTGTTAGAATTCTTATGGATCCGTTAGAAAATTTATACTACATTCGTATACATTACATGAGCATATATATATATATATATATATATATATATATATATTTCTCTTATCAACATAATGGTATGTTTATTTATGTAACAGGTCCATCAAATATTTAGGAAAATCATTATTTTAGGACTCTACTTTGTCAAGCTTATATAAATATTTAACTTAAACAAAATGGAATTAACGCGTTTATGTAGTATGCTTTTGTGTAAACCTTGATGTATATATAAAAGCTCAGCTTATCATGTAGTACTTTAGCTATCTTGTAATTAACCCCTTTTGAAATGTGATATATATATATATATATATATATATATATATATATATATATATATATATAGAGTGTGGATTGTATGGGGTGTTGAATTATGATGATTGATATAAGGTCCGGAATTATTAGATCTTTTGATGATGGGTTGATTGAGTAAATTGATAACAGTCGATAACTTGGGATGTCCTAAATACAAACGAAACTCTGCAGAATTTTTGATAGATTTCAAAAAAAAAAATTACCCTCAAATTAAAAGCATATGTTGGGATCTTTTAACATTGATCAAGTCATACAGTCGGGACTGTTACATGTGTCTTCGTTCTCATCCTGAACAACCTCGACATGACACCTGGGTTTTGTTTTTAAAAAGGATAACTAATTAACTCTTGATCGATCCTTTCTAAAGGAAGGGGTGTATGTGTAATAACCTTGTTGACATTGCTTTGCGAAAACAAAGGCATCGTTTATGTTGCGGAGTCTAGCTTTTGAGTTGATTTTGACCAGACCATAGTGAAGATCTACTCTGATTCCTCTGTCAGTGGTGTCATACCAATAGTATTTGAATAAAAACACTATATTCTGCTCACTATGATATTGCAATTCGACGACCTCTTCTAATTTACTATAGTAGTCAACTTCAAACTCGCTACAAGTTGATCCCTTAACACAAACACCGTTGTTGTATGTCTTTTCTTCATGCCTGTATTCTTCAGTATGAAACACATATCCATTGACAAAATACCCATTGTAGCACTTAACGTTTCTTTCAGGGCTCAGGCTTAGTGAAGACAATGAAATAGCAGCACTCCTTTCCATTTGATAAACCTTGTATATCATGTACAACAATGAACAGTAAACGAGAATTTTGTAATGACATACAGTAACTTTGCAAGAGATAATGAGTTTGTGATAGTATTTACATGTGTTCTGAACCACGTAGCAAATTGTTCATCTTGTAATTGAAAGATTTGGGATTTGATCAGCTGTGAGTTATTGGATAATAAATATTGTTGATGTTGCCTGCAAGGTTGTTTCAAATTATATGAGTTTATGATATTACAATATATAAATAGTGCATTCCTAACAAGGTATAATTAGTAGTACATATACTTACTGAATAAACGGTCTTAATTCATCACAGTTAAATAGAACATAATTGTGTGCTTGTCTGAACTCTATTTCAGACAAATATCTTCCACTTACAGTATTTTTAGGTATGGGTCGTCCAGAATTGGAGAATATTGACAAGTTCCCACTGGAAGGCACACCACCACCATCATCATGTCGTGGAATGCGATTGATTCTTGTTCTCAAATGAGGTTCGAAATAGTAAAAGATAAATATTGAGATCTCCTCAACAATATAGGCCTCACATATCAATGCCCACATGTCATGCACTCGGTCAGCTCAGCATTTTCAAGGTAGTATAACACGCAGAAGTTAGGGCACATGTCAATTTTTTAGTATCCTAAACCGAGGGGTTTCATCATAGACTTTGCAGCATAGAAGTTCTCTTTCAGCCTGTTCCCTTCAAGTAAAATGCTTTTCGCTCATTCGATAATTTTGTCATAACAGGCCTCACTCAACCCGTGACCTGACTTGATGGTGAACACCTGTGCTACGGCCGATAATTTACTGTGGTTCGTGCAACCATCCCATAATGGTTCGTTAGAATCTTTCAACATATCAAAATACCTTGCTGCATTTGCATTAGGTTTTTCTTCTATGATTGGACATTGACTGGCATTATATTGATTCATTCTCATTGCATCCATAACCATATTCCTGTAAGTATTACTGTTGTCATTTGCAACTCTATGCATGTTGCTAGCACTAGAAGTTGACCCAACCACCCTTTCTCTCATGCTCTTATTACGAACAAATAGTTCTCCATGTGCATACCAACACAGGTAATCCGCCATGAACCCTTTGTGTAGAAGATGCATCATTACAACATCTGGATGCAAATACTTTTTATTTTGACACTTCCTGCATAGACACCTAATATCGCCTGTAGTAAAATTTCTGGGAATATATGTTGCGAAATTAATAAAACCCTAAACCCCGTTACAATAATCCATCCTCCGCAATCATTTGGGTGAATCTTAATACATCCATAAATAATCATCCATGACTTCTATCGAACCTCTATAAAATTATGATGAATTTGCAAAAATAATGGTTTACCTCAAGATTATCCAACAAACTAATTAAAACTTCTCGTAAATATTCATTATCAATTATCAACGTCCATACAAATTTATACATATAAATTTACAGAAATTTCATAAAGTTTAAATAATTTACAAACAAATACAATTTTACAAAATCTAAAACAAACCATAACAAGTACAAACTTATACATTCATACTACAAGTTTGTTTGAGAAATAACAATAAAACATGTACACACATTAACAAAATACATATACTAAAAAAACAATAAAATTGATATTTAAATGTTAAAAAAGATAGATTTACTTACAAAAAATGATAAAATCCACAATAAATCAGAACATGAATGATGTGACCATAAAAGTTAAAGAAATATGACTTGTGTTGAGAATAGGGGGATTTTTTTTTATGGGGGTGGTTGTTTGCAGTTAGGGAGGGGAGAGTTGGGATGGGGAAGAAGAAGGAAAAATAGGGGAGAAGACAATCGGCAGAGTGGTGATATATTAACTTTTGTCGATGGAATCACCAACGGACTACTTCTATCGAAGATTTCATCGGTAATTCTGACAATGAATTGGTCACATCACTATACAGAGATCCCGGTTTGAATCCCTTGGTAATTTCCTTGGTAAAATTGCTCGCAAAAACTTCCACGTCAGCGAATCGTCTTTTTTTAAAAAAAAAAATCTATATATTCCATCTGTAATTCCGTTAGTATATACCAACAACAGAATAATGTTGTCGGTATATACCGACCGAATTACAGACGGATACTATTCCGTCGATAATTATCACCACAATTTACCGGCAAAATTATTCCGTTAGTAATTCTGTTGGTTTTAAGTGAATTTCTGGTAGTGGTTGTCGCTGGAACCGTAGAGCCAAGTAGGGGGTGCACATGAACCACCCATTTGTGATCTCATCTCCATTAACAATTGATGAAGTTCTTCAAAACCAGTAGGGAGACATTCATATTTATCATTAAGATGAGTCATTCGATCATGTACCCTTTGGTCTAACATCGCTGTGAACTCCAGAGTTTGACTGCTTGGAATTGATTGCGAGCATCCAATGACTGAAGCACTATGAGTCGTCCACAAGTTCTCGGTCATAGTATTAGAGAGTCCATACACTCGATTTCTATTAGGTCCACCAAACGATTCTCCCTCCAACCACAAATCTAGATCGATATCCGGATGGGTCGAAGGCTCGTCCTCGTATCTCTCATTCAACTGGCTATTATATGTATCATTGAAAGAAAAAATAAATTGATTAAATTCAAGGACATAATAACTTAAGAAAAAAATAATTAAAAACCAATATACCACAAAGTGTTGGGCTTAGCTATAACTACTACAACCTTTTTTGGAGGTCATCACTTTGTACATGTGTTTCAACAAAACACTCCATCGGGTTTGGCTTGAATACAAAAACCATAGCCTACAATAAAAAATGTTGTCAATTCAATATATTTATAAATAAAACTAATAAAAAAAACTGGATTTAGTAAAAAAAATCCTATTATTGAGTGAAATGCGTGGACGTCACGTGCTGAATATATTTTGCCCATACAGCCTCTCAGATGTACGACGGTCTGAAATCCTGCCAAACCATCACGTCATTTCAACCTAGAAGCTCTCTTTCTTTCACATATTTTTGTGTCTCGTACTAAAAATCACGCAACCTATATGATGTAAATTAATTATCTGTTAGTAAATGAAAAAAAAATTAATATTTGGAATAAAAACATTATCTTGAATTTGATCTTACCTAATTGCAGTGTAATTCTCCTAAACCTTCATCATAAAATTATTAGCAGCTCTCTCCCATTCAAATTTTCCTTTGAAGAACAAATTTATAAAAGAAAATTTCAGTCATTTCAATAAACGGTCAAAATTAACAATAAAAAATATTTAAGTTAATATTAACCTTGAACCTTGAAAATCATGTATCAACTTGAGGTTTCCATTCAAGATGTTTGAGAACTTGTCTTTATTGAAACAATGGGATTTCCATCAATGATTTAAAGGTCGATGTTATTGTTCTCACAACCTCAATGTTTGTAAACCTGAAATTGCACTCATTAAATGATATTATTTTTTCAAAAATTATTAAACATGTCATTGTGAAAGCAAAACAAACTTACAAAGGTCATCCCTCCACTAAGCCCCGTACTTGCGGGTAAATGAATCCCGCTGTGAAGGGACCCCCCTTGACATTACAGTATCACACTCAATGAGCCCACGTAGTGAGTCGATGTTTGTGCCTTAGGTGCCTGTTATTGGTCGGCACTTAATGATTCATAGTCGTCAGCATCACTTTTAGAAGAACTAACAACAATTCCTTTTTTAAAAAAACAAAATTAACAGCATCTCTCCTATACGAGATACTATCCAAAATTATTAAACCTATAAATACACATAATATATGCATGCCTCAAACCAGTTGAGTTTATTCAATTTCTTCTAACAATTTAGCATAATTCAATTTCATAGAAAATTTTCATTTTCTACGTGATAATATTTTTAATCACAAGCTTACAATAAATTATTCTAAATTTTAAAAAAATCAAAATAATAATTAAAACTAATCCTACACATTTAATTAAAACTAATCCTACACATTTAATTAAAATTGAACAACAAAAATGAAAAAAAAACTAAAATTCAACAAAATAATCCAAAAATTATTACAATAACAATTAATATTCAACACAATTATTTCTAAGTGATAATATTTTTAATCCTAAATTTACAAAAAAATATTCTCAATGGAATAAATTCAAAATAACAATTAAAATTAAACTAACACATTTAATTAAAATTGAACAACAAAATTGAAAAAAAAAACAATTAAAATTCAAAACAATAATGCAAAATTTATTTCAATAACAACTACAATTCATGTCATTTATTAATTCATAAAATTATTAGGAACACAAAATTGAAAAAATACCAATTAAAATTAAACTAACACATTTAATTGAAATTGAACAACAAAATTGAAAAAAAAACAACTAAAATTCAACAAAATAATGCAAAATTTATTTCAATAACAACTAAAATTCATGTCATTTATTAATTCATAAAATTATTAGGAACACAAAATTGAAAAATAACAATTAAAATTAAACTAACACATTTAATTGAAATTGAACAACAAAATTGAAAAAGAAAAACAACTAAAATTCAACAAAATAATGCAAAATTTATTTCAATAACAACTAAAATTCATGTCATTTATTAATTCATAAAATTATTAGGAACACAAAATTGAAAAAAATGACAAAAAAACAAAAAC
>Ga0325411_1003756_pt1 | contig 17068 bp, 4 predicted proteins | sample PopdelMetagenome_13_FD_206181 | JGI IMG/M metagenome (GOLD analysis project Ga0325411, IMG submission 206181) | Populus deltoides microbial communities from Bellville, Georgia, United States - Xylem-PdIQD-R4 | ecosystem: Host-associated > Plants > Phyllosphere > Stem > Wood/Secondary xylem...
TTGAATCTTTCTTCTTGTGGATACGGGTCAGGTTTACATATTATTGACCCGTTTAAAGGAAGGCCGGCTTAATTACAAAGACTATAAACATTCTGGATGTATTATTTACCTTCTCACATTTTTATTAAAGATTTACTGTTTTTTTTATTTTATTTTTCAAATTTTTATTTTTCCCGATTACATCTTTCTTTGGGCACTAAATTTGTTGAGTAAAGAAAAAAATTAAAAGAGAATCAAAATGAAAAAAATGCCATAAATAAATAATGCTTTTAAAGCTATTATAATAAAATTAATTTATAAATTATACCTGTTCGAACCCTCAATATTTTTTCAATTTAATTTTGATATAAAAATTTATTTTATTTATTTTTAGTCCATAATTTGAGAAATAAGAGAGAGGACGTTGGATTCAAACGATAGAAAGAAAAAATCAATGTTGATATCGATTTTAACCACTAAAATTATTGATCTTAGTGTCAAGATATTTTATTTGGTAAAGGGAGTTCAACTTAAGTGTTTTCTTGTTAAAATTGCTTTAAAATCCAAATCTAAGCTCGAGAAGAGTTTTTATTTTAAATTGATTTCAAGGGTTTTGTTTTTTGTTTTTTAAAGCTATTTATAGGTTTATCAAAGTGTTTAGGCTCTTTTCTAGGTATTTCTGGTCAAAATTGGGTTGAAAATAAGTTTTTGGGTTAAAAAAGCATAGATCCCATCAAAATCTAAGGAATACCACGTAAAGTGTTGTCCGAAGTTTCTTTTTTCAAAAAATATTGGTATAAGAAAATAGGGCTCTTTCTAAATGGGTTAGGTGCTAGTCAGGCCTTTTTTTTTTTTTATTTTCCTATTTTTTTAAAATAATTTTTTTAATTTCTATAGAAATTAATGTCCATTCTCTCTTCTTTTTCATATTTTTGTATTTAACATTGTCACATGTAGACGCGTGATATCGAGGGGTCGTGGGAGTCGTCATCTAGTTGTTTGGTTTAAGATTGCTAGAACAGCGGGGTGTATTGGTTTTATCATATATTTTAAGGGTAAGGGATTGGTTGTGATTGGTGAAGGTATTAACACCCCCAAACGCATCTATCTAAGGTAAGCTACACTGTGTGGCTTGAATGTGGTTTAAAGGTTTTGATAGGTTTTAAACTGGTAGTCTGTCTATGACTTATGATGAGGATTTATTCGTGTGCATAAATTTGGTATTTTGAATTTATTATGAGCTCGTGTGCTCAAATAAATTCTGAAGGAGAGGATCCATGTAGGTGCCCTAACAGGGTTCACCTATCTTGGAAGGCGGAAGAGTTTTCCACAACTCATGTGTTGTGATAAAAAATACTTCCAATTAAAATTGATAAATATTTAGATAATTCTGAGCGTTTTCTAGTCAACTCCAAATATTTAAATATAAGCTTCACATGTAGGTTCAACATTTATATTAGAATATTGACCATTAATTTCTCATGAAATAAAATTTTATCGGTTATTGAAATATTGACCAAATTCTTATGGATTCAATAAACTGATTATTAGATCCAAGATGCATGCTAAAAAAACAAACAAACCATGTATTTTATATTTTAAACAAGATATGATTTTGTATTTTTGAGAAACTTGGTTGTATGCAATTAAAACATTTAATTCTTTTTGTCTTTTTGGTTTTAAACATTCAAAAACATATAAGAAAATACAAATATATACAACCAATGTTTTTACTAATTAACCGACATACCCATCCAATTACAAATATTTACACAACATTGTAATTAAACATAAATAATAAAAAAAATCATCTGAATCCAAAATGGACCTACCGAAGGCTGAGGATAGCTTCAGGAGGTTGTTGGAAACTCAGTAACCAAACTGGAAGATCCTGAAAATGCAGGAATAGTGGGGGCATATGTGCTGCACGCACCATCGCCACTGGTGGCGTGTGAGTTCAAGCGCTGCCGTAGGAAAAAAAACCTAAAGAATAAGTGGATCTAGAGCAATTTCCCCTCTTTTTACTCCCTGTACTGGTGGTGACTCTTACCGTGACCTGTAAAAAATAAAAACACACAAACAATTGGTTTTATTTTCCTTATTTCTTCTTCTGTTTATTTTTTTTATTCAATCTTCTCTTTTATTTGTTTCAATCAACTTGAGTAGTTATTGGCAGTGAAGATGAAAGGATGAGGTTTTGTTTTATGGTTATGGTGGGTCGGTCTCTGGTAACGCATCGAGATGCACAACACCTTTTTTCCTCCCTGTATTAGCGGTGCACCTTACCAATACTAGAGGAATTAGATTAAGACTAGTGAAGGTCTGTTGTTGCTCTCTTTCTATACTAGAATTTCAACAATGGCTGGTTACGAAGGTCCTCGACTGGAGAAGAACAAGATCTGATTGGCTAGAGCTAAGAAGGTGAAGAGTGAAAAGAGGGGCGATATGTTTGTGTTGGTTTGAGAAGAGCTTAGAGATCGGCTATAGGTATGTGTTGATGATGATTTGGTGGGTTTGTTGGTTGTAGAAAGGAGATGAAAGAGCCGCTAATGTGATTGGGTGGTTGGCAACCGTAGGTTGCTGAAAGAGATAAGAGGGAGGCTATTAATATGGTGACAGTTTTGGCGACATGGTGAAGAAGGATAGAAAATTAGTGGTGGCTGATGACTTGTGAAGGATGAGCTTGGGTTTAAGCTTTGAGAAAGACAATGAGGGAGCACTAAAAATTGTTTATTGTCTTGATTTGGCTTGGTTGAGATAGGGGTTATTGGTAAGTTAGGCTGGTGTTGATTGAAGATGAAGGGGAGATGCTTTGGAGATGATCGGTTTGTGAGGATGGTATTTTGTTTTTTTAATTGCAGTGAGAGAGAGTTGTGCTGAGAGTGGTATCCTGGGTTTGTGAATTTTGCTTTCAGTTCTTTTTTGGGGTTGGCATCTGGCTTAGGAATAATAGGTCTGGGGTTTTTTTATGTTGTGTGGGTGTAAGGAGAGAACATGGGAGTAATTTTTGTTTTTTTTTCCTGGTCTTTCTAAAATTCCTCCTTTTGTGTGTGTGTGTGTGTGTGTGTAATCACCTATTTATAGGTGAAAATTTTATTTGGCTTAAAGGCAAAGCAAACTAAGATCAACCATTGGATTTCAAGAATAAATCTCAACCATTTATTTGATAACTTGGAGACAAAGCTAAGAAAAATGAACCCCTGGATTAAGAGAATGGTTGTAGACCATATGATTAAAAAAAAGGTTGTTTGGTGAGAGGGTTTCTAATTTTCAAATTTGTCATCTCCCTTCCATAATTATATTTAGATCACTAAAAATTAAATACATGTTTCCTTTTTTTTTTTTGGAAAAGATGCTGCAAATGATGCAAATACATTAAAAACATATTTTTTGGGTTTTTGTTGTCTTTCGGTGTTTTTGATTTTTTTTTTCAAAAATAGAGTAAAAAATTTGGTAGTGATAGATGACCACTCTTTATAATACTTATAGAGCAAAGACTTGTTGAGTGCTTGATGTAGTAAGTTTGTAAAGACAAACAAATTGTTTTCCCAAAACTAATCTTCTTAAAACTTTTAGTTCTGTTGACCTGAAACTCTGTTTTCGTAGCAATCCCCTTCAACCAGAACTGCGATCAAATTGTATACAACTTGGTTATTCTGAAATCCCCTTTAAGCAAAACTGAAATGGTTTCTTCAGCTTGGTTAACCCGAAATCTCAATTTATATACCTCCTTTAACTAGAACTTTGATCTTTGTCTTCAGCTTGGTCAACCTGAGATCCCATCTGACGATCCCCTTTAACCAGAACAAAAATGTTGCCTTTAGTTGGGTTAACCTAAAATCTTAATCTAGAGACCCCTTTTAACTAGAACCTTGGTCTTTGTCTTCAGCTTGGTCAACTTGAAATCTCATTTGGTGATCTCCTTTAACCAAAACTAAAATGTTTGTTACTTCTTGATCACGAAGTTTTGAAAACTTAGTGCTTCTTGAAGATTCTTCTTAATGACAAGGTTGATCTTATTATTTTCTTGAGAATTTCCTAATAGTAAGGTTCTTCTCACTTTTCTTTTTGATTGCAGGGTTGAATTTCTTGGTGTTTCCTGATTGTAGGATTGACCTAAAATTTCCTGATTGCGGGGTTTAAATTTGGTGCATCCTAATTGCAGGGTTGACCTGATACTTCCCTATATCAAGGTTTGAACTTGGTGTTTCCTGATTGCAGGGTTGACTTAAAGATTCTTCTTGATGATAAGGTTGATCTTTTCCTTTGAGAATTTCCTAATAATAGAGTTCCTCTCACTTTCTTTCGTAATAGCAGGGTTTGAACTTGGTGTTTCCTGATTGCAAGGTTGACTTAAAGATTCTTCTTAGTGATAGAGTTGATCTTTTCCTTTGAGAATTTCCTAATAATAGAGTTCCTCTCACTTTTTTTTCTAATTGCAGTGTTTAAATTTCTTGGTGTTTCCTGATTGCAGGGTTGACCTAAAATTTCCCGATCACGGGGTTAGAAAACTTGGTGCTTCCTGATTTTAGGGTTGACTTGAAGACTCTTCCTAGTGGTAGGGTTGATCCTTTTCTTTTCTTAAGAATTTCCTAATAGTAGGGTTATTCTTTCTTTCTTTCCTTCTTGATTACAGGGTTTTACTGATGTTTCTCAATTTTAGGGCTTGAACTTGAATTCTTTACTATCATAGCTTAAGGATTTTTTCTTTGTTAACTTTGATTTATCAAAATCTTGTTGGATTTCAATGAGGATCTTCCTGAAAATTTTAAAACATGTATGCAATGATTTGGGGTTAGATGACATGTATACATCCTTACCTGGTTTGAAATGTAGGCCCTCTTTTTTGATGCTTCATCGTCATAAGGTGAATTTGTTTGCTATCCAAAGCTTTCTCAGTTTTTTTTATTCACTAGCTCATTTGAGTTCATTATATGCCAATCCTCCACTCAAATATAAGTGCAGTGCCCATCCTGGACTGTCCACGATGATTACTACTCTTATTGTTTATCAAGTTTGATCATGCCTCTAAGCGTGGTGTTACTCTCAACTATTGATAAAGTTTATTAAATCATTAGCTATCGTAGAACAATATTGCCTTTAGCTGATCTGATTATGCTTATTATTCTATCTATCATCAAAAGGTATTTCTCATTGCAGTGTAGGGTGTGATCTTGGTTATGATTTTTTTAAATAAATAATCCACCAGACTCAAAATGAGATTGCAAAGGATATAATTTTTTTAAGAATTGTGAAAGGAATAAACAAAGATGACATTTTTTCATTTCAAGCAAGGTCGGTTAGAACTGATAAATTTTGATCTTGTCCAGCACAATAATTTGGACTTGCAAGGAACCATGATTTGTGGGTTTATAACTATAAAATCCACTACAAGTCATTATGCATACCGCTAAAACTTAGCTCCATGATGCGTGGTTCAATTTTGTATGTAAGCTTAAAATTTGTTTGGTCATCTTATATTGTTTGTTACTCATTTTTGGGTTCCTACACAAGAAAATGAGAAAATACAAAAAAATATATAAAAAAATATTCAGAAGAAATCCAAAAAATAATAGGAGCGAGAAAAGGATGCTGGAATGCCCATAAAATGGCTAGAAATTGGTTGAGGAGGTTCAAAAATACAAGAATTAAAATTTGACAATATATTTTTGACTGATGAGAGCCCTGTTAACAAGGAAAATTCAATTTTAGGAATAAAAGTTCAAAATCAGATGTTTATGAACTCAATTAAATTTTATAGAAGGTTTAGTTGAATTTATGGAGGGTTTGATTGCAAGAAAAAAAATGTTTTTAAGTCAATTTGGGCTTTATTGGGAAGAAATTAAAGTTCAGGGATCCAATTATAATTTATCCAAGGACTTGATTATAAAATTTCAAAACTTGAGTGACCAAACTGAAAATGGTCATTTCACATCTCAAAACAACACCGACACTTTTCATCACCTTCTTCATTACACCAGGGGAGCCATTTCAACAGGAAGAAGAAGAAATGATTAGCCTTAGCTGCCACGATGCAATACGATTATTGAAACGTATGACATTTATTCTGCTATAAAGCTAGAGAAAAACGGACGCCCCTACCATCGCCGACTGTTACCATTGCTTCAGCAATAACGTTCTCTTTATTATCAGGAAAACGCATGCATTCTCTGGCTATAAAAGCCAGAGAAGGGACCGAACAGCAAGGGGGGAGTTTCAGAAAAGGAGGACGGACGCCATGAGGAGAGGGAGAGTGGAATAGAGGAGAACAGAGGAGGGATAATGGAATAGAGAAAAAAAACTAAGAGAGGGGAACAGAGGAGAATAGGAAAAAGAAAGAAAAGCTAAGAGAGAGAGAGAGAGAGGAGTGAACGAAGAACAAACAGAAAAAAACAAAAAGCAAAGAGAAGCACCAGCAGAAGGCAGGAGGAAGAAAAAGAAAATACAGAGAAACCAAAGCAGCGTCTTTAGCGTACCACCACCAGTCTTCCTCTTTGCCGCCACCAACAACACTGCTAACACCAACATCACCTCCGCAAAGCCACCGAGAGAGGCAAGAACACTGTTGACAGGGGAATAAAAAACAGAGGAAGAAGATAACACATCGAAACAGAGGAGAGAAGAAGGAGAACCAATGTCTGCCACCATAGCCGGCTACTGCGACACCAACGCCATTGTGAGCCACCAGCACCGTGAACGAAAGCGCCTCCATTCCAGGTAATTCTCGTTCCCTTGTCTTTGTTTCCCATTTCATCTTCTTGCATGCAGAACGTGCACTGTGCATGTTTCTGCAAGTAAGGAAAAATAATTACCCTGTTACTGTGTATGATGAGCACAGTAACTGGGTAATTGTATTTGGGCTGGTTACTGTGCACGAGCACAATAACCAGTCCGGGTTAGATCATCAGCCCAGTCTATGCGGCTAGGCTGAGTCCAGTCCAATAGGAGATAGTTTGCATTTTATTGGGTTGATCTCGGCTCAGTTTTTTTTGGGCCGGGTCCGGCCCATTCTAAAAAAATAAAAAAAAGAAATTTTCTTCAAAAATTATTTCAAAAAAATATCTGTTATTTTCCACAGATTTTTCTACTGAATCTTACTTAGTATTGGCTTGTATTTTTATACCGTAAAGATACAAATCCAGTATTAAAATACTCAGTTTCCGTCAAAACATTGAAAAATTAAAAAAAAATGTTTTTTTTTCAATTCTACGACCAAGTATCTCAAAGAAAAAAATCATATCATATTTTCATATAACAAAAATTCAAAAATTATGTATTAGCATGTATTTTAACTTTAATAACCAATTTATTAAAGTCACAAGAACTGGGTCAAAATTTCAAAAATTTCAAAAAAATTATTTTGTTTTCTTTTAGTATCTGGGGTTACGATCTTATACGTAAGATGTATTTCAGATATTAAATTATTTTGTTGACGTTAGAAGAGTTAGGTTTTACCTAATAAGATAAGGACCTCTTTACCGAGAAAGACTTTTCTTAAACCATAGAAGGACCAACAACTAGAAAACACGACAAGATTTAGATTTTATCAGACAATAAAACAATGTAGCTTACCTTAGGTATGACGTATTTAGGGTGCTAATATCTTCTTTTTACTCAACCAGTCCCCGTACCCGATCTTTGAGATGAGTTAGGGTTTCTACTGACCAAAATATTAGGTGGCGACTCCCATTCTATTTTCCATGAATAAAAGACAATAATTCTTTATTTCCTCATATTTGTCAGATAGATAGAAGATAAGATACGAGAGTGGATATTTTCGTCGCGACGCCGCACACGTGCGACAACAATAATAAGACAAAGAACAAAGAATAATTCATTGAAAGTATGTGATGCACTCACGATATATGAAAACATATTGAAGCAAAATACAATGCTCATTTTCTAGGTAGCTGCATATTATTTATGCCTTGTTAGCACTTTGCAAGTTACTGGTCATTACTGGAGATAAAGGTGACTATGTGGTAGGTACCACCGTTCTTTACAAACTCAATCTATCTCTTGCTCACCAACTTCCGAACTTGATACTTGAAATTTTTACAATTTTCAATCTAATGGCTCAGGACTCTATCATGATAATTACATTTCTTGTCTGGATTATACCACCTAGGAAACAGTGGTTGTATAGTATTTAATGGAGTCTGGGCAATAAGTTCAGAGTCTAATAGATGTTGGTAGACAAACTCCAGTGGCAAATGTATGTCAATATTTGAAAAAGACATTTTAATGCCATAACAAGAACTAGCTAGATCACACAACTAAAATTTTCCACCCAAGAGCCATCTTCTGATTCATCTCTCGTCATTATTCTAGAACCCATGGTAGGACCTCCATTTTTTTTTCCATTTTGATAGCTTGTTCAATTCTTTTGGCAATTGATTAGTACTTAAAAGTGCATTTTTATCAAGGTTTTATATCATCATTTTGTACTTGAAGCATCAATAACTCATTAACTAAAGCATGTTTTATAATAACAAGTCTGATACTATAAGATAACTTTAATTTATGGTAAATGTTCATCTTAAATGCAAGCCTATCACATAAATCAAAGGATTGATTGATGAGTTTAACTACTGAAATTAAAAGGACAAAGAGAGGGCCAAACTTAGAAAAGAAATGTTGGTTCAATTCAAACTGGAACACTGTTCAGTCATTGAGCCATATCTGGAGCTGTAGATCTTGGATTTAGGTCTGTTCTATATGGATGGAAAGCTAAGACATAAGCCTAAAACATTCATGGGAGTCCAAGACTCAATTATGCTGTTTGGAAGTCCAAATCTTACAACAACGGGGAAGTCAGAATTTGTCCTACAGCCCCGACACTGTTTACTGTTCAGCCCATATCTCAAGTTTTAGAAGTCCAAATATACCGATTCTTTTTTTGTTGGAAAGCTGAGACAATTTTCTAGAACTTTCATGATTTAAGTCTATTCAAATTCGGACGTTATCAATGATGTTTTGTTCAGACAAGAAGATAAGGATTGTCACCAAGTCAAGATATGGCCACCCACTCAACAATTTTGGCCTATAAAAGGAGGCATTTACCATGCATTTAGGCATCTTGGTTTTCAGATCAAGATCATGTTCTTATTCTTTCTCTTTATATTTTTGTAATACTTAAGTTTTATTTATATTAATCTCTTGTTTATGCTTTTCATTTCATTTCCTTTACTTAGTTAACTTATATCTTATTTATGTTCTTATCTTGTTTATTTATGTTTCTCTTCTTCATTATGTTTAGCTAAGTTTATTATTTTTAAGGTGAAAAGGTTACACTAATGGTGTAAGAATAAGTATAGTATAAACTCAACATGGACTTTAATGTTTGATAGTAACATGTTTTATATTTGTTATCTTATTCACTTTTAATACTTTGCTTGTTAAATGGTTAATCTAGATTTATATTGTATAACCCTTGGTACAACAAATACTTGGCACTTTCATAGCCCAAACCGTATGGTATAATCGACACCTGTGCTATGAAAGGAACTTGATTTGTTGTTAACATAAGTTATAATCATGAATGCCTGGCAACATTTACAAGTATTAGCATTATTCGAATAAGATAACTAATATAATCATGTTAACAATTTATAATCCAATTGGAACCTTCTTTGTGTGTGGTTTCTAGTTGAATAATAAGAGCTTATACTATACTTGTTTGAAATACTATTAGTGGATCCTCTAACCTTGATAATTATTTTATCCTTGTTTAAATCCTTACATCAATATCACTTCTCAAAGCTCTCTTCAACTCATTTTCTATTATTATTTATTTTTTTATTTATAGTTCATACAATTAACCTCCCTGTGGTTTGACCCCGGTCTTGCCGGGTTATTTATTACTTTGACACTCCTGCATTTGGGAGAAGACATCAATCTTTTGGTCATGTCAGCAATCCTCATGGCTTCATAGAAATGCTAAGCTGAGCTTCCCATCACATGCTTATAATAAAGGGATTGGAAGGTGTTGGAGAACAACATCACCATTTCTGTTTCTATTAGTGAAGGTTGGACATGTGTTACCTTATCTCGCCATCTTTGCATATATATCCTCACAGACTCGTGGTTTCCCTTCTTCATGGCCATCAAGATGGTTCTGTTAGAAGCAATTTTCAAATTGAATTTATACTGCTTTAAAAGGACATCTACTAGATCCTTCAACTTATTAATCTTGGTACTATCCAGTATCATATACTAGTTCAAGACAGACTTTGTAAGACTATCCTGAAAGAAATAGATTAGCATTTTATTATTTAGACCACTTAAACCATTTTTTTGGTAGTATAACTGGAGATACATGTTCGAGCTAGTCTAGTATACTTGATGAAGTCCGACACTCTGAACTTATTTGGAACCAAAATGTTTGAAACCAAACAAACTTTAGCTATTAATACGAGGTCAGTTAGATTATTTCCTTCAACTGTTCTCAATCTCTCTTCTAAAATAGCCCATTTATCATGGTTTATGGGACCGGTAAACCTATCATTAAAAGGTCCTTTCATTGTTAGATCCATGGTGACTTAAGCTTGAGTTGGCTGGATGAGGGTAAAAGGGATAAAATGCTACCCATTTACTGAGTTTTCCCTTAAGTTCTGAGATGTATAAGGGACATGGGCTGTTGATGCTTTTGTAGGAGGTCATACAAACATTCTCTCCCTATTCTTGGCTCTTAAAAATTGCTCGAGTAGATTTGTCATCCAAACAACTTCATTTTTTACAAACTCTAACTCATTCTGATAATAAGCATTAAGATAAGCTCTCTTATTGTTTTTTTTTATATCTTTTCTCTAAGTTAGTGTAGTAGATCTTTAGTGGGTGACCTATATTTCAATGCCTGTTAAATGTATGAACATGTATTTATATGATGAACTTGCTCTTCAAAGGGTGACATATGATTATAACACTTACATGATGAACAAGAATTTTGATTCTCGCCCAAACTTTACAACGAAAATTTCTTGACTGATGGCCATTGTGTCACCTATAAGTCCTGAACTCAAGATGCTTCAAGAAGGGCTTGCCTTGATGCAAAACAAAGTGTAGGGAGTATACACTCTAAAGGCAGGTTCTAATCCTTTTATGTGAGATAAGGGGTAGGTTTACTACCTGGTCTTTAAAAATAATCTTTTGATGTCCTAGCGATCAGAGGCTCAGTAGGTAATGGGATGAAAAGTATATCAATCACTACTAGTCCAAGCACTCAACAAAGAGATGGATGGTTTCATAAGCTTAAACCATGACTGGAAGTCATAAGGTAAGCCGCTACTCTCTTACCTAACCTGAAGTTTTCATATGTGCATCACAGAGTAATATATCTCAAATAAACTAACGATGCATGAGAACATACATGCATGGGCAGGATAAAATGTACTGAAGCGTAAATAAAATAAAATAAGTCAAATGCAAAAATGTGAACACTTCAAAATAAATAAACCACAAAACACGCAAATCTTAGTCCAATACTGTAAAAACAATATCATCCCCAATGGAGTTGTTATTTTATCACATGTGGATGCGTGACATTAGGGGTTCATGGGAGTCGTCACCTAGTTTTTTGGTTTAGGGTTGCTGGGAAACCTGAGTGTACTAGTTTTATTAGAAATTCTAAGGGTAAGAGATTAATTATGGATAGGAAAGGTATTAGGACCCCTAACGCACCCTACCTGAGGTAAGCTGTATTGTGTGACCTGAATGTGGTTTAAAAGTTTTGACGGGTTCTTAACCAATAGTCTGTCTATGGCTTAGGATAATGATTTATTCGAATAAATAAATCTGTTGTTTTGAATTTATTATGAGTTCTTGTCCCCAAATAAATTCTGATGAAGAGGATCCATGTAGGTGTCCAAACAAGGTTCACCTATCTTGGAAGGTGGAAGGGTTTTCCACAACTCGTGTGTTGTGGGGAAAAATACTTCCAATTAAAATTGGTGAGTATTTAGAATAACTCTGATAATTTTCTAGTTAACTTCTAATATTTAAATATCAGTCGCCTATAGGTCCATCATTTATACCAAAATATTGACTATTAATTCTCATGAATTAAAATTTTATTAGTTTTTGAAATACTACTCAAATTCTCATGGATTCAATAAACTAATTATTAGATCCAAAATGCATGCTAAAAAAATAAAACATACCACGTATTTTATTTTTTAAACAATATATGATTTTTTCATTTTTGAGAAACTTGGTTGTATACAATTAAAACGTGTAATTCTTTTTGTCTTTTTGGTTTTAAACATAAAAAAACATATAAGAAAATACAAACACACACATTCATCTTTTTTTACTAATTAACCTACACTCTCATTCAATTATAAATATTTACACAACATTGTAATTAAACGCAAATAATAAAAAAGTCATCTGAATCCCACAATGGACCTTCCGACGGCTGAGGATAGCTTAGGGAGGTTGTTGGAAACTCAGTAACCAAACTAGAAGATCCTAAAATTGCAGAAACAGTGGTGGCATGTGTACTGCATGCACCACTGCCACTGGTGGCGTGTGCGTTCACGCCCTACCGCAAGCAAATCCTAAAAAATACGTGGATCTAGAGTGGTTTTCCCTCTTTTTACTCCTTGTGCTGGTGGTGAATCATGACCTGCAACAAAGAAAATCACACAAGCAATTGGTTTTATTTTCCTTCTTTCTTTTTTTGTTTATTTTTTTATTCAATCTTCTCTTTGACTTGTTTTAATCAACTTGAGTAGTTGTTGGTAGTGAAGAGAAAAGGATGAGGTTGTGATTTCTGGTTATAGTGGGCTGGTCTCCGGTGGTATGTAGAGTGTACTCGTCTGAAGAGGTTCGTGACTGGTGGCGTGTCAATACACACAATAATGGGGCCCAGGGGTAAGTGGACCAATCTATGAGATGCATAACGTGTTCTTTTTTCTCCTTGTACTGATGGTGTACCTTACCACTGCTAGAGGAATTAGTTCAAGACTAGAGAACCTAATGTTGAAGATAGCTTAGGGAGGCTGCTGGAAACTCAATAACCAAAATGAAAGATCCTAAGATTATAGGAATTATGGTGGCGCGTGTGATCGCAAGCAAAACCCAAAGAATAGGTGGATTTGGAGCGGTTTCCCCTCTTCGTACTGCCTATGCCAACGGTGACTCTCATTGTGACTTGCAGCAAAGAAAATCACATAAGCACTTGGTTTTATTTTCCTTATTTCTTTTTTTGTTTATTTTCTTATTCAATCTTTTTTTTTTATTTATTTCAATCAACTTGAGCAGTTGTTGGCAATGAAGAGGAAATGACGAGGCTGTGATTTCTGGTTGTGGTGGATCAATCTCTGGTGGCACATCAAGTGTACTCGTTTGAATTGGTTTGTAACTAGTGGCACATCAGCACACATGACGATGGGGCCCCGGGGTAAATAGACCAATCTATGAGATACACAACATCTTCTTCTTTCTCCTTGTACTGACGATGTACCTTACCACTATTAGAGGAAACAAATTAAGACTAAAGAAGGTCTACTAGATGGTATTTGATTTTTTTAATTGCTATGAGAGAGAGTTGTGCTAAAAGATAGGGTCCCGGGTTTATGACTTTTGTTTTTGGTTCCTTTTTGGGGCTGAAGGCTGGCTTAGGGATATTAGGTCTAGGGTTTTTTTTTTTTTTGTCATGTGGGTGTGGGGAGAGAATGTGGGAGTAATTGTTTTTTTTTTCTGGTCTTTCTAAAATCCCCTCTTTTGTGTGTAAGTAATCACTTATTTATAGGTGAAAATTTTCTTTGGCTTGAAGGCAAAGTAAATCAAGATCAACCATTGGATTTCAAGATTAAATCCAAACCATTTATTTAATAACTTAGAAACAAAGCAAAGAAAAATGGATAATTTGATTAAGAGAATGATTATAGATCATATGATTAGAAAAAAAGATTGCTTAGTAAAAGAGTTTCTAATTTTCAAATTGGTGATCTCCCTTCCATAATTATAATTAGATCACTAAAACTTAAATCAACTTATTCTTATTCTTATTCTTATTCTTTTTATTTTTTTTAATTTTTTTTTGGAAAAGATGCTGAAAACGACAGGAATACGTTAAGAACATATTTTTTAGGATTTTGTTATTTTTTTGCTATTTTTGGTTTTTTTTCGAAACTTTTTAAAAAATAGGGTAAAAAATTAGGTAGCAACAAACCTTTTTTTAAAAAATAATGGCTGTTTTTTAGTTATTTTTTTTGAAGAGACTATTCTAATTCATCTAATTTTTTTTTATATGTTTTATATAGTTGAACTTTATTTTTAAATACAAAAAATATTTATTTTTCTATAGTATTTCTAATAAGTAACCTTGCAAGATATTTTTTCTCTTTGAATTTATTCAATCAATTTTATGCGTGTATTTATTTTTACGATTATTTAATCAAATAAAAAAATAAATTTAATTAACAAAGTTGTTAAACACAATCAAGTAAATGAATCATGTTGTGATATCAAATATTTTAATTTATATCTATTTCTTGACCTTTTGTTTTTCATTTCTTGACTTAGATGTTTTTTGATTTATTTAATTAGATGTGTGCATAATTTTTTTGATTTATATTTAATATTATTTATGTGAAAAAACATGTTGCAAATGCTTGTATGTTTAATATTTTTTTTGAAAAACAAATATCCAACCAACGACGAAGCGCAGATCAAATAGCTAGTTTTTACTAAGACTGTCAAAAAACTAAAAGATTTAGTACTTGTGCTTACACAAAATTTCTAATCAATTGTACTAACTTTTATTATTTCTAATTGAGTGTCTAAATCTTCATTGTTTTTTCAATTAATTTTTTACTTTGAATATCCTTATCTCCAATATATTAAGAGTTTCTACTAGTTTGATTATATATAATATGGTGTGGGATGAAGCATTTTTTTCTCAATGAAAAAAAAAAGTGCAGGTGTTGTTAACGTTATTTTTACCATCATAAAAAATCTTAACTGCAAGGTGTAATGTTTATATGTATTGTCATAACCTAAATCTTATGAATCCATACTTATGCATTTCACACACACACACACACATATTAGGTAAAATATAAGTCTCCTATTAAGATGCACCTATAATACTCAACTATGAAAAATGAAAAAAGAGCCCAATTAGAAGCTTAACACCAAAAAGAGTTGGAAAAGTCTTAAAGGAGACATTGCAAGTTTACTAGTCTACTTGAACAGGCTTTGAGGACTAAATCTGGAAAAGGAACATCCGTCTAGCTAGTAGTCATATCTCAGCTTGCACCTATGCTTGCGACTCCCTTCGATCCATATAATTTAGGGATAAATAAAGTGTTGCCCGAGTCTCAACATATTACACAATTTCCATCTGCTCAACCAGTGTATCCTTTAAGGATGCCACCCACTATAGACTTGACAATGGAGGAAGCTTAAAAAGACAAGATAATAGAAGAATATGGCCTGGAGAAATTGGTTTCCCTAGAGGAAAAAATTAGAGAAATTAAGGGAACTAGTTTTTATGATCCTGTAAAAGCCGTTAAGATATGTTTGGTTCCTTATATTGTAATTTAAAAAAAGTCTAGAGGGCTGAAATTTATTACATATATCACAACAAAATGCCCGATAACCCATCTCAAATTATACTACAACAAAATGGTCGATGTGATTCATAATGAAAAGTTGTTGATTCATTTCTTTCAAGATAGCTTGAGTGATGCTACCCTCACTTGGTATATGTGATTGGCTAATTCCAAGATGATAAGATGGAAAAATTTATTTGATGCCTTTATTGGGTAATACAAGTTCGATATGGATATGACCCAAGACGTTTTACCCCCATTTGTTAGAGTGGATGCTTTATTGTTTTTCATGTAGTATGAACATGCTAGTTTTTCATGCGTGCTCCAACCAGAAACCATTCCATAAGCTGGAATATTATTGATAGTCCATATCAAAGTTGCCCTTATAAGAAAATTTTGTTTTCTCGATACATCATAAATCAAAGCCTCGAAGGACCACAATTGCATCAACTCATTAATCAACGGTCAAAGACAAACATCAATATTTCGGCTCGGAGTGTTAGGACCGGATATGACTGTAGATAAAAATATGAACTCCATCCTCATACACATCCCCAGTTACAAGTTGTAAACCATGAGTATAACCGACCAACAAGAATGAGAAGCAGCAAATGACTCGAAAGGGTTGAATCCGTCTATACACAACCCAAGACGCACGTTTATTGATTCAACTGAAAAGTGAGGATACACACTGTTAAAGTGTTTTTATGCTTCACCATTAGAAGGATGCACCATCACTCTATCAACCACATAATGTGATTGGGCCATGTCACGTGCTCAACAATCTTTGGTAACATGAATAACATCTACAGTCTAGGCATGATTAGGAAGTATTTTAGTTTTTTATATGCTACAAGAGTCATTCTCATGCCAGTTCTTGGTTCTAATAAGAATGCCCACATGTCATGAACTCGCATTTTCAAGGTAGTACAACATGCAGAAGTTTGGACACATGTCAATTTTCTAGTATCCTAAACCGAGGGGTTTCATCATAAACTTAGCAGCATAGACGTTCTGTTTCAGTCTGTTCCCTTCATGTAAAATGTTTCTCGCCCATTAGACAATTTTATCATAACCGGCCTCACTTAACCCATAAACGGACTTGATGATGAATACCTGTGTAACGACCGATAATTTACTGTGATTTGCGTAGCCAGCCCTCACACTTGTAAAATTAAATACAAACTAAATCTCAAGATGTTTGTTTGAAATTGTTATAATTTGATAGGGAAAAAAAAAAAAAAACTATGAAAACTAATTTAAAATCAATAAATATTAAAAAATTAAAATTAACAAAAAAATTGAATATTAAAAAATGAAATTAAAAAAAAATCACTGAATGATCTAAACTTCTATAATTTGGTACCATCTGAAGTGGATGGTAATTAGTTAGGTTGAAAGCGAAGAGCGTGAGTGTCCGAATTCAGATTATAATAATAAAGGATTCTGAAACCGCTATCTATCTATTTTACTGCAAGTGCAAGGCTAGCCTGCACTCACACTGGGTCGCATCAATTGTTAAATTAACA
>Ga0325411_1003758_pt1 | contig 17066 bp, 11 predicted proteins | sample PopdelMetagenome_13_FD_206181 | JGI IMG/M metagenome (GOLD analysis project Ga0325411, IMG submission 206181) | Populus deltoides microbial communities from Bellville, Georgia, United States - Xylem-PdIQD-R4 | ecosystem: Host-associated > Plants > Phyllosphere > Stem > Wood/Secondary xylem...
CTTGCCTTTTATTGTTAGGGTTTTATTTTCTCTTTGTTACGTGGACAGGAGAGAGTAAGGCTAAGCCCATAGGCCTCCCAAACCCTAAAAATTGTTTTCTCAATTTTGTCACTATACTGTTTACTTACAAATTTATCTCTGTTTATGGAAGAGGAAAACCTAGCTAAAACATTATTAACAAGTATTGTAGTTTTTTTGTGTTTTTTTTTTATTTTTATTTTTTTGAACTTTACATGTTTTTTTTTAAGATTGTTCTGTTATTTTTTTTTAATTTTTTTTTAAATTATTTTTATCGATTTTTTAAATATAAAACTAATTGAAAATTTAATTATGTAGTTTTTTTTCTTTAAAAAATTATAAATTACCACGATGTTTTCTTACAAGACTTTTTTTTATTTTTTTATGAATCTTCTTTTTATTTTTTTAAATGATCTTTGTCGATTTTTTTTTGTAATTTTTTTTCTTTAAAACATTGTGGATTGTTACAATGTTTCACCACAAGGTTTTTGTTTTGCTATAGTGTTTTTCCACATGTTTTTTTTAAAAACATTTTTGTCAATTTTTTTTTAATATTAAGCTGGTTGAGAATTCAACTTTAACTTTTCCCACATGTTTTTTTCCATTTTTTTTCATTTTGTTTTTGCTTTTTTTTTCCAAAATTGTCTTCTTCTTTTTTTTTTAATTTTTTGTGTTTTTTTTCAGAATTGTTTTTGTTGATTTTATTTTTTTAATATGAAGCTGGTTGAAAATTTAGCTTTGTAGTTTTTTTCCTTTAAAATATTGTGGATTGCTACAGTGTTTTCCCGCATGGTTTTTTTTCATTTTTTTATGATTTTTTTGTTTGTTTTCTAGAATTATCTTTGTCGATTTTTTTTTCATATTGAGCTGGTTGAGAATTTAGCTTTGTAGTTTTTTTCTTTAAAACAATGTGAATTGCTATAGTGTTCCACACATGATTTTGTTTTCTTATGATGTTATTCAAAATTGTCTTTATCAATTTTATTATTTTTAATATTAAGCTGGTTGAGAATTACAACTGTAAATTTCATAATGAAACACTATAGATTGCTACAGTGTTTTCCTGTATGGTTTTTTTTCATTTTATTTTTTTGTTATGATTTTTTCCAAAATTTTCTTTGTTCATTTTATTTTTTAAATATTAATATGGTTAAGAATTTAGTTTTGTAGTTTTTTCCTTGAAAACATTGTGAATTGCAACAGTTTTTCTCCATAGATTTTTTTTTTATTTTTTCCACAAATCCACAACAACGCACAAACATGCCACAAGCCCGCGGCATCATGCGGGCATGACATCTAATAACATACTCTAAAAGGCTTGGGGAAAATACTGTAGCTTTCTCCATTATTAATATATTATATTATTACAATTATTATTATATTACAATTATCATTATATTATAACATATACTAAAAAGTAAATGAAACGCTGAACTTTTTTTTTGTTTTTAATTTTTTTTCTTTTAATGAATTTTTTTTGTTTAATTTAGTTTGTTAATGTTAAAAAAATTTTATTTAGTTATCAGACTTTCATGACACGAATCTCGAATTCGATGAGTTAACCTGGTTTGACGAGTTAACCCGGAATTTTTTGTTTAGTTTAGTTTGTTAATGTTAAATTTCTTTCTATTTAATTATCAGACTTTCATGACACGTATCCCGGGCTTGACGGGTAAACCTAGTTAATTCTGGGTAAACCCATCAATTTTTTTTTCTATTTAGTTATCAAACTTTCATGACGCAAATCTCAGGTTTGACAGGTTAACCTGGTTTGAAGGGTTAACCCAGTTAATTCAGATTTTTCTTCTTCTTCTTCATTAGTTTTTTTTCTTCCTATTGGTTTTTTTTCTTTGTTTTTTTATTTTTAATTAATCTACTTAATTATCACACTTTTATGACACGATCTTATAGCCAAACTCACATCCAATGCTCTTGGATCCGATGTTGTAGCCAGACTCACTTAAATTTAAGTCATGTAAGTTTAATATTATTATTAATATTATAAATATTTTTCTTAGGTTAAGCATTGCAGCTAAACCCAAGGCTTTTGGGTATATCTTTGCAGAAAGACCTAACACTCTTAGATCTTATTATTTTTTTATATTTTTTATGCAAGAAAAAAAAATTAACTTGTGGTGTATGCTTTTGTTTTTTCCTTTTGTTTTTTCTTTTTAAGCCTTTTACTGTGGATTGCACGGTATAGTCTATAGTGAAAAAGCTTATGCTTTTAGTTTATTTTTTTCTATAGTTTCTTAATATTAAATCTTTTCTGTTTAATTATCAGGCTTTCATGACACGGATTCCAGGTTTGATGGTTTAACCCTGTTGATTCAGATTATTTTTTCTCTTTCTTCATTAGTTTTTTTTTCCTATAGGTTTTTTTCTCTTTGCTTTTTCCTTTTTAATTAATTTTTTTTTAATTTAGTTCATTAATATTAAATCTTTTTTTCTATTTAGTTATCATACTTTCATGACACGAATCCCAGGTTTTTACGAGTTAATCTGATTTGGCGGGTTAACCTAGTTGATTTAGATTTGTTTTTTTTTCTCATTAGTTTTTTCTTTCAATTTCATCTTTTAATATTGTATGCAGTCCACAGTGAAAAGGCTGATGCCTTTAGTTTTTTTTTTTGCTTTTTTCTTTCTATGCCTTTCACTATGGACTACACCGTGCAGTACACGGTGAAAAGGCTGATGTCTTCTTTTTTTTAATTATTATTTTTATTTAGTTTTTTGATATTAAATATTTTTCTATTTAGTTATCAAACTTTCATGACACGAATCTTAGGTTTGACGGGCTAACCCAGTTAATTTAGATTTTTTTCTTTTTCTTCATTAGTTTTTTTCTTCTTATAAGTTTTTTATGTTATTTTTTCTTTTGAATTAATATTTTTTTATTTAATTTAGTTCATTAATATGAAATTTTTTTCTATTTAGTTTTTGGTTGATGCCTTTTTTCTATTTAGTTATCTTAGGTTTGGCTAATTAGAATTTTTTTTCTTTTTGCTTTTTGCTTTTTTGTCGTTTTTATACTTTTGACTATGGATTGCACAGTGCAATTCACAATCCACAATGAAAATGCTGATATCTTTGTTTGTCTTGATTTTTTTCTATTTTAATTAATTTTTTTTATTTAGTTTATTAATGTTCAATTTTTTTCTATTTAGTTATCAAACTTCCATGACACGGATTCCGGGTTTGACGGGTTAGCTCAATTAATTTTAAGTAACTCATTATTTTTTTTCTATTTAGTTATCAAACTTTCATGACACGAATTCAAGGTTTGACAAGTTAACCTACTTTGAAGGGTTAACCCAATTAATTCTGATTTTTTTTCTTTTTCTTTATTAGTTTTTTCCTTTCTGTTAATTTTTTTCCTTTGTTTTTTTTAATTAATCTATTTAATTATCACACTTTCATGACACAACCTTGCAGCCAGGCCCATATCCAAGGCTATTGGGTCTGGTATTGCAGCCAAATCCACTTAAACTTAGGTCATACAAGTTTAATGTTATTATTAATATTATAAATATTACTTTTAGGTCAGGCATTGCAGCCAAACCCAAGACTTTTAGGTTAAATTTGCAGAAAGACTTAACACTTTTAAATTTTAATTTTTTTAAATATTTTTTATGCAAAAAAAATTAACTCACAGCATTGCGCAGATCATGTAACTAGTTAATAATTAAACCACGATCTTTTGTCAAGAAATAGCATTCATCGAAGTCATTTGGGCTTTGTTTCTTGGTTTTCTAAAATTTATTTCCTAAACTTTCTCATATTTATTTAGAATTAAAAAAAAAGTTAGTTAATAAAAAATATTTTTTAGTAAAAGAGAAATTTAACTTAATTTCTAAAAAAATATATTTTTTTTATTTTAGATATAACACACTTCCCAGAAATTCTAAAAAATAAAAAAATATCATTTTTTTTGTTGATTATATTAAATTTGATCATCAATATTTTGATTACTATATTATTTTTTTGAATCTTTTTTTCATTTATTCCTTTTTAATTTTATCTCTTAAAATTTAATTTAATTTTTATATCAACTCTGGTCCTTATTATTTTATTGTTATCTTTTTTTATCTATTATACCTGGTCCCCATTATTTTTTTATTACAATTTATTTTATTTAAAATAATTAATGAAATTAGATTTTTTTAATTTCGTCCCCCTTCAACTTTTTTAGTTGTTTAATTTATTTAATTAAAATTAAAATTTATATTTGAGCCAATATGTTAGGAACCTAATGAGTCACATATATTAAGAACCATTAGTCATAAATTAAACTGCAATGATTTAATTTAAGTATGACTTGATTAAAATATATTTTAATAATTAAGGACTAGAATATAATTAATATATGGATTATATTTCTAGATCTAGAAAAATCAAGTAAGGACTTAATTGAGTTAATTTCTAAAATTATCCTGAATTAATATATGAATATTATTCAGTGAACAAATTAATATGTTGCTAATTTATAGAGTTTTTTAGATTATTCTATAAATAATACGTTATGCCTTTTATTGAGGGAGGTTGTCTGTCAGACAGAAAAACTACGTAAACATAATATTAAAGGTAGTATTCTAGGCATTGCAATCTCTCTCTTAAATAGGGATTTAAAAGCTTTCTCATAAGTGGTTCATGTGGATTACATTGAAGATCGGACAATTAGACGACTTGTGATTTGCAATAACCCAACTTTTAAGAAATTATTCAAAATAAAAAAAAATCAGATATTAAAATAATAAATCCCTAAACAATTATAGATATATTTAACAGAATCATAAAAACTTTCAAATAATTTTATTTTATAATTTTCATTATGTGTATGATATTTAAAAACCAAACATTATACTAATTAATCAATGGTTTCATGAAATCAAAGAAATACCGCAATCAATACTTGAACTGCTTCATGAAATCAAAGAAATACCACAATCAATACTTGAACAGCATAAAGAAGCATCAAAATGATCGTCACGTTACCTAATTTACAAAGCTAACCTCTTGGGCTGTGGCACAGTCAGTACATCTCACCACCTTCTGAAAGGAAGGCTTCAAACGAAAACGTAGATCCACCCAAGCACCATTGACGAATGACAATTGGACATCTGGTTTGGTCCTCTCTCCGGTTTGATGGCGATAGTACATAAGTGACAGCCTGCGAAGCCACAGAGTTCAGCTCATCGATGCTTTTCTCAGTCTTAGAAATGAAAGCAGATAGTCCAGAGGAGACCCCCTTGAGCCTACAACAATCAGGCTCAACATCCAATGAAACGCAGACGGTGATAACACAAAATTTGATGCCTTCTCAGCTTCTTTCAGAAAAAAATGTGGAATATTGAAGCAGAAGCTAGCAATGAAATCTCCCGTAGGAATCTGTTCTTGGCCCTCCATTGTTATGTCCAAAGTATCAAATCAACTTAATAAATTTCTTTTACTTGATATTTAAAACACACACACAATATATATATATATATATATATATATATATATATATATATATATATATATATATATATATATATATATATGGTTTCATGTAAGTGTGTTTTGTTAACGACCCAAAATCCATAGGCATCTTGAAGGATTTGCCATGGTTACATAAAGAGTATTTATGTTATTTTTGAAAGTACCAACATATTTTTTGAATTGTAATTATGAAATAATATTAGTATCTAGCATTATTATAATTTAATTAGTTAAATTACTTGATAAGATAAGTTATTGCAATACAATAAATAAAATTATTTAATAATTTATAACTTGAAGGTAATATAATTATAAGAACTTAAAATAACCATAACAACGTTATTAACTTCGACATAGGTAAAGGCCCGAGTCTTGAGTCGGGAGGGATAACCCAAGTTATTAATCTATATAAAAAAAACATCAAAACAATATTATTTTGATAATTTTTTTTAAAGTCAACGGATTAACCAGGTTACAGGTCAACCTGAGTTTTTGATTAGGTCAATTTTTTTTTTCCATCAACTCGGATCGATCTAGATCTCAAATCATCCCGCCAAGCCAATCTAGATCTTATAACCATGAACCATAAACCACTTTTGTCTTGAAACATTGCACCAAACATGACTTGATATAATTCTTTATTTTTTTATAAATGACAAAATTATAAGAAAGTTTTAGATGAATGATACAATTGTAAAAGTTTTGTGAAAATAGCATAATTTAACAAAACCACTTTTCAGAATAATATTTTTAAAATACAACCACTATTTTGAATTATTGTTTTATTATAAATCACGATTCAGAATCACGAGTTTAATATAACCATGATTCTGAATAGCAGTCATAAAACACAACTGTAATTCAGAATAACGATTATATTGGGTATATAATCCCCAATATGTTCTCCATGGTCTCTACTCCTGCAAAGAAAAAAAATCCAAAAAATTGCAAAACCCTCGCCTTAACTAGCATTAAATTGCCTGAAACAACCTCCAATCCTCCACCAAAATACCAGAATCATCTTTCTCTTGTCTTCACGAGTCTTTCTACTATTTTTTTATTGTAAATCGCCGGCTTGATTAGCCTCCTTGCTGGCCTAGACAACCTCCCCACCACCTAGAAATAAAAAATAATAATCAAGGTATAACAACTGTATTGTCTCTTAGTTTTATGAGTTTCATTAATGAATTGATAAATTTTGAGTTTTGATTAATGACTATTTATGTTGTGTTTGATAATTAGGTATTTTATTGATGTTGAGATAATCTTGGGTTTTGAGTGTAGCACTTATGATGTTATTTATGGAATCAAGTAAGTATGACTGAAAGGCAGCGCCAACCCTGATTCGCTTTGCATTTGAGGCTTCAAACTTGGATGAGAACTGAAATCTTGAATTTTGTCATGACGTAACTTGAAATGCAGAATTCAGGACTGGATTTGAATATTTGTATAGATTGTGCAAGACATCTCTAAAATCAAGAAGATAAAAGCACATAGATAATTAACTGCAGTCTTGACCATTTTAGTAGGGAAGTTTGAAAACTTGGTAACCATAAAAAAAAAACCCATAAAGATGTCGCCAATCCCATTTCTTTCCTTATTATGAAAGGAACATGATGTTAGGTTCTTGAATATCATATACGCAGTGAAAATTATGAAACAAAATTATTTAGAAGTATCTAAGATCCTGTTAGATAGATCTAGAGTTGTTTAGAGATTTATTACCTGAAGATTTAATTTTCTTCAACTTTGAATAATTCTTTAAAGGTTAGGTTGTTGCAAGTCATAAGCCGTCTAATTATCTGACCTCCAACGGTAATTCACACGAAATACTCGTGAGAAATCTCTCAAATCCATATTTAGGAGAGAGAGATTGATATGCCTAGAGAGTCAACTCTAATTTTGTGTTTACATAGTTTTTCTGTCTAACAGACAACCACTCCTCTTTTTCACTTATAAAATAATAGGCTTAGTTTTACATTTATAGAAAATCCTAAAAATCTTATAAATGATAAAATTATATATTTACCCCTTAAATAATATCCTTATATTATTTAAGGATAATTTTAGAAATTTAATCAGTCAAGTCCTTACTTGATTTTTCTAGCTCTAAAAATATAATCCCTATATTAATTATATTCTAGTCCTTAATTTCTAAAATATATTTTAATCAAGTTATACTTAATTAATCATTTCAGTTTAATTTCTGACTAATGGTTCTTAATGTGTGTGACTCATTAGGTTCCTAATATGTTAGTCCAAATATAAATTCTAATTATAATTAAATAGAGTTAAAAAAAATTAAACATGTTTGTTCAAAGCCACGACCCGACAACCAAGGTTGAACAACATCTATTCGGTCAAAGCTGTTGGGCCAAGACCTAATTAGCCAAGAACGAGTAGCTCTTATCCGATCAAAACTACCTGATCAAATATTTTTAGGGCCTAGTTCATCGAATAACGACTTAACAAGGCAGTCGAACAACTTATCGAGCAACTTATCAGGCCATGACGAAGATTCTTGGATTAAACACCCCGCCAATAAAAAAAAAAAGAAAAAGTTAGCATTATAACCAATGTTCATGACTTCACGCCACAACCCTTTAAAATGTCAATACAACGCCACCTAAAATCATCTAAATCACTCATCTTAAAAGTCATCAATACATCACCTATAAACTACCTTGTTTCATAAGTCATCATGTATTATTAGTTAGTTATGCAAAAGCACATTATCACCATTTAATCATTTCATTTCATTGGTGAGTTGTGTAATCTTTGTGATAAATAAAATGTCTTCCATGATTCCTTCTCGAGTATATAGTAAGCAGGCCTACCACCTACTCCTTGCTAGGTAAATCCATGTGATCTAAGTGACCCGATGGTTTATAAATACCCAAGGAGTACTAGGCATGACTCAACCAAATCAACACGTGTATTGAAAACTCTTCTAAACTTACTTTCTTGCATCATTCATTATTCTCCTCACATACACTACTCTCCTCCCTCATTTACTAACCTAAGAATCAAAGGGTTCCCTATCTACATAGAAGACTTACTTTGCAAGAGATATAAAATGGCCCAAGCCTAAACACAATAGCTCATCAAGTAATTATGGAAATCAAAAATCCATCTGAAGTTTTCACAACTTCATCAATATCATCATTTATAATAATTTGAATAAAATCTAGTTTAATTCCTCTTATTTCCTTGTTTTTTCCGTGACTATTGACTTTGAAATTCAAAGACATAAGATAGTAACTAGCCTCCCTATCACAAGTGCATTAGCTCATTTAGGTTTGAGATAAATCAATCATTAAACGAAAGTGCATACTAAAATAGTTCTAGCTACACAAAAACAATTTTGAACTTTGTTACTCCCTCAACGGATGACATAACAACTAGCTTTATTGCATACACAATTGAGTGCGCACAGACAACTTTATTTTCTTGAAAACAACATGGTAGAACAACATGCAAGAAAGTAGACATGAGAATACTCACATTCTAACACTATGTAGGATACATTCCTACCAAGAACCTACCAAGAAGAGCATTCTTAGATTGGATGTTTTAGACATGAATTCCAAACATCTAAATATAGAGCATTAATAAGTCCTAGACATAAGAGTGGCTATTGCCATCGAAATCTCATTCGTGAACTCCTCATAAAAAAAATACCTCAACATGAGATGAGATCAGTAATGATACGAGCTTTTATAAGTGAATATCATTCGTACCAAATGGGAGAACAATTAGGTGTTGCACACCCATCTCTTTAAGGATTAAGTGTTCTCGAAGGTGAACTTAGACAACTATAAAGGACTTGTAAATTCAAAGAGAGCACATACAGAATGTACGAGGAAGACTGAAGCTTGTAACATAAGATAACAATGCTATGTGCAAAATCCTTCAAATAATATTTTTTGGATTTGCTCGGACATGGCACCATAGCCTAGAGCCTAACCCCATTCTTGAGAGGGCACTCCCAGTTCTAGTAATAGAGAAAAGAATCTCCTAAACATCATTAATCTCTTAGTAACCTTAAGGCATCTAAAAATAACCTAAAAGGGTGCATTCATCATCATTTTGTAATTTCTTAGGTCATGACCACATCTTTGAATACCATAAGCACTGAGGTATTAGCTTCTATTAAGAAAAGAGAATTTGTACAATACCCCCCTCAATTAAAAGCGACTTAAACACATGGAACCCCAATAAATTTTATCTCTTTTATCATGACAACAATAATGATACCGAGGATTGTTATGCCCTACAAAAGAAGATAGAAAATATAATTGTCAAAAAAAATATTGTCTCTCTAATTAATGTCCATATGATTTTCTTTATAAATATTACTCATCTTCATGTCTCTATACGAAATCTCCAAATGATTTTCGGTTAGAGCATAAACCACTTATTCAGTTAATAACATCCTATTCTAGACAATTATCCACTCTCACACAATATGATCTCTATTTGGATATAGGATGACCTGACTTGATTTTTAGAGATTTTCTATAAAAAAAATTGATCTTCATGAAGAATCTCCATATCTTTATCTAAAATCTTCTTCTCTCCATATAAAGATCTCCCTGAACATTCATTATGACAATTTCTCCATGAATTCTCTTTTTCTACCTAGTACAAAATGTTTATAACCCTCTCTCTAGGCTCAATACTACACCTAACCCCAATATAGTGCAGACACTAAGGGACAACCTAAGAGAACCTCCATTAGTGTTGCATACATAACATTTGACACAATATATCTTTCGCTTGCGCATAAAATGTTCTAAAAGGTTTCTCTGCTTGGGTACAGTCTCCATTCAACTCTAATATCAAAATTAGCAGTGGCCATTGCACCTCCAAGCTTATAAACTTTTTGAGTAACCATAAAGTCAAATGTAAACATTCTCTATAATTTTTCATTTGGGTATGAGTAACCTCATCGTATCATACTCTATGTTTGGACACACTTTAGGCAACTTCTTATATATATATATATATATAAAGCAACTTAAGAAATAAAATTACTAGTGCTCTTCAAGCTTGATGAGGAAAAATTAAGTGTTTAAAATTACATGTAGTTTCAAAGACTAGAGAGGGCAAAATTTATAGCAAAAAAAAAAAAAAAAGAAAAAGAATGAGATATCAGAGTTGTTATCCGATCATCTAGTCAAACAAATAGCTATTGGGCAGCCAATTGCTAAGGCCGGACAACTTTATTTGACCAAGGCTGTTTGGTTCATGATTTGATAGCCAAGGTCAAACAACATTTGTTCGGTCAAAACCACTTGACCAAACAACTATTTGGGGTCTAGTCCACTGAATAGTTGCCCATCTGGGTAACCAAGCGACTTGTCGGGTGACTTATTAAACCAAAAACCCAATTGAGTGGAGATTCTTGGGTTAAATACGAAGCTAAAAAAAGAAAAAGTTAGCTCACTAATCAATGTTTATGCCACAATCCATTAAAATGTTAGTACGACATCACCTAACACTGCCTAAATCCCTCATCTTAGAAGTCATCAATGTGGTGTCTATGACTACTTTATTTCATAGTCATCACATAATATTAGCTAGTTGTGTAGTCGCAAGTTATTACCACGTAAACAATTCATTTTATTAGTGAGCTGCATAATCTTTATGATAAAGCATATATCTTTCATGATTTCTTTTACAGTATATAGCAAGCAGGCCTGTCACCTATTCTTTGCCAAGAAAATCCATGTGGTCCAAGTGACCCGATGGTGTATAAATACGTAAAGATTATCATGTACAAGGTAGGCACAACACAACCAGATCAACATGCTTATAGAAGACTCTAAATTATTCTCCTCCTTGCTACTATGTTGAAAAACAAAAGAGAAAAAGCAATTTCAATGATGAAAAAGCAAAAATATTATTAATAAAGAAAAAGGCCTATATATAGGCTTTACATTACAACATTCCTTTAACCACTACTCCTATAGAATAGGACAACAAGGACCACTTACTATAGCCATTAAACGATGATTTGTTTAACTAAGTAAATCCCTAAAGACTAGGACACTACGAAGTTATCATAAATAATAATAATAAATCTTAACATCCCCCCTTAAACTAAAATTTACAGATATCAGTTTAAAAGAAAAATCAACCCTCTACAAAATTCTTGTGCACTGCAAAACGTGAACAAACTCCAAGTAGACCACGTAATTTCACAAATGTAGCAAATTTGAGAGGTTTGGTATGTATATCTGCAACTTGGTCTTCACTTCGACAATAAACCAGTTTGATTGTTCCATCATTGCTGAGATCTCTTAAAAAATAATATCTCACATCGATATGCTTGCTTCTTCCGTGTAGCACTGGATTCTTGGAGAGTTTAATCTCTAAGTTGTTATCATAAAAAACTGTAGTAGCCTCAATTTGCTGGAACTGTAGTTCTTCAATAATTTTTCTTAACCAGATAACTTGACAAGCACAAGCTGTGGCCGCAATAAATTCAGCTTCTGTAGTTGATAAAGTGACAATTTGTTGCTTCTTAGAAGACCATGAAACAGCACTTGTGCCCAACATAAAAACATAACCTGAAGTGCTCCTTCTGTCATCTTGATCTCTTGCATAATCACTGTCAGTAAACCCAAACAACTCTAACTTTTCACCTTTCTTATAAAACAACCCAAAATCTCTAGTTCCTTGTAAGTAACGAAGGATCCTCTTGGCTGCTAACAAATGCATTTCTGTTGGATTCTCCATGTAGCTATTGATTAAGCTCACATAATACATTATGTTTGGTCTTGTTACAGTTAAATACATCAAACTACCAACAATTTGCTTGTAAAGTGTGCTGTCCACCTTCTTCCTTTCATGATCTTTGTTTAACTTTAAGCCAAATTTAGTTGGAGTGCCGACATGATTGCAATCCTTCATTTGAAACCTGTCCAAAATATCTTGCACATACTTCTTTTGAGAAATAAGGATCCCATTAACAGATTGCACTACTTTTATGCCAATAAAGTAATGCATCACACCAAGGTCAGACATTTCAAATTCAATCATCATAGATTTTTTAAATTCCTTAAACATGACAACATCATTTCCAGTAAATATAAGATCATCTACATGTAAGCAAACAATGAGTAGTTTCCTCCTATCTCTAATTTTAACAAATAGTGTGTGCTCATATGGATATTTGTGAAAGCCTTCTTTCAAAAAATAAGTCTCAATGTGACTATACCAAGTCTGTGGAGCTTGTTTTAAGCCATAAAGAGCTTTTTTTAATCTATAAACTTTATGCTCATTTCCGATCTTAATATGACCAAGAGGTTATTCTAAAAATACCTGTTCTTCCAAGTTTCCATGCAAGAATGCTGATGAAAATAGGCCACAAGTTTTGCACTGCTAATGCAATCACCAATCTGATCGTATCATGTCTTGTAACAAGAGCAAAAGCTTCTGTATAATCAATCCCATATTTTTGCTTATATCCCTTAACTACCCTTTCAGAAGATCAATCAACTCCCAAGTGTCATTTCTTTCAATGGCATCAATTTCATCATCCATCATCTTCCTCTATTTTTATTCTTTGACAGCACTTTCAAAGGTTATAGGATCGTAATCTAAAAATAAAGCAAAATGAGTGATTGGATCTTCAATTCTAGTTACCTTATAGTCTTCCATCCATGCGGGCCTTTTTCAAATATGAGGAAGAGATCGAGTTGCTGCAGTAGTAGCTTCTGCTGCCATTGGCAAAATTTCAGCAGCTGTTGGGGTAGGAAGAGATCGAGCTGCTGTAATAGTTGCTGCTGTTGGCAAAATTTCAGTAGCTGTTGGGGTTGCTTCTGAAGAATTGTTATGCATAATAGCTACTGGAGTTAGCTCACTTTTAGAATCGTTGTCAAATACAACTTGTGTAGGCTGCTGCCTATTCCAATCCTAAGTGTTTTCCTTATCAAAGATAACATCTCGGCTGGTCACAAACTTTTTTGTAAGTGGATTGAACAATATATAAGCCTTGGAACATTCACTTATGCCAAGAAAGACATATTTTTCACCTTTATCATCAAGCTTCTTTCTTTTCGTAACTGGGACATGTTCATAAGCTATGCAACCAAAAATTCTAAAGTGATCTACAGCTGGTTTCTGCCTACTCCAAGCTTCCTCGGGTGTCCTGTTCTAAACTAAAAAAGTAGGACTTTTGTTTAACACATGGATGCTCCAATTGACTGCCTCTGGCCAAAAATTCTTTGGAATGTTTCCTCTTGCTAGCAAACTTCTCACCATGTTGAGGATGGTTCTATTTTTCATCTCTGATACACCATTCTGTTGTGGTGTATAAGGAGTTGTGAGTTCTCTTCGAATGCCATAATTTGCACAAAAAACTTCAAAATCGGTTGAACAATATTCTCCACCACGATCTGTTCGAAGGGTCTTAACAGTCTTTCCTGTTTCATTCTCCACATGAGCCTTAAAGCTTTTGAATACACAAAGAGCTTATGACTTTTGTTGTAAAAAATAAACCCAAGTTTTTTGAGTAAAATCATCAATGAAGGTAATTCAATATTTTTGCTCTTTTCGGTCCACAAATGTCAGAATGTACCAACTCTAGAACATGTTTTGCTCTCCACAACTTTCCTCAAGGGAATTGAGAATGATGTTGTTTGCTAACAACACATTCTTCACAAATTTGAGAAGGAATGTGAATTTTAGGAAGGCCTGTCACCATATCTTTATGTTGAATAGTCTTTAATCTACCAAAATTCAAGTGGTCATAACGAAAATGCCAAAGCCACGAAGAGTCTTTTATTTTAGCCATAAAACAAGGTTGAGATGTTATTATCTTCAATGGAAACAACCTATTTGAACTCATCTGAACAATAGTAATTACTCCTCTTGAAGGATCATATATCTCACATACACCATTTTGAATAGTTATCACATAACCCTTTTCTTGCAATTGACCAGCACTGATAAATTACTTTTCAAGTCAGGAACACAAAGGACATCAAAAATTATTTCTACAAAACTATTTTTGGTTCTTATCTCAATATCACCTTTTTCCTATTGCATTCACAGTGGAGCAATCACCAAAACTTACTACAGAATGAAAATCATCATCTAAATAAGAAAAAGAAGACTTACATCCACACATGTGATTACTACAGCCCGTATCCATATACCAAACATCAGACTCTGACTTCTAATTAGCTTCAACAACCATCAACAAAGTTTCCACTTCCTTCTTTTAAGCAAAATGCGATTGCTCTCCCTTTTCTCTGTCATTAGGCAGCCTAACATAACATTCAGAACAATAATATCCAAAATTATGGCATCTAAAACATTTAACCTTGGATTTGTCAAAGTGTTGAACCCGTCCTCTGCTTCTGCATTGACATTGATCATCAACAGCCTTAAAATATTGTCTGCTACCATCTTTATTGCCTCTACCTCCCTTTTCTCTACCTCTACCTTTAACCCTTCCTCTAGAATTTGAGAACTAAGTAAAGGTAAAAGCTTTTAGAGCTTGCTCATCTGTATTTGAACTTCGGTTCATCTTTTGTTCATAGACTAGTAAAGAGCTCTGCAATTCATCAATAAAGAGTGCATCTATGTCTTTGGATTTTTCAATTGAATAGAAAACATAATCAAATTTTGGTGCAAAAGAACACAATATTTTTTCAACAATGACACCATCATCTATCTTCTCACCATGAAATCACATTTTGTTGCTTATCTCCATAGTCCTGGCATAATAGTTGGTGACATATTCTCCAACTTTGATTTGTAGGGTCTCAAAATCTCGTCTCAAGTCTTGAAGCTGTACACGCTTTACTCTAGTAGAGCCTTGATATTTTTTCTTCATGGAGTCCCAAATATCCTTGGAAGTTTCTTTACTAAGAATTGTTTCCAAGATGGGACGATCAATTGCTTGAAAAAGGTAATTTTTTGCTTTCAAATCTTTAAGCTTTCTCCCTTCCAACTCTGTTTTCTGGGCATCTATCAAGACTGCAGTTGTTGTTGGTTCTTCAATTCCAGATTCAATAATCAACCACTATGCTTTTGATCGAAGGAAGTTCTCCATTAGCATACTCCAATGGTTATAGTGACCATCAAAACATGGGATCGCTGCTTGCACAATATTTGAATCTAAGGCCATCGTTAACTACTAAAGATTAAATATGAAGAGGAGAGAAAAAAAACTACTGCTATTTTGGATTATTTTGGAGACTTACTATTTCGGAACTTTTTTTTCTCTTGCTTTTATCTCATTTACCACGCTTTAATACCATTGTTACTATGTTGAAAAACAAAAGAGAAAAAGCAATTTGAATTATGAAAAAACAAAAATATTATTGATAAAGAAAAGGCCTATATATAGGCTTTACATCACAGCATTCCTTAACCACTACTCCTATAAAATAGGATAACAAGGACCACTTACTATAGCCATTAATCCCTTAATCCCTAAAGACACTAGGGATTAAGGACAATACAAAGTTATCATAAATAATAATAATAAATCTTAACACTCCCTCGTATTGTTAACTTAAACATCCAAGGTTTCTATTAGTTTTGTAGGAGAGCAAAAGCAAACTAAAACCAGACACACCAGCCCATTAAGCAGCTTTGAAAAGCGCAAATCCATCCAAAGTTTTCATGACTTTGTCAGCTCTACGAATACATCTAAGAGCATCTCCAATGGAGAAGCTAAATGGATAGCTAAAAATAAAAAATTAATATTTTAGCTTTTCTTTGCTTGTTTTGCACAGTCCAAGGGAAAAGCGAAACAAAATGCTAAAATGCATTTTCTTTCCCACAAATGCTATTCCTACATATCTCTCCAAAGAGCCAAAACCAACAAAGTGGAGACACTAAAAAAATAAACCAATGAAATATAGCTATGTGAAAAAAAAAAATAACATCAAACTTATTGAGAAATAATAAAACACTTGTTTCTTCTACTCCAATATAAATGGCTCTTCAAATGGCTTTTTTCCATTGAAATAGATATAGTAAAAAAAGTTATATTTATACAATGTTATTTTATTAATTTAGCTTTTTAAAATAGCATTTTGCATACAATCCCCTGAAGGATTCAGTCTTAAACTTTGATCAATCCAAACTCTATTAGCAAAGGACAAGATTGAACCGGTTGATCTGGCACGTTTGTTTCTAGTTTTCTCTGGAAATACAAAAAAAAAAAAACGTTGGCTAGTTAATAAAGTATTTTCAATATTGAAAGTTCTTTATAGGTTAGCTGCTGCATAGAAACTTTACCTTCCCAATAAGGTTGTAATCTGTGATGAAAACTGATTGACTTCCCCGACACTTTCTGATCCGAGAAAAGAAAGAAGCTGCTCTAGAGTCTTCCTTCCTGATCGAACAGCAAGAAGGCTCAACATTACATGGAGTGACAATGTTGAGGACACAAAGTTGGAACCTTTTTCAATCAGTTCTAGCAGGACTTTGTTTGTCATTAACAGACTGAAGTCTGTGTTGATACTGGTACTGGTGTTTCTCCCTGGAGATCCCATTGCAGCTCCTTAATCATGTTTCTTATGTTTAACTTGGTGAAGTTT
>Ga0325411_1003759_pt1 | contig 17059 bp, 10 predicted proteins | sample PopdelMetagenome_13_FD_206181 | JGI IMG/M metagenome (GOLD analysis project Ga0325411, IMG submission 206181) | Populus deltoides microbial communities from Bellville, Georgia, United States - Xylem-PdIQD-R4 | ecosystem: Host-associated > Plants > Phyllosphere > Stem > Wood/Secondary xylem...
AAAGTTAAGTTCTCTAAATCTCATAGTAGTCTGCATCACTAGTTTATCCTTGTATATTCTGCATTTCATGAATATTTTATTATGGCATTAGTATATTTTCATCTTGCACCTGACTTTCCTAATCCCTTTTACTTGAATATGTTATAAATTATAATGGAAAATCAAGGAAGCAAGAGAGGAAAAACTATGTTTTCATTCTTTAAACCACACAAACAAACATCAACCAATAAAGGACATTCTTCATCCAATGTTGATGTCTCAAATCGTAGTGAACAACCCTTTTTCAAATCTCAAAGAGTTGAAATTGATGTTAATACTCTTGAGCGATATCCTGGGTTACAAATTCCAGTGTGGAAACATCCTATTAATCAACAACATGAAATTAGAAAAGCTTATATCAAAATGGGTCCATATCAACCTAAGTTGGTAGAGTATCCAATGACTGAATCAGGGAGACAGTATCGTCGATTTCAATACACTTGGTTTGATCAATTTCCTTGGCTAGAGTACTCTCCATCAAAGGATGCAATGTTTTGTTTTCCATGCTTTATCTTTGAAAACAAAGTGCCTCGTCATCTCACATTTACCACCTAAGACTTTAGAAGTTTGAAAAGGGTTAATGATGGGGTTAGATGTGCACTTTTGATGCATGTGGGAAGTCTCACTTCACCACATAATAATGTTGTGAAATCTGCTGAAAATTTAATGAAAGTAAGTAGACATATTGATAAAGTGTTAAATGCACAAACTGTTGAAGTTTAGAAAAATCGATTGAGACTTACGACAACCATTAAAAGTGTTCGATGGCTTAGCTTACAAGCATGTGCATTTAACGGTTATGATGAATCTTCGACTTCTAATAATCAAGGCATCTTTTTGGAGATGATAAGACTTATGGGGAGACTAAATGTTGACATTGATGATGTTGTCTTAGAAAAAGCTCCGAAAAATACAAAGTATACCTCATCGACTATTCAAAAAGAGATTTTGCATATTCTCGTGAACAAAGTGAGGAAAAAGATTTGTGAAGAAGTTAAAGATGTAAAGTTTTGTATTTTGGTTGACAAAGCACAAAGATGCATCAAATAAAGAACAAATGGCTATTGTTTTAAGATTTGTTGACATTCAGGGTTTTGTACAAGAGCATTTTTTTAGTATTGTGCATGTTTTGGATACTACTTCAACACTTAAAAAAGAAATTTGTGATGTGCTCGCTCGATATAACTTGCATATTTTCAATATGTGAGGTCAAGGGTATGATGGTGCTAGCAATATGCGTGGTGCATGGAATGGACTACAAGCTCTATTTCTCAGAGATTGTCCTTATGCATATTATGTACATTGCGTTGCTCAGCGACTACAACTAGCATTAGTTGCAGCAGTTAGAAATGAGATTTCTATTTGGTTATTTTTCTCAAAATTGACAACCATTATCAACCTTATTTATGCTTCTCCCAAACATCATACCGAGTTACATTATGCTCAGGCTATATAAATTGCATATATGGTAGCTACTGGAGAACGTGAGATTGGTAGAGGGACTAATCAAATTGGTAATTTACATTGAAGTGGAACTACTCGTTGGAGCTCTCATTTTGATTCTATTTACAACTTAATAGATACGTATGGTGCAACTATTACTGTGCTTAAAAGTATGGTTCAAGAAAGATCTTCTAATTCTATACGTGAAGAAGTTGGTGGTTGTTTGATTGTGATGAAATCTTTTGAATTTATATTCATCTTATATTTGATGCATAAAATAATAGGGATTACTAATTTACTTTGTCGAGCTTTGCAGCAAAAATCTCTTGATATCTTAAATGCAATGGATCTTGTATCAACTACTAAAGCATTGCTTTAAACTTTGAAAGATGCTGGATTTGATCTTCTCCTTGCAAATGTGCAATCTGTTTGCACAAAATATGAGATTGACATACCACATATGAATGCTTCATATAAAAAAGCCACAGGTCGTTCATGTTAACAACAAGGTTCAGTGACAATTTACCAGCATTATTATTATGATATATTTAACTCAACAATAGATTTCCAGGTGGAAGAATTAAATTCGAGATTTAGTGATGGGACAGTGGAACTCCTTATACTTAGCTCTGCTTTAAAACCCAAGGACAACTTTAAATCATTTAAAACTAATGCTATTTACAAGCTTGCTGAGAAATTTTATCTTGAAGATTTCAATGAACAAGAGATGTATTATTTGAGATCTCAGCTAGAGCATTATCAGATTGATGTGATTCATCATGAGAGCTTTCAGAATATGTCTATTATTTTTGAATTATGTCGAGGATTAGCTGAAACAAATAAGTCGCAGCACTATTATTTGATTGACAGGTTAATTTGTCTTTTTTGACTTTGCCCGTTTCCACTGCCACTACAGAGCGAGCATTTTCAGCTATGAAACATGTTAAAACTGTGCTTCACAATAAAATGAAAAAGGGGTTCTTAGCAGATTCTATGATAATTTACATTGAACGAGAGTTTGTTGAAGAGATTGATTCAGATTCGATCATAGATGAATTATATTTTACAAAATATCGAAGGGTGCAACTTTGATAGTATAATTTATTTTTATTTTGAATTTTATGTACTTTAAATTTTATTTTTTTATATTTTGTGTTATGTATTTGAATTAAAACTTTATTGTTAACTTGATAAATTTATATATTCAAGTGAATGATTAATCTTAAAAAATAATTTATGTATTTATATCATAGTCCACGACAAAAAAAATTCCTCACTCCGCCCCTGACAACACGTTTTTTTTTGTTTTTTTTATAGAAAAAGCTAGATGGGATAATTTTCATGCATGCAAGAGAAAAAAAACAAAGGGTTAGCACAACACGTTTTTTTTTTTTTTTGATGATTTGATAGAAAAAGGTCATGGGATAATTTTCATGCATGCATGAGAAAAAAAAAAACAAAGGGTTAGCACAACACGTTTTTTTTTTTATGATTTGATAGAAAAAGGTCAAAAAAAGTTGGGCTAACATAGTTTTCATGCACGCAGGAGAAAAAAAGAATAGCTCCGATCGAGACTAGACATGCTCAGTGACATTGTTAGCTTATCATTTTCAGCAGAAAAACATGTTCCCAAAGAAAGACAAGAGTGTGAGAAACAATGGGAAAAAAAATTAAAAAAGAATAATAAATGAATCATTAAGAAAAGTACGAACTGTGGAATTTAAAAATTAATAGCCAAGAAATTGAAGAAAAAAAAAAGACAGCCTATAACTGTTAATAGTAAAAATGCATTAACGTTGTTTTTTAAAAATATATTAAAATAATATATTTTTTATTTTTAAAAAATTATTTTTGACATTAACATTTAAAATAATTTAAAAACACAAAAAAAAATATTAATTTATAACAAAAAAATAAAAAAAATTAAATTTTTTCAAAAGCCATTTTCAAACGCAAAAACAAACATGTAAGTTAGAAGAAGAACAACTTATTTGTTTTTATGTTTTAAAAATATTTTTAAAAAAAATTAATTTTTTTACTTTAAATTAATTTTTTTGAGTGTTTTCTAGTCATTTTGATATATTAATATCAAAAATTAATTTTAAAAAATAAAATATATTATATCAATATATTTATAAACAAAAAATATTTTAAAAAATAATACATATCACTATTCTAAACACCCCAAAAAATAACAGAACTGCAAAGAAGAGGAAAAAAACAACAGAGAGAAAAAAAAAAACTGGAAAGATGTGCTTTTAAATAAAATGTTTTCCTATTGGCACACTTAAAATCAACCAAGGTGATAAGAACTGCAATAAAAAAAGAAAAAAGAGAAAGAAAATAAGCTAAAGATGAAATCGAGGGCAAATGAGAGCTGTGAGTTGTGACAGTGCATTTTCTTTCGACGATGCCGATAGCCATATGTATTCGTTGCTGGGAGCTCTATGAACTGCAGTATTGAAACGTAGAAGTGGCTGGAAAAGAAGTATACAAAAGTTAAAAGAAATAAATTTTATGGTGATGAAAGGCAAAAGAATTAAAATGAAATCCTGAAATTAGAAATATTAGGGCAAATTCAATTGAAAGGGGGAAGAACACTCTTTGATGGAATGCTTTTATTTCATAACTGGCGCAAGTTTTTTTTTTTTTTTTTGTATTCTGGAGATGAAAAGTATATTGTATCTTGTGCTAATTTAAAGGGATGTGCAAGGATTGGGGATAAATTACAGTTAGTGGCCAAATCTAATACTAATTGTAAAATTAAAGGGCAAGATTAGAAAACAAATGGCATTTTCAAAATCAATGTGAAAAATACACTTTAGTTCTCGTACTTTTCAAATGATTAGTTTCGGTTTCTTTAATTTTCATAAATCTTGATTTCGGTCTAAATTTTATCTTTCTTGTTTTCCAGTCCCTTTGAGAGGGGAGAAAGAATGTCTGTTTTGGTTGTCATGCTTTTCAAATAGTTGTAGTTTCGCTCCCTTTAGTTTTTAAAAAACTTGATTTTGGACTAAATTTTATTTTTCCTTTTTTCAATTCCTTTAAAAAGAAAGAGAGAATATCAATTAAAAAAAAAAAACAAAATAATGCCAAGAGAAATCCAAGATGATGAACATGAAAGCACACGAAAGTGTTCGCATAGCAGAAAAACCAAAATAAATAAATAAATAAAATGAATTTTAATGAATAAAAAGGGTTCTAGATTTAAATTCTAAGTTAACATGTTTTATTTTCTCTAAAATAATAATTATAAAGAAGGTTTATAAAGCTTAAAATATGTTAGAAACTCTACCTTAACTAACAAACAAAATAAACATATGAAATTACAAAAAAAAAGCATGAAATCTGAAAATAACAAGGGAAATCACAAAAACTACCGCAACAAAAACCTGAGTAAGATTTTAAAAATTTAAAGATTTAAATGTCGGAGTAGCAATTCCATAATCATTATAAGAAAAACGACCTCCAAAAAATGCTGTAAAAGTTTTAACTTGATCCAACAATTAGATCAAAAGTTATAATCATTTTAAATTGTTATTCTGGTTTGGCTCGAACAATTTTTCTCTTTTAAATATAAATCTATCTTATTATTTCATAAATATATTTATTAAACTATCCCATATATAAAATAAATCTTTATCTAATTATAACATACCCTTATTTAACTTAATATTTATGTGGGGAATTAAACTATAACTAAAAGGAGTCAGTATTTTACCGTGGACTGCACTGTGCAGTCCACAGTAAAACACTGACTCCTTCCTTAGGTTTTTTTTTTTTTTTAAGGTTATCTAAGTTTTTTTAGCTGTTTTTTTATACTTTTTGGGATTTTTTTTGCTTTTTTTTTTTTTAATTAATTTTTTTCGTTTAGTTTAGTTTGTTAATGTTAAATTTCTTTCTATTTAGTTATTAGACTTTCATTACACATATTTCGAGTTTCACAGGTTAACCTGGTTTCACGGGTGAACCCAGTTAATTCCGGGTTGACCCGTCAATTTTTTATTATTATTATTTTCATAAATATTTTTTTTTAATTTAGTTTGTTAATGTTAATTTTTTTTATTTAGTTATCAGACTTTCATGACACAAATACTGGGTTTAACAGATTAACATGGTTTGACGAGTTAACCCGGATTTTTTTTCTTTTTAATTAATTTTTTTTGTTTAGTTCAGTTTGTTAATATTCACTTTTTTTTATTTAGTTACCAGACATTCATGATACAGATCCCGGGTTTAACGGGTTAACTTGGTTTGACGAGTTAACATGAATTTTATTTTATTTTTTGCTTTTTTTTTCTTTTTAATTATTTTTTTCGTTTCGTTTAGTTTAGTTTGTTAATGTTAAATTTCTTTCTATTTAGTTTTTTTTCTTCTTAGAGGTTTTTTTTCTTTTATTTGTTATTTTTAATTAATTTTATTTAATTAATTTAGTTTATTAATATTAAATTTTTTTCTAAGTAGTTCTCGACTGATGCCTTTAGTTTTTTTTTTATGCCTTTGACTGTGAACTGCACAGTGCAGTCCACTGTGAAAAGGCTGATGCTTTTTTTAATTAATTTTTTTGTTTAATTTAAATTGTTAATGTTAAATTTTTTTCTATTTAGTTATCAAACTTTTATTACACGGATTCTGGGTTTGACAGGTTAACCTGGTTTGACGAGTTAGCCCAATTAATTATGGGTTAACCCATTAATTTGTTTTTTTCTTTTTAACTATCAAGCTTTCACGATGCAAATTCAATGTATGACGGGTTAACCTGGTTTGAAGGGTTAACCCAATTAATTCATATTGTTTTTCTTTTTTTTCATTAATTTTTTCCTGTTGGTTTTTTTTTAACTAATTTATTAAATTATCACACTTTTATGATACAACCTTGCAGCCAGACCCATGTCCAATGTTATTGGGTCTGATATTGCAATTCAGACACTTTTATGCTAAGGGTTAATCTAAGTTTAATGTTATTATTAATATTATAGACATTACTCTTGGATCAGGTGTTGCAACCAAACCTGAGACTCTTGGGTATAACTTTGTAAAAAAACCTAATACTTTTAGATCTTAACTATTTTTAAAATGCAAAAAATAATTGACCCGCGGCATCGCGGGGGATATAACTAGTATTAAGTAAAAAAAAACACCCCCGTAACATCGACCCAAAGAGAAGAAGAGGCTTATAGCAAGCATGCCACTCCCTTGAAAAGGATGCCGCCGTCGACACCCAATAACAAAACCCAAGCCATTTTAGACAGTGCATGCCACATGACAGAAAAAAAAAAGATTATTTTTCAAGATTTTCAGCAATTCAATTCTTTTTATTTCTTTTTTTTTAAAAGAAGGCAAGTTATTTTGTTCATAAATCAAAACAACTATATTATAAACGGTGGTCAATTCCAATAAATATCTCCCATACGAGGAATTTTCTTCTCAAAAATGTTAAAATTGACATCAATAATCGATACCTCACCCCTCCTCCCACCAGCAAATTAATAATAATAAAAAAAAAAAAGACGAAAGCAGGAGAAAATACCAACCCACCACTGAATAAAAGAAAGAAAACAATAGCAACACTGTATGCTCACCAGTACTGCAGCTAAATGCAATCGGCTGGTGACTTGGCGGCCACTAATTTAGCTTTCTAGCATCTTTCAATATATGTTTATGGAAAGAATTTATAGCACACCAGCACTTAGCACAGAGTTTCTTTGCCAAGAACACCATATTAAATTATAGAGTACTGAGTTCATTGGCATGGCAGCAAGAATGTCCAGACAAGAAAAGGCAAAAAACTAGATATAAATGGTGCGCCATGCCCCCACCACGACGACTATAGCCACCGGAAAAAAGTTGGGTAAATGCCTGAATGTTATCTTGTTAACAGGGAAGGGAAGGAAACCCTTTTGCACAGTTTTTGTCGGCTTAGAGTTTGGAAAGGTTTTATTAAGTGAACAACATGGTCATATAATAGAGTTTCTTGGTTAATTATATATCTTGTCGCTTTATACTCGTGACATTTTTTTTTTTAAAAAATGTGGTCATTTTACAATTTATTTTTATTATGGGTCCCTTCATGAATGTTGCAGGAACCACCTTCTTAAAGAGGAAAAAAAAAAGAGATTTTTTAAACAAAGGTAGGAGTGAGTAAAAAAACCGAGAAGACTAAAAAAATCGAAAAAAAATAAGTGAAAAAACAGAACCATGAAAATAAACCGATTAAAATTTTAAAAAAACTGGCCAGTTCGGTTCGGTTTCGATTTTATAAGCCTAAAACAGAAAATCCGAGCCAAACCGAACTCAAACCGAAAAAAACCAAGCTAAACCGGTAAAAAACTAAGTCAAACCGAAAAAACCAAGCCAAACCGGTTTGAACCGGTTTTGTCCTAAAAAATTTGAGTTGGTTTTGGTTTGATTTTGGTTTTTTTAAGAAAAAATTAGGTTTGGTTATTTTTTTGATAAAAACTGAATCGAACCGAAAATGATCACCTTTAAATAAAGGGTGAAAGATCTCATGTATTGTGAGGATATTTGAGAGTACAGTAATAATTTTTTTTGTAAGTGTGTTTTTCAGAAATATATTAAAATAATATATATATTTTTTAAAATTTATTTTTGATATTAACACATTAAAATGATTTAAAAATATAAAAAAATTAATTTTTTTTGAATTAAATTTTAACCAATCTCTATTTAAACCGGAGTTATATTGTTGATGTCAAAAAGTATTTTGACTAACATGAACAAAAATGGTTGTAATAAACCTTATTAGTTTGATGAATGAATTGGTTAAGACTATATAAAATAATGTGATTAATCTATAAAAAAAAATTAAATATTTTCATAGAGATTACGAGAAAGGTGAATTAAAACAATATTTGAATTTCAAGGATGATTAAATTTATATGTTAGAATGAATCATATCCAAAATTAAATTTTAGCATTAACTCCAATGAAATATCTTGGAAAGAGGATCATATCCAAAATTACCATTAGTATTTTTTCCTTTGATAAATATAAAAAAATAATAATTAGAGTATTAGTTACAAGATAGAGAGAGAATTAAAAAATATATTTTTATAGTTAGGGTATTTATTTTATTTTCTTATATTTTTCTTTAAAGTATATCATTGAGGTAATTACTAATTAGTGGAAGATTTCTAAATTTTTTGTACAAATAGCGTTCACATCCTTTTTCTTTAATGAAACGATTAGGGCCGAATCTTGATCTCAACGAACTACAACTTCGATGTGGCCCATATTTCTGGTTCTTGGGCCCCCATTAAGCCTGCTGCATAGAGTGTAAATATGGACCCAAAAAGGGTGATCATTTTTCTTAAGTATTCAGTATTTACACCCATCAGCCTGTGGTACACCAAAAAAGTTAATGGTTGAAAATGGTAGGGTTTTAAGGTAATATTTACACTTGGTTATTTTACATATGGTCTATTTATTATTATTATTTATAATATTTTTTTAGTTTTTTCTTTAAACTTTTTTTTGAAAAAAAAATATTATTTTTTTATTTTTACACTTTGAATATTTATCACTCTACAATTGGTCTATTTATATTATTCTTTTTGTTCTTATCTTTTATTTTTTTGTAATTTTTTTTGTAATTTTTTTCTTTACACTTTTTTCTTAAAAATATTATTATACAAAGACTAAGAAAAAAATCTTTCACTGTAGCAATTACAATATTATTCTATTCTTCTATTACATTAAAAATTAGCTTGCAATCTTACATGTAGGTGTATAAAAAATCTCCCACAAACCTATAATATTTTCACCTCATTAATATTTTGTAAGGGATATTTGTCTCTTATTAATGATATGTCAACGATTTGCCATGTGCAAGATCCTCCTCACAACCTTCAGGGGGTCGATGTGTGCATGGTATAAAAATTAGAGTCAAACTCCATCTCAAGTTTTAGTGACTGTTGTACCAAGCTAATGGTAAGATTCATTACAAGTATCCAAGGAGTTTTATATAGCTTTTTAGGATCACTCAAGTGGATGATGAGACCATAAAAGCATACCTTAAAAAGGCTTGATGAGAAAATGCTCAAGGTTGAAGAATTAATAGAATATGTGGCTTCTAAAGCCCTTATAAATGGAGTAAAGAGAAAAGTTTTATGGAAATAGTTGTATATCACTAAAAAAAATGAGAATTAAATTGAATAAAATAAATAAATAAAATAAAATATTAAAGGATGAAATTGAAAAAAATTATCAAACTTAAAAAAGAAAAATAAATATCAATCAAATGAATGAGAACCAAAATTGAACACAATTAATTTTTGGAAGAGTTGGAGTGAAATCCAAGGTGAGGAGAGAGAAAAGGGGTAGAAAAAGAAAAAAAAAGTCCACCGTAGACCAATTGTTAGTTCACAGTATACACGCGTCCGACCACTAGAAAAAGGATGATGCCACACTTCCAAAGCCATTGCCAAAGGAAGACACGCAAGTGATGCCCGAAAAGCTCAAGCGCCTTTCACACGCGTCAGTTATTATTTTAAAATTCTATTTATATTTGTTAAAAGACTGAATTGTTCCTCATTCAAATTGACTATAACTAAAAAACTATGATGAAAATACAAAAAAAAACTCTTGGGCATTAGTTTTTTTAAGGGCAATGTAGTTATTTTACCATGCAATCAAAGCGTTAGAAAACTGAAAAGCCTTTAGATCATAATTTTTATATTTTTTTGTTTTAAGAGTATTTAAATTATTTCACTCTGCATTTAAAGTGTTAAAGAACTGATTTATTCTTGATTAATATAATAATGATAAATGAATTTTATGAAAAAGATTATTTTGTCCCAATAACTAGCTAAATTAAATCTAAATAATTTTCCTAACAAATTGGGTTATCGGCACAAACTATAGATGACAAACTATTTCTATCCGGCCTTTAAAAATAAAATTTTAAATCCACATGTTTTTCTTTTTCATTTATTTGGAAATTTATATCTACATGATTATAATAATTAGGAATATAGCCATCCAATAATGTTGCTGCTCTTTTCTAACCAATACAGTATTTAATCATGATAAATCATCAGAGGGTCTCAAAATCCCATCGAAATAGACTATTTTGCAAGTACCAAGACTTCTACCGTTAATTATATACTTCATTGGCTATATAGTAGCGAATATCAAGATGAACATTTTATTAATAATTATCCAAACACCAAAGAACCTTGTTCCTCAACATATCAATTTTCAGGATATCATCAATTGACGCCATCGTTGGGAAACTCATATAAAAAAAGCCATTAATTATTTCTTCCAGAACTGGTTTATTGATATCCATATTCATCATTAATGGCAGACAATCAAGACACTCTTAAAATAGGACGTGTAGTAGATCTTCCTGCCATAACAAACACTTCTGCCTAGTTAACCCTTCAATAGCTCATCAATCAGGTGCAACTCCTCGCCCAAATAGTATTAGCAACCTATAGGCCAAAAAAACCTTTGCCAATGAAACAGGTCTCGGCATCACCTCAATAAGCAATTGCACCCTCATATACATCTCTACCACAACAGGTAACACCTAATGTCTGCAAATAGTTACACCACCCAGAAGAATATGGGCAAAATAAAATGATAGGGGGGGTTTCACCTTTAAAGGTTATCCAGCCCTTCTAAAGAGCGCTCATATCGCCATGATGTTGCGCTCATGTCATCATAATGCTTGTGCACACAAATAGTATTCTAGACATCCATCTGGTCATCATGGGAAAGAGGCTATCCACTGATCTTGTCGTTCCATGCAAAAAACCCTAAGCTCCTTAAAACTTTACAAATATAAATATGAAAAGCAACTTATATAGGAATATATGAATGAGGATGTTTACATCTAAGATGACCTTGAATAATTATGATGGTCTTGTAGACCTAAGGGAAAATGTGCAGAGTGTGTGGAGCAACTTGGAACTGGTAATCTAGGATAGCTATGTCATATGCAAGATCTTCCTCACAACCTTCAGGGGATCGATGTGTGCATGGTACAATAATTTAGAGCCAAACTCCATCTTAAGCTTCGGTGACCATTGTACCAAGCTAGTGGTAAGATTCATTGCAAATATCCCAACAAAAAGGAGTTTTATATAGTTTTTTAGGATCACTCAAGTGGATAACGAGTCCGCGAGAGGATACCTTAAAAGGCTTAATGAGAAAATGCTTATGGTTGAAGAATTAATTTGTGGCTTCTTAAGCCCTCATAAATGGAGTAAAGGAAAAATCTTTATGGAAAGATTTGTATAGCAATCAAAAGAATGAAAACCAAATTGAATAAAAAATTTAAATGAAATAAAATATTGAGGGATAAAATTAAAAAAAAAATATCAAACTTAAGAAAACATTAAAAGCAAAATAAATATCAATCAAATGAATGAGAGCCAAAATTGAACACAATTAATTTTTGAAAGAGCTGGTGTGAAATCTAAGGTAAGGCAAGAGAAAAAAGATAAAAAAGAAAAAAAAGTCCATTGTAGCCCAATTGCTAGTTCATCATACACATGCGTTGGGCCACAAGAAAGAGGATGATTCCACACTTACAAAGCCATCGCGGAAGGAAGATGCGCGCGCGATGCCCAAAGAATGCAAGCGTTTCCACACGTGTCGACCATTTTTTTTTAATTCTATTTATATTTGTTAAAAGACCGAATTGCTCTTCATTCAAATTGACTATAACTAAAAAACTATGAAGAAAATACAAAAAAACTCTCGGGCATCAATTTTTTTAAGGGCAATATAGTCATTTTACCATGCAATCAAAGTATTAGAAGACTAAAACGCCTCTAGACCACAATTTTAATATTTTTTTAGCTTTCAAGGGTATTTGAGTTATTTCACTTTGCATTTAAAGTGTTGAATGACAAAATCACTTAGCTTTTGTTTTAATTTGAAGAATTCACAATCTTTTCCTCTGTTACATGTCTTGGATTTTTTCTCTCTAAAAAACTACTAAATTTGCATGATTCAAACGTGCTTGAATACTAAAGGAGAAGAGTTTTTTTTTCTAACAACTTCAGCCTTTCAATTTAAGTGCATTATTAACTCAGAAAATTCACATATATATATATATATATATATATATATATATATATATATTTTTAAAAAAATTATAAAGTCAAAACGGTATGAAATTCCAAAGCTCTAATCATTGTATTTTTTTATAAAAAATTGAAGAATCTAAAAAAGATTCAAATAACTCAATAAACATGGGTCACTAACGGATTTAATAATCTATATACATTTAATATTCATCTGTGCTCTTTTTTCTGGAAAGTTGAAGAATGTTTTGTTTCAAAATAAATCTTTCTTTTTAAAGGAGGCATTGATACTCTATTATGAGTATTAAGATTTGGCCAAACTGTTCTATTTCAAATACCATCACATATATATATATATATATATATATATATATATATATAGTCCTTATTATCCATACGAAAATTATTTAGATGTGTTTAATTTCCTTGATGCTTGATTTTCTTTTTACTCCCTTAATTTCCTCCTTAATTGCCAAGAAAGTCAAATTAAATCTAAATAATTTTCCTAATAAATTGGGTTATCGGGACAAACTATAGATGTGGACAAACTATTTCTATCCAGCCTTCTTAATTAAAAATTTAAATCCACGTGTTTTTCCTTTTCATTTCTTTGGAAATTTATATCTACATGATTAATATAATAATTAGGAATATAGCCATCCACTAATGTTGGATGCTCTTTTCTAACCAATGCAGTATTTAATCATGACATATATATAATATGTTATTGTCCTTTTCATAAGCATGTTGAAGATCCTATTCCTTTTTATTCTGTCTCTCACTGACCACATGGAGATTCTTTCCCCCATTTGATAAAAATTATGTTTTCAAATGTTTTTTTTAGAAATATATTTGTTTTTTTTTAACATTAACCTATCAAAATAACTTTAAAAAATTAATTTAAAAAACTAAAACAAAAAAATTCAAATTCCAAGCAAGCAGTGTTTTGGCCGCAATCCTAAATATACCCATAGAGTAATAGCATTTAGCTGGACCAAAAAAGAAATATGATTTCAATGTAAAAAACTGAAACCAGTTCAAACTGGTTTGACTCGATTTTTTTTTATTTGACTCAGTTTTTTTCTGGTTTGGCAATGTTTTTTTCAGGTTTTTTTCGGTTCAGTTTGATTTTTTCGATTTCAGGCTTATAAAACCAAACCAGTCTGTTTTTTTAAAATTTTAATCGGTTTAATCTGGTTTTTTTCATGGTTTAACAATGAATACTAGATTTTTTTTTTTAATTATTGAATTGAAATAGTTATGGGTTGTTCTTATTAACAATTCTATCGTCCATTTTTAATTGTAAATCTTCAATGGATCATCAAGTTTTGATGGATCAAATATCTTTTGTGCTCCATTAGAGTGGACGTTTCAATTTTTAATACCCATATTCGAATCTCAATGCGTCCTTCCAAAAGAAAATCTTGAGATTAAACAATCTTCAACTTTTCAAAACAAAACAAAAGAATACAGAAGAATGCATGTCTAAAGATTTTTAACCCTTCAATTTAAAGTTTTTGGTTTTAAATATTTGTATATCAAGAATTTCTTTTCTAATCTACCAATAACAACTATGAGAAAAAAAAAAAAAACTACGCATTTGTTTTTTTTTTTTTTTATCGTAAATGAATCAACAGTACTATTTAGGTGCATGCCATTTAAAAATACTGTCCAAACAAAAAAAATTATATATATTTTAAATTTTTTCATATGTTAAAATATAAATTTTAAAAAATAAAAAATATATTTTAAAAAATCATTACAGCATTAACAACACTATCTTAATAACATAGTGAAAAGTTACAAGTCACCACCAAGTACACGATCATTTATTATTCTATGGAAAAGTTCCACTCAAAAGGTGTCAATTTATAATGCATGCACGCGCATTAAATTAAACATGGAAAGTCTTACCTACCATAATCAGCATTATTCGAATTTCAAAAAAAAAAAAAAAGCAAGGCATTATTCAATATTGCAAGTTCCCTTTTTCTCCCCTCATGTTGCGTTAATTGTGCCTTTTTTTTAAAAAAAAAAAAAAGAAGAATATTTATGCTTTGTAAGAGTAAACAGAAAATGAGCATAAAAAAGAATTAAATGTAGTAGTGTATTTAACACATTAATTATTATATAATCCAATTTAAAATCTTGACTACTATAAGAAAACAATTGGATTTTAGAAAACTGCTATACATACATATTTACAAACTTCAAACTTCATGTAAAGAATATTTGAGACTGTGGTAGTAACTAATTATATTTAGAAATATTTTAAAATAATATATATTTTTTTATTTTAAAAAAATTATTTTTAATATTAATATATCAAAACAATCTAAAAATATAAAAAATTTATTTTTTTTAAATTTAATTTTTTAAAAACACAATTTAAACCACATTTCTAAATATTACCTATTTAAATGAAGTCAATATTAGTCTCGCAAACGAGATGTTTAATTGATCATGACCACACGCATATATGCTTCATAACTCTGCTACCATATTCCGTAATCCAAGTGTCGTTATAACCCCAGATGAATTGCTTTTTATATAAGTTAAAAGAGCTTATTACATGCTAAATTTGTTGCAAGAATTTTCCAAAAACTTATAATTATAGAAAGTATAATACAGTAGGGATTTATTAGGCAGAATGAAAATAAACTTGGGAGAGATTGAACGTGTAGGTCATTCACCTTCTAGAAACGAGAAAACACACACACACACCATGTTATAAAAAAAAAAAACAAGTTGAGTTCTCATGAAATCTTATGATTTTACGAGTTAACATATATTTAATGTGTCAAGTCAAATTAAAACTCGTAAATTAATAAAATCGATCAAACTTGAAATTCGATAAAATCAGATCAATTTTACAGGTTTGAAAAAAATATAAAATTTTACATACTGGTAATCTGTATCTTTAATATTTTTATAGTTTTAAATTTATATCCTGCAAAACTTGTGCAATTTGATAATCAAGGGCTTCATTTTGACTATAATTATTATAATTTTTTTAATGATACAAGTTATTTATGGATTTCATTTCTATAAAATTAAAATACTTATTCATTCTTTACAATTTCTTATGTAAACTATTAACATATCAATTAATATATTACTCTGTTTTAGTTGGCAAATATATAGAATAAAAGTTGTAAATTGACATGTTTGACCCTTGGAGTAATTAATGTTAAATGATCTATTAAAATTTGAATGGATTCGTTTATTGTAAATGATGAAGTAAGTGGGTCGATTTGTCTAAGAAGTAGAGGAATCAATGTGAATAAAATAAAGGTATTTGGACTTTTCTATTATTTATTTTATTTTTATTTTTATTGAGTTATATTGTTAATTACTACTTGATTGAAATTGTTAATATATAATTAGTTAAAATATTTTACTTATGATTTTACGATTCGAGTTTATATTGTATATTCCGTATCGTGTCAAAAAAACGTTTTTTACAACCTTGCATGCGCCCCCCGCGCGCGCGCATATATATATATATATATATATATATATATATATATATATATATATATATATATATATATATATATATAACCTTATTTTTCTAAAAAAAAAATTCATTTAATGAGATTTTAACAAACATAATTCAATTTAAAAGGTCCTTATCTCGAGAAGTTGTGGTGACGGCCCGCTGATGGTGATATTGGCCACGAAATTGCTTTCCTTCGTAGCTAAAGGATCTAGCGATGGGTTTTGGGTTTATCACAGCAGAATCTGCGTCGGCAGAAATACTTAATTTTTGCAGTGGAAAGGCCGAAAATCACTAATGGTTACCCTAAAGAAAACGGTTAAAGCGTGTTCGAACTTGGAAATTTATTAGACCATTATCTAGTGGTCGTTTGTTTCAATAAGCGTTTCACACTGTGGTTGGGAAATATTTAAAAAAGAAATTAAATTTTTTTAATTTTTTTTACTTTAAATTAATATGTTTTTTTATATTTTTAAATTATTTTGATGTGCTGATATAAAAAATAATACTCTAACATCTTACAAGATAATCCTCTAATATATTTTAAAAACTCAAGGATGATTTTCAAAATTAAAGGCAAGTATAGGAATTAATTTTGAATTCTACATTCAAAGTTTCCTTTTAATTATTCTAGATGCCTATATGTAGAATATTAATAGTGTAATTATCCAATATTTAGAATTCTTTCGTGGACTAAAATAAATTTATATTGTGAAAGTATTGTAATTTAAGTCCATGTGACTTCCTCTCAAGAGTAATATGAAATGAAAGATAGTTATTTTATACTATGATTTCTTTCTGCTTTAATTTTTACTAACAACTTAAAAAGTGAATAGGGATGTCCAAGTATACGATGCTAAGTTTCAGTAGAACCATTGTTGTAACTAGTTTTTGATTCTATATTCCAAACAAAAAACTCAAAATAAAAATAGAGACAAATATAAATACAAGAGTTAAGTCTATATCCAAAACAAACTATATATGAATTTAAAAGAAAAGAGAAGATATATAATTTCATATT
>Ga0325411_1003761_pt1 | contig 17055 bp, 9 predicted proteins | sample PopdelMetagenome_13_FD_206181 | JGI IMG/M metagenome (GOLD analysis project Ga0325411, IMG submission 206181) | Populus deltoides microbial communities from Bellville, Georgia, United States - Xylem-PdIQD-R4 | ecosystem: Host-associated > Plants > Phyllosphere > Stem > Wood/Secondary xylem...
CTTTTGCTCCCATGCTCCCATGGAACAATCAACTAGTCCCCTCTTTCCACCCGCGCCATGCTGCGGGTACTATTTTAAATAAATTTTTAATCGTAACAGAAAAAACAACAATGTTATGAATTTTTTTTTTATATATATTATGATTTTTTTAATTGAAAAATAGAAAGATGGTATTTGTATTTTATAAAATAAATTAAAAAAACATGAAATGATATATATATAAAAAAAGAAGAGTTTGAAACTAGTTAACTAAAATACTACACTACGTTGGTTTTTCAAAGTAGTTCATCCACATTTAAATATGTCTAGAGCTACAGTGAAATCGTCTTTTTACCCTTCATCCTTCAATGTTTAAAGCTTTATTTGAGACGTAGAATGATCTTCACACACGATCAACTTGTCATTCTTGATTTATTTGGGGGCAACACTGTCTTTTTATTTTTTTATAACATTACAATTACCTTATTGCTCTTTGACAGTAAGCAATTAGAATCTTTTGTCCATGAACCGTATGATAATTTTAATTTTGTCATGAACAATTGAATCACGCATGTATCTTTATTATGCAAATTTGTTAGCCTTGGTTTTAGGGGCTTAATTGTCATTTTCTAATGGTTTTTTTTTTGTTATTGTTATTTAGTTACAAGGGCATTTTTGTTTTTTTATATATAATTTTATGAACAATTGAGTTACTCCATTCCCCTTGCCATTTAATTTTTTTAGCTTTGGCTTCAAGGGCTTAGTTGTAATTTTATAAGATTTTTTTTTATTGTTGTTTAGTCATTGGAGCATTTTTTATTTTATGCACTTAAAAAAGATTGTTGAAGTGTACTTGGCATATGTCTTCATATTAGTCGCTCCGCCGTCTGTGGGTGGTATATGTGGCTGACGACAATGATTGAAATCAAGCTTCCACCACATCATTTGATATGTCTCGACGTCCTCTTCTTCCCTGGGTGTCACATGTATAATAGTGATGTATGGTTAAACGTTAGTTGACTTTTCTTTCTTTTTCTTTCTTTTCCTTCTTATTTTTCTTCGGATTGCATGCTAACCATGAAAAAAATTATATGAGCTCTTCAATTTCTTTTGATTCAGTCTTTTTTTTAATTTTAATTGGTTTATTTATAATGTTTGTTTCTAATTGGATTTTATTTTTGATTTCATCCTCGTTGTTTGATTTTGTTAGTTTTTTTTTTATCAATTTTAGTTCTTATTCTTTTAATTGATTGTTTTTTGTTTTCAATCATTTTATGTAAGAAAAAAAAACTAGTTCTCCATTTTTACTTTGAAAAAATTAATTAAGTTATTTTAATAAATAAATAAATAAATTTTAAAACCAGCATAGAAATCTATTAAATTTCTTTAAATACACAAAAAGAAAAAGAATGTATTCTTAGGTTTAAGTACAGGGTGATATGAAAATTATCTAAAACTGTGCCTTGAGTTAAATAAATAAAATTAATTTCTCCATTTTTTTTTATAGACACACATTGAATTCACAAGCATGATTAAACCTTTCAGCTCTTGATCAGCTTCCTTTCTTTCTTTATGTTAATGTAACATTAAGTAATGTTCTAAAATCGTGTAGAGAAAGTATTGTAATTTTTTTTTATATTTTGTTTTGTTTTGTTTTGTTTTACATGTTTTTATTTTATTTTTTTTGGGTTTTACATGTGTTTTTTTCTTTTTCAAGATTGTCTTCTTTTTTTATATATATATTCTTTTTGTATTTTTTTAATTTTCTAGTAGTATTTTTTATCTAAAAAAAATATTAAATTGATGTTTTTTAAGTATTTTTTATTATTATTTTGATGTATTAATGTTAAAATAAAAAAATTATATAAAAAAATTATTTTTAATATATTTTCAATTAATTTTTTTTTAAAAAAAACATCTTAAGCCAGATTAACAAACAAACACTAAGATGATCCTCACGATTTATCATTGCAAATATGCATATATTGTAGTGCGTTTCCTCCAAATGATTGGTTTAGGTGGTTTTTTTTATTTATTTGCTAACTTTATAAAAATATTTAATAATATTAAGTGAGAGTTTTATAATTAGTTATCTATAAAACTTTATTTATTTAACATTATGATTAGATTATTTATCTAACTTTATATATATAATAAATAATTTTATTTTTTAATTAGTTGGAGAATAGAATGATCATCTAAGGGTATGATTATCTTAAAAAAATATAGACTGTTTAATAATATTGAGTAAAACTTATATACTTAGGTGTTTTCATATGAAAAAAATTACTATGTTTCTTGGTTAACAAATTTTATTCTAGGCTTCTTGGTAGATAAACATTATCTGGCATTCTTAATGAAGAATGCTAATATTTTCATCTGATCTATATAGGCCAATCAATGTGCCTTGCAGATGGAGCTCAAACACAATGAGACCTGAAGAACAACCATCTGCGAGACAATGGAATATGCCATCTTTTTCATGCAATCATGCTGACTCATATTACATGGAAAATGAATACATTAATGAGAATCTCAGAAACTCCTCCTGTTTTAAAGCTTCACGGCAGGTCTCATCCCCAGAAACAATTAGTGATCTTGAACCCCATTCATACCGATGCCTCAGAGTTTCTTTGGATGATTTAGAACTCAACTCCCGTCTCCTCACTATGTCATGAACCAGAGGCAGAAAAAGTTGGTGTGCAGTGTAATACAATGCTAGAAGAAGAAATGGAACAGGATGAAGTAACGAGTTCTTACGTTATCGAGAACAATTCTAATCATCGAGGGGGAACTGGCAAAGCAGTTTCTATTGATGAAGCAATTGCATGGGCTAAGGAGAATCCCAGTCACTATCTTTTGGCAAACAGCATGAAAATGTTTTGATAGACCACCACCACTCAGATGAACTGCAAGGTGAAGAAATATCTTAATGTCTTCTCTGAGATTTGATTGAGAATTCGTTATTATAATTTACACGTTCTTTCTCTTTGTCATCGAAATCATGCAGAAAGGCCTAATATGCATGATTTTGTTGGGCATCTAATGGATGGAGATGGAACAAGGCAATTGACTAAGGTAAACCACTTCTCCCCCCCCCCCCCCCCCCCCCCCCCCCCCCCCCAAAGCATTAACAAATGGATTGTGATAGAATGATGAAATATTTGTATAGCTCTTAGAACAGTGTATATATCAGTTCGATAAACTAGATATCGATCACTGCCGTCTAGCAACAGACTAGTCAGCTTTGGTATGTGCTGGATCGTTTGCTGTATTGTCAAAATTAAAGACATTTAGCATCGATGGCATTGTAGCTAGATCGTAGGTATATCATTAAACCTTCGAAGGTATTGTAGAACCAAGTTCCCCAATGTTCTAGTTCTTCTCATAGTTTTAAACTTACAGATTTCACATTCTAAGGATACCCTATTTTAACAATGAATCGAGAGAGCACTACTACTTTTGAATAATTCATTTGTGTTATTTTCCGAATATGAATATTGTTCTGACGAGGAGAGAAATCAAAATTTTAAAGTGGGAATAAGTGTAATTCAGTGGTATATTTCCCCTTTTACTTTGCAGGAAGAACTATATAAATCCAGAAGAGAAGAAGTAGAACAATCAGAAAATATTAAGCTCCTGAACTAACAATGTCTAATATTGTCAACAATAAACATTTACTTGAAAGAGTATAATAACATCCCAGCAGTGCAAAATTAACTAATTTGGAAATTAGTTATGAGATTTTTGATGGATGCTTCTGTTTCTTTTTCTATTACATATATACATAGATGGAGATGGAGCTATTGGATGAAGAGGTTGTGGTCAGCTGGCAGGGAAACTAATATCCGTCTGCTGCTATCAACACTACATCTCGTAATAGACATATTCTCTAATTTAGCTGTTACGTACTTCATATATATATATATATGTATATATATATATATATATATATATATATATATATTACAAATTTACAATGTTTTGATAAATGAATGAATGCAGATTCTGTGGCCAGACAGTGGTTGGTATGCAATCCCACTAACAAGCCTCGTCGAAAGCTCACAAGTCAAAAAAGTTTATCAGAAAGCAAGGCTATGTCTCCACCCTGACAAGTTACAACAAAGAGGAGCTACGCTCCCACAGAAATATGTTGCAGAGAAGGCCTTTTCCATCCTGCTGGTAAGTTTTTGACCTGGCTGGAACCAAGACAAGAAGAGGATACAGCAACAAAAAGTTTTTAAGGCAATGGACTAGTTTATATATGTTGTTATTTCATGAATACTAGTTTCAAGAACACCGAAAATCTGAATATTATTCTTGTTTCTGAATGTGGTTACAGGATGCATGGGCTGCTTTCGTTTCCCAAGATTTTTTGTTTAACTAGAGACGATTCAGGATCCTTTTTATACTCATTTGAAAACCAACAAAGAGAAGCTAGCTTGCTCGATCGGCTAGTTAATTTGAAGAATGAAGAAACATATCAAGAGTAGATGGGCACGACCCAGATTTCTAGACTGTGAAAACAAATCAATAACAGTTTATGTTCATTGTATGCAAGCTTTCAAAGTTCTAGATTAAGTTCACTAATGAGAGAACCAAAAAAGCTATGCTAAGCAACAAGGAGAAAGACGGATGATGTACTAATGTTTCTTTTTGTCTTTTTCTTAATTTTATTTTGTGGTGAATAATTAGTGACTGTATTTTGGTATTTTACTTTTACATGAAATTTTTGAGATCAAACCACTCCCATGCAATCTGCCCAGTCCACCCCAGTAAGCAGATCTTGTCATACCTTCAGAATTTGCATTGACTGATAGGCTGAATGAAAATTGTTGGTACATTTTAATTGATTAATAATCTGAATTCTATAATTAATATATAAAATATACATATAAATTAATATTTTAAATTAATTTACAATATTTATTGATAGAAAATAGACTTAAAGAAGTAGATTAAAAAAATGATCAATTTTTTAGCATTAAAATAATTTATTGTCTATCCTGGAAGTTCTAGTAGCATAATTGCAATATTGATTTTTATTTTTGGTAGCGCAACAAAAAATAAATAACGAACCAAAATTTATAATACATGTCCTTTTAAGTGTTTTGAATGTCATATAAAGAAATTTTTTTTCTTCTTAGACCTAGGTTTTCATATTCATGAGCTTAAATTGCACAATTCTAGATTTTCAAAATACTCAAATCAGGTTTACATTTTATTCATAATTCATATGACGTAATTATAACTGACTTAGATGACACATGATTAAGTGCATATGTGGCAGTTAATAGTGCACCACCTAGTAGGTGATAAGCAAATTTATTTATGCTATCATTGGCTTAACCATTTAAAGTAGGGTTATATTTCTTTTTTCCACAACTCTATTCTGATATGACATTCCATGGATAGTCAATTGTTATTCTATTTGTCTTTCATCACATAATTCTCTAAGTTGATTATATAAATACTATCATCCTCAATCGGTTCTCAAAATTTTTATTTTCATGTCTAATTGATTCTCAATAAGGTTCATGTATTTTATGAAGCAACTTAAAGCTTATGATATATATATAACATAACCATATCAAGTAAAATCATGCATAAAGGTAATGAAATAGACACCCCTATATCTAGGTCTCACATTCATTAAATCAAATATGTCATAATAAATTAATTGCAATAGAATTCAACTTCAGTACCTTTTCCAAATGGTTTTCTTATTGTTTTTCTAGCTACACAATATTTACAAGTAGACAATCTACTTTTCCAACATTTTCCAATAAGTCTTTTGATGAGAATCAGCTAATTATATCAAAAGATCCATTAGAAGTGCTAATTAGATGAATTATAAGGTTAATAATCAAGAAGATTAAAGAGACATTCAATGGGCTAATTTATAATATATGGGCCAAGAAAAGCTTTAAGACTTTTATAAGTGATGATTAGATTTTAATTAATTAGATTCATATAAAGGTAGGGGCTAATACATGGCCTAAGATATTTGACAATTTGGGTAGCAATAGAGAGCATGACAACTTGTGTTTCCATATGAATTATGAATTATGGATTACATACAATACCAGGATATTCTACAAGGATACATAGAAAAAAACTTGGGAGTTAATTATTTTGCAAAGTTTTCATATTTGCTAAGGAAACCAAAGTCGAAACTAAAGTCGACAACTTATGTTAATTAGTAAAAAAACAAATAAATAACTATTTCTTTTATTTCAAGGATATCTAAGTTGGCTACACATCCTAATTCACTAAGGGATGGAAAAGTCGACTACATTTTCTATTTAAACAAGGCTAATTTTTTTGGCCTTTTATTAGGAATTTCAATAATGTTTAAAAAAGGGGGTTATGATTATTAGAGAGCATAGGAGATTGAATCTAAAAATGACAAATTTGAAGAGGATGAGATGTCACCACTTGAGGATGATGGTGTGGAGTAACCAAAGGAGATCATCTTCCATACTAGATGCTAAATAAGTAACAAGGTATATAGTATGATTATTGATAGTGATAGTTGTTTTATTGTTGCTAGTGCTATTTTTGTTAGAAGATTGAATCTGAACAATGTTGAGCATGAATAACCTTATAGACTTCAATGTTTAAATGAATGTGATGGAGTAAGAGTTGTTAAACATGTTTTGATTTCTTTTTTGGTTGGAAAGTATAAGGATGAGGTAATGTGTGATGTGGTTATTATGAATGCTACTTATTTACTTATGGGGTGTTCTTGACAATTTGATAGGAAAGTTAGGTATGATGGATTTAAGAACATATATTGTCTTGAAAAGGATTGGAAAACTTTCATGCTTATACTATTGTTACCTAAACAAGTTTATGAAAATCAATCAAGATTGAAAAAGGAAGATGAAGCTAAAAGTTCAAAGCAACCATGTGAGGATGTGAGGAAGAGTGGAAATAATAGGAGCATTTTTATTTAAATAAAATCAGTGTGTTTGCTTGAGAGTAACTTTTGTCTCTTTGTTTATAAAAAAATAAATCAAACTTACCAAAGTATAATTGACTTTGTGGTGTTCTTCCTATACTTGTGATTATTGTTTCATATAATTAACAAGTCTAAATTCATTCCAATAATTTAGGTTCTTTGATTCAGGTAATCTATCGGTTAAGCTTCTTTTCTATCCTTGGATCCGTTCTCCATATTATTATGTCTGGAAAGGTCACTTTTTAAGAAAATCCACAATTGATTCGTCTTAAGAAACTATTCGAGATATCAGACCCGAGGAGACTATGAACCATTTACTATGGTTCCTAGGCCATATCCCACGACCCTTCTCATCTTGTGACTTGTTTCTTTAGATTAGCATTGTACTGTTGACAAATTGCATGCACTTCAGATCATTCTAACCTCGATTTGTATCTTGTGTGGTATACATGTAGAGACTCATGAACATCTTTCTTTGAATGCACCTTCTTGGCCTCGGCTTGGGGAGATATCTCATGTAAGACACTCATTTCATAGCCATCTATGACATAGCAACCTCTACTTCAGTGGGTATGCTTACACGTTCGAAAGAGGAAAGAGTTCACTCATATTCTAGCTTGGTTAGTCCTTTCAGCTACAATCTACTTTATCTGGAATTAAAAAAATAATAGGATATTTTCTCAAATCTTTTAAACCCACCAAAATGTTTGTTCAAATATCTTTTAATTAGCCAGATCCTAACTTATTGACTTGGATCCTAAAATTCAGGTTTCAACTTAATTAAGGGATATTTGGTGGTTGTCAGGATGACTTTCTATATGCTCTAGAAGTTGATTGGTTCTTACTAGCAGTATTGGTTGACTGGTTTCTGGGATTTCCAGAAACCGATTGACGTCCCAGAAACCGGTTGACGGTTATTGAGTTTTTTTAGACTTTATCTAAATAATCGGTTGACTGATTACTAGGTTTCTATAAACCAGTGAACCTGCTATTTTTTATATTTCTGGTTTTCTAATTTATGAGGTTCATCTTTAGCTTTTTCTTTGTTTTTCTATTTCCTAAAGGCTTTTAATCCGAGTAACAGATCTAAGTACTTCTTGGGGTATACCCCTCGTATTTTGTATAGTTTTTTCCTCTTTATTAAATTTACACTTATAAAAAAAAAGGTATTAATAAGATCATACATTTAACACAATGCATTCATAATGATGTTTTCCTTACCTTGCTTATACTTGAATAACATATGGGAGCATCTCACTAAATTCAATCCACATGGCATATCGCCTATTAAACTTACCTTGGCTTTTTAAGTGTTTTAAAGATTGATGGTTTATATATGTTGCTACCCAATTTTTGACCCATATTTTGATAAATTTTCAGAAAAAAATCAAAAAAAGGCAAAAAACAATGAAAACCCCAAAAAATGTATTTTTGATATATTTGCATCGTTTTAGCATTTTCAACGTCATCTCAAAAGAATTAAAATTTTCAAAGATATTTGGAACGCGTTCAACTTTTAACGCGTAAATTTTATGATCACTGATTTTCCTTGTTGAGTTGACGTTGATATTGCTCGCTTTCAAAAATACAAAAAAATAAGAAAACCCAAAATTTACAAAAAAAAAATGTAAAAGAAAAGGAAAGGAAAAGTTGAGGGACTAGTTTGAAAACCTAGCAAAACTTTTCCTATAAATATCATGCTACAGTGCAGCAGAAACGGGGGAGAAATTTACACGGGGAGAAAATTTTTACACGAGGAGAAAATTTTATTCACTGAGGAGGGCAGCCAAAAAAACCCAAAACCTAAATATTTTTCCTTCTTTTGCAAGCCGCCGCCCTCACTTTGCAAGAGGGAGAGCAAACCAGAGCCCCATTTTTCTCCAGGGGAGGAGCCGCTCACTGGCCTCTAAAAAGGGAGAAAGCGGCCGCCCCCTCCATTCATCAACGAAACCAGATGACCATCTCCTTCTCCCTTTGAAACCGAAAGCCAGCAGTTGTCTCCAGCTCCTTCCCTCATCTTGCTTTCCCCAGCGTCTTCAACCTTCAACGAACGGAGCCCACCACAGGAGCAGCCGATCTCCTTCTCCTTCTCCTTCTCCTAGCCATCAGCAGAACTCACGGCTCCCACTCCAGCTTTCCCACAGCCGGGTCTCTCTCACCCGACCCCTCACTTCCCTCCGGGTCAACGAACAGACCCGACCACAGCAGCCGGCACAGACCCACAGTCTCCATCTTCACCAGCCACTGCCCAACAGTTCCTTTCTCCTCCAGTGGCAGCCGAACCCAGAAACAACCCCCACTCTCTTTGTCATATCCTTCAACCGGTCAGCAGTAGCCTTTCTCCAGCAGCAACGCCCATAGATACACCAGCGGCAAGCCGAACCGCCGCTGCTACCACCAGGAGGGATCTCAACGCCGCCGCCCCCTCCGCAGAAGACCGCCACCACTATATCTGCCATTGGCAGAAGCAGAACGAACCGGGAGGAACAGAGGACAGAAGGTTTTGAGCAGATCTAAAAATAACAAACTAAAATCGACTGGTGTGCGTGTCTTTTCTTGTTCTGCAGGTCGCCGGGGTTCAGGAGGACAGAGGGGAAGAAAACATTCCAGAGCCCCTGTTCTTGTGGAGTTTACAGCGGCGGCGCGTGCGCCGCCAGTGGCGGTGGCGCGTGGAAGGACGCGACGCCGGTGATCATACGGGTCCAGAAGACCTTCCCTGCACTGTAAAGGATTTGTGGGAGTCTGTTTTGTAATTTTTAAATTGTTTAATGTAATATTTGTTTAGTTTTGAGTTTTTGTAATTTGTATTTTGTAAACATGGAAGCAAAAAAAGAAAAGAAAAGAAAAGAAAAGATACAGTAAAGAAAAAGAAAAAGAAAGTGTATGTGTTTGTTTGTATTTTTTTTATGAATGTTTTTTTTGTATGATAAAATTGCAAGAATAAAAAAGAATTTAAGATTTTGATTTGCTCACGGATAAAGAATTATGAACTTACATGTAAGTCGTATTTCTAAAATTCGATGAAAGAACAGAATTCTTAAAACTTCTTTAACACATCAAGTCCACGAAGCAGCTTATCTCAGGTAGGGTGCGTTAGGGGTGCTAATACCTTCCCTAACCACAACCAGTCCCTTACCCGCGAATCTCTGATAAGACCAGTTCATCCGGTTTCCTAGTAGCCTTCCATAAATTACTAGGTGGCGACTCCCAAGACCCTAAATCAACGCATAACAAATGAAAAATCGCCAGCCGACGCCGCGCGGATTTTATGACGTGCGACAATATATATCACAAACTCCTTATGCCAAAGATATGTTTTCAAGTCTCCAAGGTCCTCACCAATGTATACAACTCTTTATAATATGTTGGATAATTAAAAGTTGCTTCATTAAGCTTCTCACTGAAATAGGCTTTGGCCATTTTTCCTGTATTAAAAATGCTTCAATACCTATACTAGAGGCATCACATTCAACCTCAAAAGTTTTTGTAAAGTCAAGTAAAGTAAGCAATGGGGGCCAAAATCATCCTTTCTTTTAACAATTTAAAAACTTTCTTGATCATCATCTAATTTAAATCGTACCACTTTCTTTACAATTTCATTCAATGGTGTAGCTAGAGTCCTAAAATCTTTGACAAATCTTTTATAAAAACTAGTTAAACCATGCAAACTTCTTACCTCACTTAACGTCTTAGGTGTAAGCCATGCTTGAATAGCCCTGATCTTTGCCTCATTCATCTCAATCCCTTTTTCACTAAGAACATAACCTAAGAACACAATTTATTCCATGAAAAAATCACACTTTTTTAGATTAACATATAATCTTTTCTTTATAAGAGTATTTCAAGAACCTATCTTAAATAATTAATATGCTCATCTAATCATTTGTTATAAATCAAGATATCATCAAAATAGACAATAACAAATTTTCCTATAAAAGATCTCAACATATGATTCATTAAGCTTATGAATGTACTAGGGGCATTAGTAAAACCAAAAGGCATTACTAAACATTCATACAATCCATATTTAGTTTTGTATGTTGTCTTCCATTCATCTCTTTCTTTCATTCTAATTTGATGATAACCACTCTTAAAAATAGTTTCAAAAAACACAGAAGATCCTATAACCCATTAAACATATCATCTAATCTAGGGATAAAATGTTTAATATTGTTAATGGCTATACAATCAATACATACAAGACAAGTATTTTTCTTTTTAGGCACAAGTAATACTAGAATTGCACAAAAGCTCATACTTCTCGAAGTTACTCTTTCGACATCAACTCTTTTACTTGTCTTTGAAGCTTCTTAGTCTCTTCGGGATTACTTTTATAAGTTAACTGGTTTGGAATTGATGCTTCTAGGACCAAATCAATTTGATGCTCAATCTTTTGAATTGGTGGCAAACCACTAGGGCTCTCTTTATGAAAGATATCCTTAGATTTCTGCAAAAGAACTTTAGCAACACTAAGAACACAAGAATTCAAATCATCAAAATTAAAATATGCTTCCTTATACAAGAGTAAAATCATTAGCATACTAGAATGATAAGCATAAGTAAAGTCACTTTGTTTTGAATAAAAATTAAGTTATTTTCTTAATTTTTCTGTACTCTTCTTTTCTCACCTTTACTTTCTTCTCTCCACTTTCAGACTTCCCTATGTTCTATTTTATTTTTTTTTGAAATCTTCAAACTTATTACTAATGGACAAAACTCCCTCCCCCCAAATGTTTCACACTCATGGCTTATCTTATTTTCGCTCACTCTCATATCCATACCATTATTTTTTAGGATTTCTTGTTTAGCTTCCTCAGCTTTCTTAAGCTTCAATTGATCCTTATACACTTACCTTGGTGATAATAGAGTAAGTGTGCAAATCTTTTCATTTTTCTCCATAGTATACTTATTTCTAAATCCATCATACTCGGCCTTCTTTTCAAATTGTCAAGGTCTCCCTGAAAATAAGTGTGTACCACCCTATATAGGAACAACATCAAGTACAATCTCATCATTAAACTTTCTTATTGTGAATGGAACCAAAACTTTCTTAGTCACCCTAACTTATCCACATTCACTCAACCACTAAAGCTTGTATGGTTAACATGTTTAGATGCATTCAAGTTTAATTTTCTAACCAAAGTTCCATTCATTTTAACTTGAGATTTTGCTGCTGCCAAACAGAATGCGGAAACAACGAACTTGTCTTATTTAATTAGTTGGACTATCAAACTTTATTTATTTTGAGAGGAGACATTTTATTTGGGTCTTAGACTTGTTTATTTTGTTTATTTTAATTAGTTTAGGCTAGTTTTAGCTTAGGTTGATTATTATTTAAATTGGGTTTATGTGAGACCTATTAGGGAAACTATTGATTTGATGCTTAATTGTTGAGTAGGTGGCCACATCTTAACTTGGTGACAATCCTTATTTTCTTGTCTAAACAAAACATCATTGCTAATGTCAGAATTTGAACAAATAGTCTTCATGAAAGTTCTAGAAAATTATCTCAAATTTCGAACGAAAAAAGAATCGGTGCATTTGGACTTCTAGAACTCGAGATATAGGTTGAACACTAAATAGTGTCTGGGCTGCAGGACATATTCCGACTTCTCCGTTGTTGCTACAATTTGAACTTGAAAACGACCTTTTTGAATCTTGGACTCTACATGAAAGTTTTATGCCTATGCCTTAGCTTTTCATCCATATAAACCAGACCAAAATCCAAGTTCTACATCTCCAGGTATGATCCAATAACCGAATAGTGTTCCAGTTTGGACTGAACCAGCATCTCTTTTCTAAGCTTGCCCCTCTCTTTATCTTCTCAATTTCAGTAGTTAAACTCATCCATCAATCCTTTGATTTATATGATAGGCCTGCATTTAAGATGAACATTTACCATAAATTAAAGGTATCTTATAGTATCAGACTTGTTATTATAAAACATGCTTTAGTTAAGGAGTTATTGATACTTCATGTGCAAAATGATGATATAAAACCTTGATAAAAATGCACTTTTTAGTACTAATCACCCCCCCAACCAGCTTATTACTAGTCCCTAGTAATCAAAGCATTAAAATAAAAAAATAATTTGCAAGTTCCACAAAGCAAGGCATTCATCATTCAATCTCCATTAATCTATCCAAATAAATGAACTCTCATTAAATTTATATATTTGCTTCATACTTCTTAAACAAGATATTAATAAACTTTCTTTTTTATGAGCTCAATGTATGAAAACATAGATGATGGGGCTTTTATTGGAAGAAAACAATATTATATTCTAATGTTTTTCTAAGGTTAATTTCCTTGGGTTGGGATTATTATATTTTTTTTTAATATATATACATATAACTTATAACACAATGCATCTTTAACCCATGTAACGAGCTTTCGGCTAATAACTCCTACACCGGTTGGTCTTAAAGCATTAGATGTTGAGATACTCCTACAAGCTTAGTAACTCAGGTTGTAGATACTGATACGTAGATAGTGCAATGTTTGATTCATTTAAGCTTTTCTTCTTAACCCATGTAACAAGCTTTAGGCCAATAGCTCCCAAGTCAGTTGACTTTAGGGTATTAGGTGTTAAAACACCCCTTCGGGCTTAATTGCTTAAATTAGGGAGGCTACGAAACCAAACTCATCTACGTTTTTATTATCATCAATATTATCATTTTTTTTTTTTGCAAATTATATACTATTCCTTTCCCTTAGTTGTTACAAAAGAACATAAATAATATAATAATCCAATATGCAACCCACAATCATATGTTAAAGTGTGTGTGTGTGAAAATGAAAGTTTAAGAATACTTGTTAAATAAGTATATAAGTAGAATCAATTGATAATAATACGAGAGTTTGTAAACCTGAATATTTCAAGAAGTATTCTGATAGACTTTGTTAAGAATGTTTATTAAGATGCGTCTCAAGAGTCACTTTAACAAAAGAACTCCTTTACTCTGTCATCCTAGTAACAACAGTTTTGCAAATGGTTTATGAAATAGAAAACACAGTTAGTTTTTTATTTTTTTTATTTTTTTTAACATCAACTAATGTCCTCTCCCCCCCTAACCAAAACAAAATTTTGTCCTCAATGTTTTAAGGCAGAAAAATAGAGTATAGAAGATATCACCTGAAACAATGAACACTAACAAACCTGAAACACACTTAAAGAAATATAAGAAATAACAAAACACAAATATTATGCTATTAATAAAACCAAAAGACACAAATTTTTACAAACTAAGGCTTAAATCGTAGTTGTGATTGTGGCTCACATCTTCCCTTGATTTTACGTCCAAGAACAGCTTAAACGCCCTCTATAGGTTAGGGATAAGCTTCACATCTAGTTTTCTTAGAAATTGACAAACAGGGTCTTTTTTTAGTCAGATTCTCAAGACTAAGTCGATCATGTTCTTTATGAAAATAGGGTCATAAATCATGAATTGCACGATGCACATCTCTACTAGGATGCGTCTCAAGAGTTACTAGAAGATTATCTAAAGACTCCTTACTCAGTCCATCCTTAATGAATTGTATTTTATCTTCACGGTTTATAGATAGCATTCCTAAATAACGACATTGTGCATTACAAGTCCATCTGGCACATCGGTGACACACTTTCAGTCGTTTTACACGACGTTTCTTCGCAAAAGTGTTTTTACATGTTCCAGGCATGTATGAAATGAAAGAATTGGCAGACTCACCTGATAATCGGACAATTGCTTCAATTAGCTAGCGAATATCTTCAGGAATTATATGATTCATTAACAACCTCAATCTTTCACACATAGCACAGTAAATTTTTTAAAAAAAACATGTCGTATCAAAAATATATTTAGTGAAAATATGATTTTATCGGTTGTCCGAGTTCTCTCTAGAACCTTCAAGTTGACCAAGTCACATTAGGTTAACACCACACGGTTTAAATCTTTTTCTACTAAAAAATATGTTAGCAACACCTAGATATTTTTTTACATTACAAAAATTGATCTACCCCGCAATGTAGTGTGGACAATCATCTAGTACAAACTAAAAGAGCAAGCAATTTTACTTTTGTGAATTCATTGTTCATCTTCTCACATTTCACTATAGATTTCAATAGTGAATTTTTTGAAAATTCTAAATTTGATCCTCAAACTTTTCTTTTGTACAATTGAATCCTTTTGAGCCCAGATTAGAGCTCAATTGCATATTTTTTTAGGGTAAGGGTTGAATTAAAAGATAGGGGACTGAAGTGAAAAACATGAGTAAAATAGGTGGTGACTCTACAATTTATTTGCAAAGTCCATTTTAGTCCCCCATCATTTTAAGCTATAAGGTAACTGGTCCTATAATTTTTAAAAATTACATTTTGTTACCGATATTCATTTTCCTCTTTGTTTAGTCCTTTTTTTGTGGAGGAGAGAGGGGGATGCTGAATTTCAGCTTAGAGAGAGAAAGGTTTGGGAAGATTTTGGCCATCAAAATGATTGATTTTTGTGTCAAATGGTTTTATATGATAAGGAGAGTTAAGATTATGTGTTTTTGTACCTTGAAAACACCTAAAAACATATCTAAGCCCTGAAAGATTTTTTTTTTGTTGATTTTGTGTTTAGGGGATTTTTTTTGTTTTGTTTTTGTAGGTTATTGATTGATTTAAAAAGTTCATGGGGGTGTTTCTTAAGTGTTTTGGGTCAAAGAAGTTGAAAACAGGTTTTTAGATTAAAAAAAATGTTCCAACCACATTAGTGGCCAGACTTTGGTGAACTACAAATGAAGCATCGTCTGTTTTTTGTCAAAGCATTTGGGATTATATAAAAAATTAAAGGCTCGCGCGAGGGCCTTTTATAGGTGGGCTAAGCGCTAGGCCTAGCAGCACCTAGCCTCATTCATTTGTTTTTTTTTTAAGTATTTAATTTTTTAATTAATAACTTTTTTATATGTCTTTTGTAAAATAATTTCTATATTTTATGTTTTAATTAATACCCCTTTCTTTATGATTTTTTTTTCTTAAAATAACAATCATTGTTTAATTATGTTGGGTGTGTTTAAGTTTTTTAAAGGTTAGAATAATTCATCTATAATGTTTCTTATATATATTTTATATGCTTTCAATATGTATTTTTTTATAATATTTTTAATATTTTTAGTCTTGCATAGTATTTTTTTTCCTTTCATTTTATTCAATAAATTTTATGTGTTGACTTATATTATAAATTTATTTTAATAAACAAAATCATTAAACACAATCAGGTAAAGAATTTGTGTTATGATACTGATCTACATTAATCTATCAAAAATTTTAAATTATGTTTTTATTTATCGTTCATGACTTTTTTGTAAAATTTATTTACAAAATGGTTTGTGATTTATTTGATTGGTGATGCAACCATATTATTCAATAGTTTCACCCACATTTAACTAGTTTTTTGCCTACGTTTTATATATAAAATGCCTTGATATTCTTTGTTTTATGTTTTGAAAGCACTTTTGGATGAAATATGCAAAAATGAGTAAATTGGAGATAATTGGCAGATTTGACCTTCAGTCGATGTTTTGTGCAGAGCGTGAGCTTTAGAGGTTGAAATGAAGTGATTCTAGTGGCATTAAAAAGCTAACATCCATACCTTTTTGGACATATAAGGCAAGAAAATAAAATAATAAGAGCATGGAAATCGAAGCCTTCAAAGTCAAATCTCGCAATCTGCCAGTGTTGACCTTCGGCTATTCCAACTTGAATATCTGGAGCTACAAAATTCCAATTGATGCAAACTCAATTTTATTTGATTCATAACTCAAATTTCTATAAACTCTCCAAATTTCAGCCAAAAAAAATGTAATATGAGGGAGATATGATTTTACAAAATGACATCTGAATTCTGCCAGCAAACAGGTTTCGTGAAGAAATACGAAATTATGCATTCTTCCTTCTTTTTGATTAGTTGTTCAACAAACATGCAAAGCTAAACACTTTTTCTTGGTTGCAAGGACACGAAAACCTCCGGATTTCAAGAACTGTGAGATTTATTTTACCTTTTCTTTTCAGTTTATATGATGAATATGTTTGTTCTCCTATGCTTATTTTTCCTATGATTGTTTATTTTAATTGCTAGAGCGGACTCTAAGTT
>Ga0325411_1003762_pt1 | contig 17055 bp, 6 predicted proteins | sample PopdelMetagenome_13_FD_206181 | JGI IMG/M metagenome (GOLD analysis project Ga0325411, IMG submission 206181) | Populus deltoides microbial communities from Bellville, Georgia, United States - Xylem-PdIQD-R4 | ecosystem: Host-associated > Plants > Phyllosphere > Stem > Wood/Secondary xylem...
GTTTCTTCTTTTCTTTCAAATCAGAGCGACATATAGGTATGTAGAGAAGTGACAGAGCAGAAGAAGTAAACACAACACAACTCAAGTAGCTGAAGTTAGAACCAAAACGAAGGTAGGAAAAAAAAAAAGAAAGAATTTAAGAAGGAGAGACGAGAACCAAGTTATTTGGGTTGGTGTTCCTGTCTCCAGTGGTTAGGCCACTCGTACGAAAGTAGCTCCACTCTCTCTCTTCCCTCTTTGTAAGTTACTCCTTTAATGATTATTTTTTTTATTATATATTATTAATATAAGTGTTTTGTCAGTTTATGTATATCTCTCGCAGATACTAAAATTAATAGTTACATTAGACTAATTTTTTAAAAATAAATTTAGAATTTAATTGGTTAAAATATACCTATTTAATGAATTTAAAGCTAATCATAATTTTTATATTTGATATTATAGATATTTTTTAATTAATTTATATATTAATCAAAACTATTTTTCTAAAATGGTTTTAAAGATGACGATATCAATTTAGTATATTCAAGATAATTTAATAGATTTTATTAGATATTAACTTTAAGATTTAAAAAAACCAAAGAAATTGAATAAATCTAAGGTTTGTGTGGTTACGAAAATATACAAGTGTCCTTGGACAGCGATTGGTCATGATTCTAGAACAATAAAGATAGGGACAATGGTAACAAGATAAAAAAAAAATAAACATTGAAATTATTGTATTTGATAATGGTTTACAGGAAAAAATAATTATTTAGATATTTTGTTTGGTTACGATGGATAAGATAAAATAAAATATATATATATATTTTTACTTTTAATATATATTATTGTCAAACTTACATATTTATAAAATAATAATTAGATATTATTATTTTTACATTAGTTTATATTGAGTGTGGAAATTAATAATATTATAATAACCCTAATTATAAAACTATGATTGCCTTGACAAGTTGATCTCGGGCCTAGATTAATTCGAGTTTAAAAAAAAATAGAGGAATAATTGACTCGACCTGGCCCTGTCAAAAACCTAAGTCAAGCCGGGATAAAATAAGAGTCAAGAGCTCGTTGACTATTTTGAAAACAAAATTGATCAAAAAAAGGTGGTTTTGATTTTTTTAAAAAAATTTTTGGGTCAGCCAGGTTGACTATCTCGACTCGTGACCTAAACCTTTCCTCGAGTAAACTCTCAAGTCGGGTTTTAAAACTATGATAATAATCATTTTTATTCATATGTTGACTCGAGTCAACTTGTGTTGACCCTTTTGACCTGTGACCTGGACCTTGTCCTGGTCGACTCCCGAGTCGGGTTTTAAAATTATGATAATAACACTTTTTATCCTTATATTAACTCAGATCAACCCAGATTGATTTTTCTGATCTGTGACACAAGTCTTGCCCTCAGCTGACACATGAATCAAGTTTTAAAACTATGATAATAATCAATTTTATTTTATATTGACCTAGGTCAACCCGGGTTAACCCTTTTGACACGTGATTCAGGTCTTACCCCTGGTCAATACCCTATTCGGGTTTTAAAGCTATGATAATAATCATTTTTGTCTCTACATTGACCCAGAATCAACGATCAACCTCACTCGTAACCCGAGCCTTACCTTAAGTCGACTCTCAAATCGAGTTTTAAAATTATAATAATAATCATTTTTATTCTTACGTTGACTTTGGTTAACCTGATTGATGACCCAAGCCTCAACGAGTGACTCAGGCTTTGTGTTAGATCAATCCCAAGTTGAGTTTTAAAACTATGATAATAATTATTTTTAATCTTACATGTTTTAATTGAATAATATATAATTGAGAATTTTTTATAAAAATATTTTAGAAATAATAAGTATTATCTCGAGAAAATGTCCTTTATATATCTTTTATTTTAAAAGTACATAAATTTATTTTTATATTTTTATTTTTATCTTTATCTTTTTAAATAAATATATTTTTATATTTATTGTATCCGACAGTAACCAAACTTTGTCGTCTGTCAAAGGTATTCATGCCACAGGTTACTTTTCCAGAGGTTTGTGTAACGAAGTGGAAACCTACTTTCAGGAAATGTTGATTATCTGCTTTGCATTTGAATTTTTATTTCCGAGTATAGAAAATGAAATATAGTTAAAATGGATTCTTTTTTTCTCATAAATATATCATAAACAGAAGGAAATTGTTTGATGCGCGGGATACAAAAGTTATGTACAACAACAGTATTATAGATGGAAAATAAAAAAATAAATTCTTTTCAAGTAATTCTATGCAATGTTATTGTAATTGAATTACTTCATTAAAAATTTAATTTTATAATTTATTTTGATTTATTTTTTAAGTTATTATAGTTTTATGATCTTAATTTTCAATTTAATAAAAACTTGAGTTTATTAAAAATTTATTTTTATAATTTATTTTTTATAAGATTATTATAATTTTATAATCTCGATTGATGATTTGATAGAATAACTCGCGTTGGAACGGAAGCTTTCTGCATGTAGCATGCTTAGTAATGAAATAAGAGCATGCTTTTGTTAGTTAAATATGGAAATAACCTTTTTTTTTTTTTCTTGTGGCTCTTTTCATTTTGATACCTGTGTGTGTTAGTGCTACTCATTATATCACTCAACAAGTAAACATGTTCTTCATCTTTCTATGAAAAGATAGGCGTGTCTCATCTTCTTTTTCTTCTTGTTTTTTTTTTTTTTTTGTTATCTTTATATACACGAAGGTTTATACATATGGGCAAAAGGTTAGTGCATGGGAGAGTGTCCTGGGGATTTCCTTTGTTTCGAGTACTGTGTATTTGGTATTGTGGTAGCTGTTGTGGTTGTTGTTTGAAAAAAAATTATTTTATAAAAAATATTTTTAGTTGAAGTTGGTTTGAAAAAATATATATTTGGTTAAAACTGTGATTGAAATTGAGGTTGAACAAAAAATAGTTTAATGTGTTTTGTTTCAAAATGCTTTTCAAATTAAGGTTATAAAATAATTAATATATACATACACACACACACACACACATATATATATATATATATATTGATGGTTTTTAATTTAAATATTGTAGATTTAACTATTGTTATTATATCATGAAATAAATAATATTGATATCAAATATTTTTTATTGTTCCATTAAACTATGTGCAATTTCATCAGATACAAAATCTATCCAACAAGGACTATATTTTCCATGGTTTTTTAAGCGCGCAACAATATCATGTAAAATATCATCAAGAACAAAATTGAGATTGCGATCAAATTCTGCTAATGCTACGTCATCAAACGATCTCCTTCTAATTTTTTGAATAAAATACAATTAAAAATAAAAATAAAAATTGAATTTTTTAACTGGGTCGGACCCGGCAAGAACAAAATTGGGATTATGATCAAATTTTGTAAATATTACGTCATCAAGCAATCTCCTTCTAATTTTTCGAATAAAACACAATTAAAAAAAATAAAAATTAATTTTTTTAGCCAGATCAGACCCGGTTCAATGCATTTAGCTTTGGACCGGACCGGACCCGGTCCGGATGGAACAGTGGAGAATGACTCCACTGTTCACATGAACAGTGGAGTCACACTCCACTGCACAAAAACACAGCAGGAGCAGGATGAGAAGCATGAAAAAATTGCTTTACTGGAACTTGCGATTAAATCTTAATTTTTATGGGTTCCATGAGCCAAACCATAGCTGTTACTTATAATCAAACACTGTATTATTAAGTTTGACAAAAAAACATAATAGCTATTGTAGAGCCAAACACTCTCATGTTTTGGGTTTGTAAGGCGTTCTCGATGCCTATCATCATGTGCTTGTCTTTATCGATGCCTATCATCATGTGCTTGTATTTTTTAAAATTTTAAATTTTTTTAAAGTTTTTTTAAAAAATAAAAATAAACACCAAAACATAAGGATAATTTTTAGTTATAAGCTGGTGCGTGGGAAGATTTGAATCGCTAGGAATGACAATGGAATGCTAAATTTTATTTTTTTTAAATCCAGAAATGGAGAGTCTAGGCACGTTTTTTTTAATTGCAGACATAGCTTTGAATCTCTTGCAAGAGTTGGGTCCTTCAATTTGCTTTTGTGCTCATGATTAAAGTCATGTGGGTCATTTTCGTAGCAGTTATTTCTTTCCCTTTTTGATTTCATGGTCATGTAAGGAAAAAAAAACAATTAAAAAAATTCTTTCTTTTTAAATCGCATGGCCAAGATTACTAAAAAAAATAAAAAAAATTCTTGAATGTTTTTAACATTGCACAAAAAAAATATATTTGGTTTTAGTATTTTTTTCATACCAAATATATTCTAACTTTTTTTTTAGCATTCCTAAAAAAAAAACAAAAATATTTGAAAACATTTTTTGAATTTATAACATGTTTATAAAGTTAATTGGAACTTAACCTAAATTAAAAGGCTGGTTGGGAACATAACCAATTTTTTTAAAAAGCAAAACCATCAACATTGTCTTTCTAAATAAAAATGTTTGTTATCTATGTTTGAGGTAATTTGATTTATAACACTCTGAACATTAAAAAAAAATAATAAATAATAACACAGTTCCTAAATTTTCAAGAAAAATAAAAAAATTCAATTCAATTATTTTTTTATTCATTGACGTCAGAGTCGAGAATACCATCTTGGATTGATATCCATCAATACCAAAATTGGATAATCATCTCAATATTCAATTATGCTAGAGTCAGGAATATTCATATTCATCAATGTCAGAATTGAAAATACTGTTTATATTCACTAACACTAAAGTTAGGAATATTAGAACTGGAATTAGAAATTATTTTAAGCCCAATATTCACTAATGTCAAAGTTAAAAATATCATACATTTCCTTCATGTAATACTTACCAATGCTAGAGTTATAAGAATTTTTAATTAAATATTCACTAACACTAAAATCAAGAATATTGTAGGCAGACCATCGATAATTTAACTAAATCGACCTTTAGCAATTTAAGACAAAACCAGCAATGTAGCTTACACTAGGTAAAATGTTTTAGGGGTAATAGTATTTTTCATTTAACATAATCAGTCTCGTACTATAGAATATTTGTTGACCATTTAGGGTTTCTAGTAACCATAATACTAAATGACGACCTTTTAAACAAGACATTTCCTCTTAAAGAAGAAGATGTCAAATATTTGTTTTTGTTCTCTTTTCTAAGGACATCGCGACATCAGGTATGAAAATGACATTGGACTAATTAACCCAAAAGAAAGTAATGAACATCGATTTATTCGGATGACAATTGATTACTCTATAAAATGGATACAAGCATGCTTTTATGCACATGTAACCTAAAAGGTTGTCAAGATGTTTGTTGAAAGGTATTCGATTTGTCAATACAATTCACTAGAAAATAAATGACAATGCCCAAAACTTCAATGGAAATATGATTGTAGAGAGAGTTATATGAGAAGTTGAAGTTTAAACATTCAAACTCTCTGTGATCTTTATAGAATCAAAATTAGAAGAGTCAAAATGGGCTAAAATATAGTATAAATAACTAAACATGATTAGTGAAAAAATATTAGCTGTAATGTCTCACTATCAATTTTACCAGAAAAGGATGACCACTACATATAATAGAAAGGTCTACTTTAGAGTGTTTGAAGAGGGAGATTTGGTATTAAAGAATATTATATCGCTATTGAGAGAAGATTAGAGCAAATGGACATCAAATTATAAGGGTTCATTTATGGTAAAGAAAGCTTTCTTAGGAGTAACACTAATGCTGACTAGAATGGATGGAGCATATTTTTCTAGGTTTATAAATTTTGATTCTATCAAGAAATACTATGTATAAATGTAAAATGAAGTTTGGCTAAATATTATCTTTGCATGTTTTTCCTCTCTTTTCTCATATACTTGTAAATACTTGTAAATAAACCTTAATAACCTTGTATGATCTTGTTAATACTGGCTCTAGTTAAAAATTTATGATGGATTTGATTTTTGTAAAAAACATTTTGTTAAACAAATCTGAAAAAAATGAACTTTTGTTCATTGGAATGGGATGGGAAATGAGTTAAAGAATTAAATAAAAAATGATAATTCATTGAATTCATTTTCTATAGTAATTGTTTAAGTCAAAGACAAACAAGCATTTGAAAACCCTATAAATTTCCCCCACACAACATCTCTCAAGTTATGTCGTGAATAATAATGTGTAATGGATTCAGAAGCTTTGGAGTCGCAAAAACATGTTCTATACAAATCTAAACAAATTGTGTTAAACAAGATTAGAATTGATAGGTCTCTAAAGCTTGTGCTTGAAATAAGAAAAGACCTTTTTTGTTTACCACTTTCATGTTAAAAGAAAATATCCCTTGCTTTTCCTTTGAGCCTAAATATTGTTTTTCACAAAAACCTAGACTAGGGTCACACCCTATACAAGATGGGTGAAAGTATAAAAGCTAATGAAATGCCAAAAAAAATAAAAAGAAAAGAGCCTAAAAGATATATATTGGGGAGCACACCCAGATTTAAAATAAAAAATGACAAAGTTAAAAATAAAAAGTATGCCCCTCCAAAGAATTCAAGACAAACAAGATAAAGAAATATGACAAAGAAAGATGAAGAAATATAGAAAATCAGGAACAATTGACAAGTGATCTTATTCTATAAAACCCCCAAACACCTTTTGAGTCAATGAATTCCTTTCTTTTTTAACCAAAGACCATGGCCTGGATTACGTACTTTTATAAAGTTCTTTCTAATAAAAAAGCAAGCAACCAGAACCTATAAGTAGTGCTCTCAATGCAAATAACTTTCCTTAGGAGTTATGGCCTTATGAACATTACATTATTATTCATGGTATGCTTAGATAAGGATGAATATTCTTAACAAACCTCGAACATTTCCTCAAGCCTCTCTTAAACTCAAATCACCTAATAATAATAATAATAAAAACACCTTGCCATGTTCTTTCATCAATTACAACCTTGTATAAAAAGTCAAATCATTATTCCCTGAAAACTATCCTGGGAATTGCAAGAATTTAAAATAACATTATTTTAAGCTTAAATCAGAATCATTTATATTTTTAAAATGCAAGATAGCCAAAATTTTAGGAAAATCATCATGAGAGAAAAAAAATCCCTAATGGAATCCAAGACAAAGATGATGAGAAAAAAATGTCATGGGAAGTGCTTATTTGAGCCATGGAAAAGAATACTTAGGGGGCATAGTCAATCTAGGAGCAATGTCAGGATTGAAAAACAGTTGACCACTCTTGAAAGAAGCATTTAGTAGAGTAAAAGTTCTTATAAGGGTGTTAGTTGCTATAAAAATCTAGGCTACTTCACTAGTAAGTAACCAAACATAGTATTTACATGATTAAACTCTAGTAGGTCAGCAAGTCAAGCAACTAGAAGAGGTTGGATGGGAAATAGCAAGCCTTATCGTCAATAAGGAAGATAGATTAAAAAAAAAGGCTATATTTTAGAAAAGCTAAAGACTCATACATGTCATCTAACCCTAAAATACTAGCATTTATGCAGTGTTTTGTAGAAATATTAAAGGTAAAATTCCCAGTGGAATTCAACAAGGCTCTAACAGATCCAAGTCAATAAAGATCTTATAAGGTGTCTTTCAACTTAATTTTTCATTAAAATATTCAATCATATGATTAGGGAGCACCACATGTATAATTCTTTTAGAATTTATCATTGAGTCACTTGATTTTAAACTAGTACCAAGAAGTTGATCCTACATTACTAGATTTCAAACCAGTGTTGATTCTGCATCAGTGGAGTACAAACCATCACCAGAAGTTATCCTTAAATCATTGGAATTCAAACTAGTATCAAAAAGTTCATCCTACAACATATTTTAACTTGTACCAGGGAATGCATTCTTGCATCGGACTTCTAACTATACCAAGAATCTTACTCTTCAAGAAGTTAAGCCTTATATTACTAGAATTCAAACCAGTACCAAGAAAAACATCATACAACATGATTTAACTTGTACTAGAAAAAAAAACTCATCTTATTATTAGAAGATTTTAGTTAAACCACTATGATGGCGAGGTAAGTTATTATTAAACAATGAGGTAGGTCATCTCTCTAAATGACCGAATTTAAAAAAAAAATCATGAGGATTGGTCACCTCTCAATTTGACCAAAATTTCATAAACATTCCTTGTAAGATCCCACATCGGAAGCGAGCGTCCAGAGCCAGGGCCTTATAAGTGCATGCTCACCTTGACTAGTAAGACGCGTTTTGGGGCCATACGTGATTGCCAAGAACAAACTCGTGAGGGGGACCTGGGTGGACTGGGAGGCCCAAAGCGGACAATATCTTACTAGTGAGGTGGGGTGTTACAATATCTTTACAATATCTTAACAAAGTCTATTTCTAACTTTTGCATCTTTATAAATTTTTTCACAAATACTATCTTTTATTTACAAGCTTACTATATAAAGCTTATGAAAAACCTTTTTCATAAGACCTTATTCCATAAGCATTGTAAAGAGATGGTGATTGTCATAACCCAATTTTACCCTCATTTAAAATTTCCTAAATTTTCCATGAAAAAGAATATCTTTTTAAAATAAATTATTTTTCAAAGAAACATATAAAAAAAAAAGATTTCAGACTGCAAATATGCAAGAATTTAAATTATAGATGGTCAGAAAATATTATGGGCATGCAATTTGGGCTGTAATTAAAGAGAAACCGGAAAATAAAATGTTAAAACTGGTCATAATTAAAGTAATTGATCAAGCAAGGATTAAAATGGGAAAAATGGAAAATTTTGGAAATTCGATTAATTCAACTGAGGGTCTAATTGAGGAGAAAAAAAAAATTAGGATAAAATTGGCAAGATTTGCATGAATTAAAATGAAAATAACCAAAATAAAAGTGCCAGAAATTTTGAAAGTTTTACTACAACTAAGGGCTTAAATAAAGAAAAAGTATTTTTTTCGCATGTTCCACCTGTTAGCTAGGATTAAAAAAAAACCACGCTCCTCCTCACCCCTGATCTCGTACCTTACTTCCATCATCTTTTTCAGTATGTCTCCAGCCCTTAAATGATTTGCCCACCCTAGCCAAAAACCTTGTAAGGCCTAAAAAAAAAACCCCATATGTATTATGCTAAAATATGGATATAAGACTTTCTCTCTTCTTGTATAAAAAGAATAAGTTTATGATTTTGAGTTCTAGGTGGAGTCTATCTACGCTTTGAAACACTATGTCATAAGTTTTTTTTTTTAAGAGCCTAACCGTTCTTTCTATTTCATTGCATCTACTACATATTTGGGAATCCTACTATTCTTTTTTCTCTCCTTTGTATGTTTATGTAGTTGGTCTTTTAGTGTTGATAAGGATCTCTCTCATTGTAAACCCAATTTTTAACAAGTTTAAAATGAAATTCTTATAAGAAGTTAGTCATTATTTTTTAAACAATTGAGAGAGGAAAGGCAAATGAGAACCAATATATGTATTTTGTCCTCAAAGTATGGAAAAAGTTGATAGTTTACATCTCTTTGATCTATATGTTTAATAAGTCAGCCTTTATGATCTTGTGCTTAATTAGAAAAAAAGGTAGTACCAATGAGCTTAAACCTGATAACCTTTATTAAATGAGAGTCATGTGTAGGTTTTTCTTTTCTATGTGTGTCTTAAGTAGGTTCCTTTTAAGTTGGTAAACACATGAGGTATATGGAGAAAATATGCAAATAATCATGGGTTAGTTATTAATGACATTCTAAAGGGTGTTTATGTTTCCTTTTTGAGTTTAGGTCAAGTGTTAATCCCTTTTTTAGGTTAGGATGTGCTTAGAACTTTTTTTTTTGGGCCGGGGGGTTGGGGGCGGAGGAAAAGGTGCAAAGTTTCTATTTTTGTACGGCTTGCCTTTCTTGGTTTCTATTCCAGACAAGAGGTTGTTTTCAAAGGAAAAAAAGTCATAATGAATTTAAGAATACTTAATAATCATAACTTATGTATGGAGTTAAGGTGTTGCTTTTTTAGGGTCTATGAAAGTTTAGTGGGCAAGTAGTCCAAGGGTTTTTTTATTGTTTTTTCTTTACTCATTGATACTTGCATGTTAGTAAACATAGATCTATTGTTGCTTTGTAATGTCAAAAAATTGATTAAGATTCTTATTTTGACTATGTATTTTGGCCAAGTTTCTCACAATTCTAAATGTTTTTTTATGCATCTAGCTAGTTTTCATGCGGCCAAATGTTTTTACTCATTGTTCACATTTTGTATATTCATGGACACAAGCATTTTATGTCCATGTGTCTTCATTAAAAAAATAATAAAAAATATTTATTATATTACATATATTATACTTTTATGGTGTACATTGTAACCTCAATTATGGGTATAACATAGGTGAGGCTTTTGCTCTGTGTGTGTGTACATGTGTGTATAGAATTTTTTTTTTTAAATGATTTTTTCAACTTCTAAAGGGAAGAATCCATTGAGTGATCATACTACCCTTGGATTGAACTTATATCACAAAATATATTTTTATTATTTTATTATAAGAAAATTATAAAATTTTGGCATCCAATTGATAGGAGTCATTAAGTGATCACACTAATAGTGGGTCGATCATTTGATAAAAAAAAATAATATAAATGCTTATACACACACATAAAAATATTCTTATCGTATTTCTTTAGAAAAAAAAAATCTCATCCATGTATAAATTTTTTTGCACACGAGATCAATGAAAAAAGAATTACAAAGCACCCACACATGGATCACACAAATCACATCATGCTAACTAAAAAAAAAAGCATATCAAACATGAAAATCACTCAAATAAGCATTTAAACAATACAAATGAGAAAAAATGATTTTTTCTCACTTGGAGAAATGTGGGAAAACACAAGAAATAGAGATGGGTGGTGTGTGGTGTGCATTTGCTGAAACATAATAGTAAAAACAAATCAATGGGCGCATGTGTCTTACATGCACCGAAGGTGTGGCGAAGCTACTAGCGATTAAATTCACTCTCCGATGGCTTGGAGGGCACATGGATTGTTGTATCAGGTGCTTTTTGCCTTCACCGACTCCTCTAAGCTAGTGATGTAGATCATTGTTGCTCGTGGTCGAAGATCAAGCCATTGAAAGTACCAGCTGAAATTCATGTTCTCTCTATTGTCTCGATCGGTTAAAGGTTGTTTCAAGCGTGATTCATCGATGGGGGAGGAGGAGACTAATAGACAACTGGTCTATGATGGGTCTGCTAGTGGTGGGTTCATCCCCCTGCTGCTTTTCTTTTTGTTTTGGTTGAAACATTTTTTCTTTGGTTTTTGGTTTTTTTTTTCTCTAAGGTCTTTTTCTAGTTTTTTCCTAGGGATTTTTTTGTGATTTCTTTTCCTAGATATTTTTCTATTTAAGTGCATAGTTTTAAAACCCGGCCCGGCCCAGCGGGTCAACACGGGACCCGGCTGACCTGGTGCTGGAACCGGGCTGGGTTGATGAAAAAACCGGTCAGGGAATTGGTCCGGCAAAACCCGATCGACTCGCGAGTCAACCCGGGACCCGGTCGAACCGGGTAAACCCGGCTGATTTATATATATAAAACGTTACCGTTTTAGTTTTTTTACTATCAAGTATCAACCCATTTGTAATATAAATACAGAATCATAAAAAACCTAATCATTTCTCTCATCTTTTTGTTTTTTCTTTCATTCGAGTTGCTAAAAGAGGTTGTTTGTTCCGCTATCCTCATTGGTCTGAGATCTGCCGTGAAAAGAAAATCTTTTTCTTTTCTTATTTAGATTCTTAGTTTTTCTTAGATAAGAGAAAGAGTAGAAACAAAGGGTACGCTCTCTAGAAAATAGGGGCTGCTAAATTAGAAAGAACGTATAGATGGGAATGATATTGGTCAAACAAAATGGATGTGTTATGTTAGATTCTGTCAGTGGATGTTTCCAAGTTTTCCTTTCTTTGGCACTTGGCTTTTGAGGGGAGATTTCCAGTCTCAAGAGGGATAAGAGAATAGAGAATAAATCAGGGTCTCGATCGATAAAATGAGAAATGAGTTGATTCAGCTTTGAGAGCTGGGAAAAGAGAGATTTTAGATCTGCTTGAGTTAGGGTTTGATCTGCTGTTTGAAAAATTTATCCACCAATTGTGACTACTTAAATCAAATTTTAATTGTGTTTTTGGGTTAATCTTGAGTTTATGGAGACTAAGGTTGCTGCTTTGAGAGGAAATAGTAGTTGTGTTTGAAAAATTCTTTTTTTTTAGTTGATCCGGGTTAACCCATCTGACCCGTGACCCGATCATTAGACCTTTTTCTTCTTAATCCCATAGTTGTGACTGAAAATGACTGAAACTCTCACATTTATTTCAGTCCTTATTCTTACTTTATTACCCTTTCTTTTCTTAATTTTTTGTTCTTTTAATTTATTTTTTTTGTATTTTTCTTAATTTTTTTGATCTTTTATGAATATAGGGTCAAAAATCAATTATGCTAGTGGTAATGCTAGCAAGGGTTGTTGAAGTGGTTTAGTTATGATATTGATGAATATTATGAGTTGATAATACCATGAAAAACATGTTTCCCTCATTCTTGAGTTTTAAAATAATTTCCTTCAAATTAGCTTTTATTTAGGAGTTGACATGAAAATATTTTTGTATGACTTATTTTATAATATTTGTTTCACTCAAAAATATAGAATAAAACATTTTTCTAAAAAAGTATTTTCCACAAGAGACCCTTAGTTTTTTTTTTTTTTGTAAAGTTTGTTTTTCTTAGTTAAGTGAATTGATCACATTACAAATTTTATTTTTTTTATTTTTTAGATCCTTATTCTATTTTTATTTTTTCTAAGGATTTTTAAATATAAAAAAAGTTAACAACCAAGTAACACTATCATTGATGACGGGACTAATGTTACGAATGGACCAATAGTGCAAGGATTTGATTAAAAAAAATTAAAAAGGAGGGACTTTGTTTAAAGTAAAATCGATAGTGTAAGGAATCCTTAACTCATCTCCCATAATATTAAATTATTCACCTACTATGAGTTTGTGACTAGGAACATAATAATGAAAAAATATGCATGATTTCCACTATGCTTGGAATAAAATTTCTATATAATTCATTAAAAAAATCTATATATCAGTTTTGAACCTAAACGCAATACAAATCAATCTTACAATACTAACCATATCGTTAAAATTGCCTAAAGTAATTATAAACCTTATGTAAGGTCCTATATAACCTCTTTTTTTCTTTAGAATTTTTTTTTTGTAATAAAAACTAAAGGTTGAAAACATTAATTTACAAGTGTGCATAACCTACAATGAAAAACCTATTTTACCAATGCATATATGTTTTAAAATTAGGAGCCATAAACTATCACTGAAGTTAATAATTAATGAATATATAAACAGGCAAATCTTAAATATACCCCCAAATTATTATTATTATTATTGTTATTATTATTATTAATGAGATTATAAGGTCAAGTAAATTGAAAAAAGAAGAATAGAAAGTGAAGAAAAAGGAAAATTTAATAGAAAATATTGTGCTTATTCGGTGTAAGTTTGTGTGTTAAATTCAATATGTTCTTGATAAGTGTTATATATATGTTAGAAAATATGTCTCTTTATATGGTTAGAAAGTCTCCTGGGTTGGGTGGAGTATGCCTCCTCATCAGTATTGAGCTCTATTACACTCATGCAACTATGGAGGTGGTTTTTGCCTTTAACTAGACCAAAAAAGTGGATTGAGACTTATACAAAAAAAAATTATTCAATTTGATTTTCAACTTTTTTTTTTATTAACGTGAGTTTCCAGACCAACTTACACGCACCTCGACTAATTTCACAGGTCCTGAAGTTAACGACCGTGTAAGCTTCCAGTGGCCTTGAGAGGACTCGAACTCGTGACCATTGAGCAACAAACTCAATGCCTGACCAGTTGAGCTACCCCTTAAGGTTTTGATTTTCAATTTTTAAAGTGATTTAAGGGTGTTTTGGGTTGGGAATGAGGTTATTGAGATTCTTATAATGTTTTTTAAGCGTTTTCAAAGGAAAAAGTTGTAAATAAAGATTTTAGAATCCAACAACTTGGACATCCGTGTGTGTGTATATATATATATATATATATATATATATATATATATTAATGAATGTTATGTTGTTAACCCTGATTGACAACATGCTGCCTATTTTTTTTAATGATAAAAACAATAAACAAACAAAGTGTTGTTTGCTTACTTTTTAAAAGAAAACAAAAAAAGAAAATTAATGTCCGGTCATGTTTTCTAGGCCAGGCTTGACATGACTAAACTATTTGCTTTTAGGCTGCGTGTTTGGGCTTGCCTTCCAGGTCTAACAATGCTTGGCCTATTTTTCTTAAAAGGTTGCACAAGCCTGATCTTGTAAACCTAGGCGTGCTCGAACTTAATTCTTTTATCCAATCACCTTTTATTTTCTTGTTTTAATTATTTTTTATTTTTTTTGTTTTTTATTTTTTAAAATTACTAAGAAGATATTTATTAAATCATCTAGTTATCCCATAATGTATTAATAAGAATATAGCTTTTATTGTAATATTAACAATTGTTTTATGAATAATTATGCATGAATATAATATGCATGATCTTAAAAAAGCTGCTTAGGAATATTCAATAAGAATAAATATCAATTTTTTTATTGGCAGTTTTTTTTATATAATTTTCTTAAATTAATTATTTTTTTATTTTCTCATAAAATCATGAAAAAAATATCAAGGCCTGATTTTTTATTGCAACTATGATAAATTTATATTAAAAAAAAAACCTTGCTTTTTATAATAAAAACATGTTTTCATCCAAGAAAAAAAAACCCTAAATGAGAAATGGGATTTTTGGCTTAAAATTATATTTTCATAGCCGAATTTGTTGCCGCTGGAGGTGCCTCAAAAGCTGTTACAGGACCACACCTTATTAGCCGAAGCCACCATTCCACACCTAGGCACACCAATGATTTCTCTTTGCCCACCGCTTTTTTTTAATTGATGTTTTATATCTTGAAATAAAATTCTATTTAAATAAATAACAAAAATGATATTTAAAAAGAATTATTCAATTAGATCCTTGAGACTCTAATTTGGGGACTCAGTTAGTCCTCCATCTAATCTCATAACCAATTTCCGCTGAATTTGACGAACAGTGCTTGGCCAACAATCAAGGTTGATCAAAATCTCATCCAATGAGTGCCCTTCTTTGAGCTGATAATTTTGACTTTTGATGAACTTCCTAATGGAATTGAATAGAAGGGGAGAGCAACCATGTTCTAAATCCAAAATATCAAGAATCAGATTGCTACTTTGTGATTGAACCACGGTAAACTCCATTGCCGAAAAACATGTCTTCGGTCTGTATTCGACTACTTCTCTTCTTTCCTTGTGGATATGTCTAACAATAAGGTTTTCAATCACTACTATATTTCTGGAAGGATGACCATGCAGCAACAACAGTGCCTTCAATACATAGGAAATGATAGTTTTAAACACAAGCTCGAAAGCAACTTTACATGATTTAACGATTGTGAATGAACCAGTGCAACAGGACAATAACAAGCATTAGTCGGATCAAGGATCGATGTGATAATTGATTTCAACTCTTGCCAAACGTGTTCCTTAAAAACCAACTTGTTATGCCAATCAGAAGTCATACTCAACATAAAATAAAGATAGAGAGGGACCCCCTAAAACCTAATTTAAGGTGTAACATTATTGCAAAGTACCTAACAAAAGACAATTATCCCATGATACATTTACAGACACCCGATAATAATAAAGCACGCATATATATATTCAGATTTAATCCAGTCAAAATCTAGGTGATGAAGAGAAACATTACATCAATCATCATACGACACATGAAAACTGGTAGTGCAGCCAGATGCCTCCGGGTCCTCAGCCCCGCAACAATCATAAAATTTCGCAGCATATGGTGGATCTTCAGGTCCCAATTCATAGTACCTTCAACCAACCAAGAATACAAAAGCGCTAGCTAGCATAAGTTCATCCTACAAACATGACTTCAGCATTTTTCAACCAAAATGCTATCATATATTTGGATTCAGTTCTTGTTTAAACAAAAATGAAAATTGCAACCATCTTTCAACGAATTTTAACCATAAAACCATCATATGTCAAAACACAACACTTCTGATTTCCCACCCCTCATCACTATGACTACAAACAATCTCTTTTCATCATTGATAAGACTCAAATAACTAATTACATCACTAGAGCAGTTGCACAAACTACTGCAGAAAGCCAAAATCACAGTTGATCCAACCTTTACCTGAATGCATTCTAATAAAGCAATCTACTGAACATGAAATCCACTTACGCTTTACCTCCAATGAAAATAAAGAAGCAAAAGCAAAACAATATTTTTCCTCTTTATTCATCAAAAACTAACCAGAACAACTCTGTTTGTGCTCATTGTAGATGCTGCATTCAGAATTATATTTTGGATACAAATATGTGATGTTAATAGCAGCAGTAAAGTGCAGAGGTGACAATGAAGCAACAATGGACTCTCACAATGACAGATTGTTAGGAGCATTCCAATTAGTGAGGAACATATACTTCCAAATGCTAGAGAAGGAGATGGCATCACTAATTTAAAGAAGAAAAATAATTTACCCTCCGAAAACAGCTTTCGTATATAATGCATTGCTTTTCCAATTTCACCTTGAAATGGAAGAATGAAAAACTTTAAAGTTCCCTACCAAACACATTTTTCACTTCAAGAAAGAAAATGCAATTAAAGTGCGTATGGGTTATCAAATGCTACCCAAAATCTACCTCCTGTTATAGCCTTGTGATAGAGTCCTGAATTTGATGATCCATAAAGTTGTATCAACATAAATTATGAGGCTCTAAAGTAACTCCCGTTTGATACAAATGAGTTTCAATCATTCAAAAGCATTTCTAGATACTTATAAATCTTACTTGAAAAGATTTCACTGAATATTTAAACTTTAGCTTCCACATCTCCAGACAATGCTGCGATGCAAGGTTCTCATTAACCAGATGAGGCTAAAAA
>Ga0325411_1003764_pt1 | contig 17054 bp, 12 predicted proteins | sample PopdelMetagenome_13_FD_206181 | JGI IMG/M metagenome (GOLD analysis project Ga0325411, IMG submission 206181) | Populus deltoides microbial communities from Bellville, Georgia, United States - Xylem-PdIQD-R4 | ecosystem: Host-associated > Plants > Phyllosphere > Stem > Wood/Secondary xylem...
CTCCTCTTCTCACCAAAAACAGATCTGCAAATAACATAAAGAAAGAAAAGAGGGAGTTTAAGAGAGAAACACCAAAATTTCAAAAACCCATCCAAGATTAAGGGTTATAGGTAGAATAAACACTGGTAGGAAATGGATTAACAAGAAAAATTAAACAAGAAGAGAAGAGGGGAGGGCCGATTGTCATTAGAAAGAAAAGGAGGGATTGAAACCTTGATTCGTACCGGGTAAGGTATTATAAACCTGGTCTTATGAGTCATTTCAAGTCGATTATGAATTGATGCCTGGATGTTAATTTATAGATTTGAATTCTTAGACTTGAATTGAGGAAAAAGTATGAATTGCTAAATTAAAAACTTCATGTGCTGTATGTAAATGGAAAGATTGACGAATCTAGACAGTTTCGTCTCTTGACTTTCAGAGAGATTTCGAGTAGGAGGATGAAGGAATTAGGATCATGTTCCTCATAGAAATTGTAGGTTTGGATGTTGGCTAACTAATGAAATTGGTCTTGCTCAATTTGGAGTTATTGAACTCCAGCTATGGGTCACTAACCGAGACTGGGTCATGACAAACCCTATAGGGTAGTAGGTCTGGTTCGTTGATGAGAAATTTTAATTGTCTTAGAGGTAGAACTAGGTTCTCCTTCCTCACAGAACTTGTAGCCTCATGTCTTAACTTTCCAACAAGACTAATCTCGCTTGAATCGGAGTTCTATAACTCTAGATATAGTTAAAAATCTGAGGAGAGGTCGGACAGTAACAGTTAAATATCTAGACAGTAACAGTTCAAAAATGAGACAGTAACAGTTCAATATCTAGACAGTAACAGTTCAAAAAAATGAGACAGTAACTGTAACAACCCTGATTTTCTACATTCTGTTTCGCGATACATTGGAAATTTTCAGGTAATTTTTTTTTTTTGATATACAGGTTCCACCAAAATTTCGGCAGAGTCTCCCCTATACTGGGAGGTCCCAAGTTATCGACATATACCCTGTTTACACTTCCAATATCTCACATCTTCTCATAACTCAATTACGACCCAATCGTTCTGGGTCCCAACCCAACTTATTATCATCAACACAACACATCTTATTCAATAACATCATATAATGTAGTTCAAATGAAAGATTCAATTTCAACTATAAACATGCATGGTTAAATAGGTAATCGCTGAAACTAATAAATCTCATTAGTATCATTAGTCTTCTAATATTGGGCTAGACTAATCAATTATATTCACATGTCAATATCAATACAACCAATCAATATCATTAACTATTCCTTCCTTAGAATAGTTAATCAAATCTTATTCATATCTGGTTTACCATCAAAATTGTCGATGTCAAGAAACCTTGACATCATTAGCCTCCTTACCTAGAGTAGCTAATCACATCAAAAATGGTTGTCGATACCAATGTGATCTATTGATATCGTTAACTATTCTCGACCTGGAATAGTTAATCAATACCCTTTGATTCTTCCATTCGTGCCGAACCCCTTTCATTTTTCTTATTAACATCATATGCATTGTAACCACGGTTGCCAAGTATCATTTGCACACAATCTTAATTATCGACACTATGATCACTAAGCATCCTTCACGTAACTTTGGTCACCATCATCACAGTGCTAGGTATCAATTTATGCCCTTAGCCACCGTCATTATGGCGTTAAGTATCATTGTTATGTATCCTTAGCCACCAACATTATGGTAACCAATTATCTATCAATTCCCCTCCAATCTCCAAGTCATTGTGTCTACCCAATAACCAAATTAATTAATTTACTCAATATCTTAGTCATATTTTAATTATTTTACTCATAACATTTAGAATTTACTACTTCTAACTTCAATAAATTAATTCACATAATCTCTTCAAAACTTAACTATCCGGCTACTCATCCCGATTGCCAATAATTTTGGTAATTTCATATAATTACCCCACACATTTGGTTAACCTTCCTCGGTTACCAATAAATCTAGTAATTTCCATACGAATTACCCAGCCTCTAGCTAACCTCTTTTGTTAGCCAATCAATCCGGTAATTCCATACGAATTACCCCATATGCGGTTAACTTCCTCGTTAACCAATAAACCCGGTAATTCTCTTAATTACCCAAGAAATCTGGCTAACACATCCTGGTTGTCAAAATCAATCCGGTCATTCCATACGAATTAACTAGCATCCGGCTAACCTCTTTTGTTAGCCAATCAATCCGGTAATTCCATACGTATTACCCCATATTCGGTTAACTTGCTTGTTAACCAATAAACCTGGTAATTCTCTTAATTACCCAAGAAATCCAGCTAACCCATCTTGGTTGCCACAATTAATCCGGTAATTCCATACGAATTACCTAGCATCCGGCTAACCTCTTTTGTTAGCCAATCAATCCGGTAATTCCATACGAATTACCCCATATTCAGTTAACTTGCTTGTTAACCATTAAACTTGGTAATTCTCTTAATTACCCAAGAAATCCAGCTAACCCATCTTGGTTGCCACAATCAATCCGGTAATTCCATACGAATTACCTAGCATCCGGCTAACCTCTTAAGGCATCATTTGCTGAGGTTAACTATTCACTCACCCCGATCATCCACTTCGGATGCCATTAGCCAAAGCTAATCAATCGTTCGTCCCGGTCATCCATTCGGATGTCATTAGCCGAAGCTAATCATTCATTTGTCCCGCCCATCCATTCGGATGCCATTAGCCGAAGCTAATCAGTCGTTCATCCCGGTCATCCATTCGGATGCCATTAGCCGAAGCTAATCATTCATTTGTCAACATTTAAGCATTCGACGATTTAATATCTGTTCTAACGCAATATGGTAACATTCATGATAAAGTATTTTATTATTCAACGCATATAAAAAAGAGAAGGTGCAAGTCACCTACCTAGAATAGGTGCATGTGCTGCCACTCCATGCAATTGTCCAGTCCCCACAGCTTTCCCTGTACCACCAGGGATTCAATTGTTATCAACAATACAACCAACATTACATCTTCATTTAATTCTCATTCAACTAGTATTCTCAAACTAATCACAAGGAATTTTCTTTAAGATCCCATACTCTTACTCATTTTAATGTTTATATTCATTCTTATAATTTTGTTATCAAAACCATCACTTAACAACAATTTCAAGCAACGATTAAAAATTGTCTAATTTCGATCAATTAAGCTTAACCAACCCAGAACACTATCTAGTGTCTTAATCATAACTAAAGTTGTAAAACTCAGTTTTGAGCGTGATTTATCTGTATGAAAGGCTAAACATAGAGATACAACTTTTATGAAGAAACCAACTCCAAATTATTTTGTTTTAAGGCTCAAAATCAACAATCACAATAGCCCCTTCTTTATAGCTAAAATTTTGGACAACGAGGATTTTCATTCCTTGGAAATCCTTTTCAACTTCCAACTTATTTTCATGCAAAATCAACATCATCCAAGGTCATTTGGCATCATTAAATCACAAATTCAAACCAATCCTAAAGCAAAACATTCAAACAATTTCCCTACCTCTACAATATAGCAAGATTAGACCAAAATAAGGAAACTCATTCCTTTTGAGCTTTCTCCTATTATTATTATTAATACAACAAAATGATGAACTATTCATTTTCTTTCGCTTTCTCCTCGTGCGATTAAACATATACGGCAAACCTTAACAATTAATATTCTCAGATCATTATCACGACAATAATTTCACCCTACTAATTGGGATCCATGACAACCTTCATTAACTAACCATTTGCTAAAAACACTTACGGCTAGCTTTAAATATGTTTTATTTTTCCAAATTTCTTTCATTTTAATTTCTTCATGGTTCCACCCCATTTATATCCACACAACCAACAAGTTAGCTTTCTATTCAATCAACATGTTCATATAGTAATGTTCCTTACTATTCTTACACAATAATCATTCTTCCCCTCATATAAAGAATACACAATTAATCTATAATAATACTAATAACAAGAACATGTTTTACCATTACATCTTCCATAAAACCTACACCCACACAATTCTAATTTCATCGAAACATGTATTTAATCAAGCTTACTACATTTCGCCAAAACTAGCAATAGATTCAAAAGGCAATAAGTCATCAACCTCTGATTATTGTTTCAAACCCAACGGTCAGACTACATATCATAGTGTTGTGCATAATATACCTCAAAATCATAATGATCCAACGGTTAAATCTCCCTAGATTTGAAGAAAACCGAGCTTACCTGAAAATGGGCAAGCTACTGTTCAACATGCATGAAACCTTGCCGGAGAAATATTTTCTGATCTCCACCATCCATCATGAAGGTAACATCTAGGCGCACCACATATCGAAGAATGAGCATGATCCAACGGTGGAAGAGAGAGAAATAGGCCGGCGACCAAAACTGCTCTGTAGAATTATTTCCTTTTGTTTTCTAGAAAAGTTCAGATGATGATTTCTGTCCAACGGATTGTGTTCCTTCAAATCCCTCTGGTTCGTTAGTAGCATAGTGTGAGAAGAACAATATATCAAAAACCCAACATGATCCAACGGTAGATTATAGAGATATGGCCACCAGAGTATTATTGTTTCTTCCAAATTCTGCACCCCTCTCTCTAGCCGAATTCTCCATTGTCTCTCCCTCTTTTCCCTCTTTTTTTTTTCTTTTTCCTTGAACTGGTGGCCTTTGGCTGTTTTAAATATACATTTTCCTCTAATTACAATCATATCCCTCATTTATGCCTTTATGTATTTCATTTTATTTTTCATGTAAACTATCCGGTTTATTTCTGCTTGAATCGCTAGTCTTTACTGAACTCCGATTGGGATGTGATCTTTAACCAAGGTAAGAAAACATATTAATAGACTTCATGCAAAATTGCATCCCGATCCGATGATTGGATTGAGAGCTTCGCTTTCTAATGTAAAATTGGTCATTTCATGACTTTTCATAAACAATCTAGATTTTTCTTGTTCAATCTTCACATAAAATCATATCAATTGTCTTTCTAACCCTTTAAGGTCATTTTATTATTTTGGAATATATTCATTTTAGAATTTCCACTTTTATTTATTTATCAGGCTTATTATCGTTTTAAAATAACATCACTAATTTTAATTGGTGTTTGCACCTTCAGTCCTATCCTTTTCATGGCATTATCCTTTATTATAATGTATTCTTTATTACCTCACTTATTTTCTAGAAACATTTTGTCATTTTTCTCATTATCTTATCCATCAAAACACGTTACCAGTTTCTCTGTCCTTATGAATTCTAAATCAAAATTCATTTTATGGAGGTCATCTTTTCCATTATATATCATTATTTATCTATTATTTCAAATCTTGGTTTCCATTACTCATTGAAATATTACCACTTTCAGTCTTACGTTTACATGAGGGTTTACGCATCTGCATATTTAAATTATAAATTTTCAGGGTTTCATAGTAACAGTTCAATATCTAGATAGTAACAGTTCAAAAATGAGACAGTAACAGTTCAATATCTAGACAGTAACAATTCAAAAATGAGACAGTAACAGTTCAATGTCTAGATAGTGACAGTTCGGGATTTAAATAGAAACGGTTAATATATATATATATAAAGAATGATAACTGTGGTTGGACAAAGAATGACAATATTAATGGGTGAAATGAGAAAAACATAAAATATTAAGAAATGACTAAAAGAAAGACTTATTGGTTGTTGATATGGTTATAATAAAACATATCCTTGGGTGAGAAAAATTTATAAGAAAAACCTGTGAATTACAGGAGGGACCACAAGCGTGGTGTAGCAGCAGCAGGGGAGCACGAGTAGAGCTTCTATTACAAGTAGGTGAATCGCACCTATACTTCCTATTTAATTCCATGATTTATTTATATTACCAATGTGAAATGTGAATTACTGAATGTTTGTGTATTCAAGGTGAAAACTTGTGTGAATTGTCAAATGATGAAATTATCACTGATAAAAGAAACATGAGAAGTGCGATTTGAGGCATAAACTAGCATACATTTAGTGTATGTTAGGATCCCGGGTAAGGGGATCGCCACGATTGGACTAGCATATATTTAGTGTATGTTAGGATCCCGAGTAAGGGGATCACCATGTATTGGCTAGCATACATTTAGTGTATGTTAGGATCCCGGGTAAGGGGATCACCTTGCACCAACTCCTATGAGGTGATGATGATGATACCAGTGAAATTGGTATCGGTATTGTGATAAGCAAGAATAATCATGGTTGATCTCATAAAGTCTGGAATGAAGGTTGAAAGTGGCAGAGGGAACAGTTATTAATAGTTGAATAAGGAAGAGATTCTAATAAAAACGAAAAGGGAGAAGCGAATGAACTATGAATGCATTTTATCGTGTTGGAATTGTTAGATATTCCTGTTGTTATATTTATTGTAATATTCACCTTTCAATAATATGTATTTTGTCTCAGGATCATCACATGCACGACAGGAGGAGACCCTAGCTTATGTTCCCTTCTTGTAATCTAGGTTCTAGGGGTATACCCTTGTACTTTGTAAACATAAAAATGTTTGTATAACTTAATTTGTATAATTAATGTTAAAGTTGATTGAATGAATTTAACCCTGTAGTTCATATAACCATATTTCATGTCTATGTATTCATATTTATTTATTTTTATCCATCCATAATGATATTTGTTATATAATGCATATCATAAATATTGTGGTTGATAGGTGTGAGTATAACTGTGAAATTGAAACCCAGGATGATTGGGTCAAGAATTAAGTTATGAGATGCGAGCTATTAGAAGTGTAAACAGATTCCATGTCAATAACTTGGGATCTTCCGGTATAAGGGGGCTCCGTCGAAATATCGGTAGATTTTAATACGAAGACAGTGAATATATATATATATATATATATATATATATATATATATATATATATATATATATACAAAAAAAATTTATTACTCTGTTTTTCTATTGGCATGAGATTGTCATTTTATCCCGGAATGGGGGATGTTACAATCAGCAAGGACTCTATTTTTTCTATCAATTTGATGTGTCGGTCGTGAATTCATTGACACTGTCGATTATATACATCAGCTGTCACTTAGTATTCATTGACGATTTCAAGGTCTATAGTTACTCTGTTTTCGCTGGCGATTTATGGATCAGCTGTGACAGTGTTTTTGACAATTCCATATGTCAGCCATGACTCTAGTTTTGGTATGGATTTGATGAGTCGGTTGTGAATTCATTAACGATGTCGATTACATACGTCGGCTGTCACTCATATTCATTTACGATTTCAAGGTCTGTAGTTACTATGTTTTTGCTGACGATTTATGGATCAGCAGTGACATAGCATTTTTGACAATTCCATGCGTCAACCATGACTCTATTTTTGCTATCTATTTGATGCGTCATTCGTGAATTCAGTGACGCTGTCGATTCCATACGTCGGCTGTCACTCACTATTCATTGACGATTTCAAGGTCTATAGTTACTTTGTTTTCGTAGGCAATTTATGGATAAACTGTGACATAGCCTTTTTTAGAATTCCATGAGTCTCCCATGACTCTTTTTTGCTATTGATTTGATGCGTCAGTTGTGAATCTATTGACGCTGTCGCTTCCGTACATCAGCTGTCACTTAGTTTTCAGTGATGATTTCAAGGTCTACATTGACTCTATTATCGCTGACTATTTATGGATCACCCTTGACATAACGTTTTTGACAATTCCATGCATCAACCATCACTCTATTTTTGCTATTGATTATATGCATCGGTCATGAATTCAGTGACGGTGTCGATTCCATACGTCACCTATCACTCAGTATTCATTGATGATTTCAAGTTCAACAGGGACAATGTTTTCGCTGACGATTTATGGATCAGGAGTGACATAGCGTTTTTGACAATTCCATGCGTCAACCATGACTCTATTTTTTCTATCGATTTGATGCATCATTCTTGAATTCAGTGACGCTGTTGATTCCAAACGTCGGCTGTCACTCAGTATTCATTGACAATTTCAAGGTCTACAATTACTTTGTTTTCGCTGACGATTTATAGATCTGCAGCGACATAACTTTTTGCCAATTCCACGCGTCAACAATGACTCTAATTTTGTTATTGATTTGATGTGTCAGTCGTCAATTCATTTACGTTGTCGATTCTGTACGTCCGCTGTCACTCAGTTTTCAGTGACGATTTCAATGTCTACGGACACTCAGTTTTTGCTAACGATTTATAGATCAACAGTGACATAACATTTTTGACAATTCCATGCGTCAACAAAGACTATTTTTGCTATTGATTTGATGCATTGGTCGTGGATTCATGGACGTTGTCGATTACATATGTCGGCTATCACTCAGTATTCATTGACGATTTAAAGGTCTACAATGACTTTGTTTTCGCCGCTGATTTATGGATCAGCCGTTACATAACATTTTTGACAATTCCGTGCGTCAACCATGACACTATTTTAGCTATCAATTTCATGTGTCGGTCATGAATTCATTGACGCTATCAATTCCATACAGCAGCTGTCACCTAGTATTCATTGACAATTTCAAGTTCAACAGGGACTCTGTTCTCGCAGACAATTTATGGATCAACTGTGACATAGCGTTTTTGAAAATTCCATGCGTGTTCCCAGACTCTATTTTTGCTATCAATTTGAAGCGTCGGTTGTGAATTCATAAACGCTGTCAATTACGTATGTCAGTTGTCACTCATTATTCATTGACGATTTCAAGGTCTACAATGACTATATTTTCACCGCCGATTTGTGGATTAGTCGTGACATAGTGTTTTTGACAATTCCATGCGTCTTCCAAGACTCTATTTTTGCTATCAATTTAAAGCGTCATTCGTGAATTCAGTGACACTGTCAATTCCATACATCAACTGTCACTCAGTATTCATTGACGATTTCAAGGTTTACTATCGATTTGATGCATTGGTCAGCCATGACTCTAGTTTTGCTCATGGACCTGCAGTGACATAGCATTTTTTACATTTCCATGCGTCAGCCATGACTCTAGTTTTGCTATCGATTTGATGCATTGGTCATAAATTCATTTACGCTGTCAATTCCATAAGTCCTCTGTCACTCAGTTTTCAGTGACGATTTCATTGTCTATAAAGACTCAGTTTTTGCTGACGATTTATGGATCAACACTGAAATAACATTTTTTACAATTTCATACGTCAGCCATGACTCTATTTTTGCTATAGATTTGATGTGTCGATCGTGAATTCATTGGCACTGTCTATTCCATACGTTAGCTGTCACTTTGTATTCATTGACAATTTCAAGTTCAGCAGGGACTTTGTTTTTGCTGACGATTTTTGGATCAACACTGACATAACGTTTTTGACAATTCCATGTGTTAGCCATCACTCTATTTTTGCTATCGATTTGATGCATCATCAGTGAATTCATTGACGTTATCAGTCCATACGTCAGCTGTCACTCATTATTCATTGACGATTTGAAGGTTTACAGGGACGTTGTTTTTGCTGACTATTTATGGATCAGCACTGACATAGCACTTTTGACAATTCCTTGCATTAGCCATGGTTATATTTTTGCTATCGATTTGATGCGTGGGTCGTGAATTCATTGACGCTGTCGATTCCATACGGCAGCTGTCACTCAGTATTCCTTGACGATTTCAAGTTTTACAGGGACTTTGTTTTCCCTAATGATATATGGATCATGAATGACATAGCGTTTTTGACAATTCCATGCATTAGATATCACTATTTTTTCTATCCATTTGATGCGTGGGTCGTGAATTCATTGACGCTGTCGATTCCATACGGCAGCTGTCACTAAGTATTCCTTGACGATTTCAAGTTCAATCAGGACTGTTTTCGCTGACGATTTATGGATCAGCAGCGACATAACGTTTTTGACAATTCCATGCGTCAGATATAACTCTATTTTTGCTATCGATTTGATGCGTCGGTCGTGAGTTCATTGACGATGTTGATTCCATACGGCAGTTGTCACTCAGTATTCCTTGACGATTTCAAGTTCAATCAGAACTCTGTTTTCGCTGACGATTTATGGATCAGTAGTGACATAGCGTTTTTGACAATTCCATGTGTCAGATATAACTCTATTTTTGCTATCGATTTGATGCGTTGGTAGTAAATTCATAGACGCTGTTGGTTTCATACGTCCGCTGTCACTCAGTATTCATCGGGTCTACAGGGACTTTGTTTTCGCTGACGATTTATGGATCAACAATGACATGACATTTTTTACAATTCCATGTGTTAACCATAAGTCTATTTTTGCTATCGATTTGATGCATCGTTTTGAATTCATTGACACTGTCGATTCCATACGTTAGCTGTCACTCAATATTCATTTATGATTTCAAGGTCTATAGGGACGTTGTTTTCACTAATGATTTATGGATCAGCACTGACATAGCATTTTTAACAATTCCTTGTGTCAGCCTTGACTCTATTTTTGCTATCGATTTGAGGTATCGTTTGTTAAATCATTGACGCTGTCGATTCCATACGTCAACTGTCACTCAGTATTCATTGACAATTTCAAGTTTTACAGGGACTTTGTTTTAGCTGATGATTTATGGATCAACACTGACATAGTGTTTTTGACAATTCCATACGTCAGCCATGACTCCAATTTTTCCTATCGATTTGATACGTCGATCGTGAACTCATTGACGCTGTCGATTACATACGTCGGCTGTCACTTAGTATTCATTGATCATTTCAAGGTCTATAGTCACTCTTTTTTCGGCAGCGATTTACGGATCAGTCTTGACATAGCGTTTTTGACAATTCCATGAGATACCATGACTCTATTTTTGCTATTGATTTGATGCATCGGACGTGAATTTATTAACGTTGTCGATTCCAAAACATCCGCTGTCATTCAGTATTCATTGACGATTTCAAGTTCAATAGGAACTCTGTTTTTGCTGACGATTTATGGATCTGCATTAACATGACGTTTTTGACAATTTCATGCGTGAGCCATGACTCTATTTTTGCTATTGATTTGATGCATCAGTCGTGAATTCATTGACGCTGTCAATTACATACATAGGCTGTCAGTATTCATTGAGGATTTCAAGGTCTATAGTTTGTTTTAACCAGTGATTTATGGATCACCTATGACATAATGTTTTTGACAATTCCATGCATCAGCCATGACTCTATTTTGCTATCGATTTGATACGTCGGTCGTGAATTCATTGACGCTGTCGAGTCCATACATCACCTGTCACTTAGTATTCATTGATGATTTCAAGTAAAACAGGGACTCTGTTTTCGCTGACGATTTATGGATCAGCACTGACATAGCATTTTTGACAATTCCTTGCGTTAGCCATGACTATATTTTTGCTATCGATTCCATACGTCAACTATCACTCAGTATTCATTGACGATTTCAAGTTTTATAGGGACTTTGTTTTCGCTGATGATTTATGGATCATCAATGACATAATGTTTTTAACAATTCCATGCGTCAAATATCACTATTTTTTCTATTGATTTGATGCATGGGTCGGGAATTCATTGACACTGTTGATCCCATACGGCAGCTGTCACTCAGTATTCATTGATGATTTCAAATTCAATAAGGACTCTGTTTTCGCTGACGATTTATGGATTAGTAGTGACATAGCGTTTTTGACAATTCCATGTGTCAGATATAACTCTATTTTTGCTATCGATTTGATGCGTTGGTAGTAAATTCATAGACGCTGTGGATTCCATACTTCCGCTGTCACTCAATATTCATTGGGTCTACAGGGACTTTTTTTTCGCTAATGATTTTTGGATCATCAATGATATAACATTTTTTACAATTCCATGTGTCAGCCTTGACTCTATTTTTGGTATTGATTTGATGTGTCGGTCGTGAATTCATTGACGCTGTCGATTCCATACGTTAGCTGTCACTTAGTATTCATTGACAATTTCAATTTCAACAGGGACTTTGTTTTCGATGATGATTTATGGATTAGGAGTGACATAGCATTTCTGATAATTCCATGTGTCAGCCATGACTTTATTTTTGCTATCGATTTTATCGTCGTTAGTGAATTCAAGGACGCTGTTGATTCTATACGTCAGCTATCACTCAACATTCATTGACGTTTTCAAGGTCTATAGGGACGTTGTTTTCACTAATGATTTATGGATCAGCACTGACATAACATTTTTTACAATTCCTTGCGTCAGCCATGACTCTATTTTTGCTATCGATTTGATGTGTCGCTTGTGAATTCATTGACGCTGTCGATTCCATACATCAACTGTCACTCAGTATTCATTGTCGATTTCAAGTTTTACAGGGACTTTGTTTTAGCTGATGATTTATGCATCAACACTGACATAGTTTTTTGACAATTCCATGTGTCAGATATGACTATATTTTTGCTATCGATTTGAGGTGTGGGTCGTGAATTCATTGACGTTGTCAATTCCATATGGCAGCTGTCATTCAGTATTCAATGATTATTTCAAATTCAACAGGAACTCTGTTTTCGCTGATGATTTATGGATTTGTAGTGACGTAGCGTTTTTGACAATTCCATGTGTCAGCCATCACTCTATTTTTCCTATCAATTTGATACGTTAGTCGTGAACTCATTGACGCTGTCAATTACATACGTCGGCTGTCACTCAGTATTCATTGACGATTTCAAGGTCTATAGTTACTCTTTTTTCGGCAACAATTTTCGGATCAGCCGAGACATAGCGTTTTTGACAATTCAATGAGACTGCCATGACTCTATTTTTGCTATTGATTGGATGCATCGGACATGAATTTATTGACGCTGTTGATTTTAAACGTTTGCTGTCACTCAGTATTCATGGATGATTTCAAGTTCAACAGGAACTCTGTTTTCAACTGACGATGTGCGGATCAGCCGTGACATAGCGTTTTTGACAATTCCATGCTTCAACCATGCTTTAGTTTTGCTATCGACTTGATGCATCGGTCGTGAATTCATTGACGCTGTCGATTACATACATAAGCTGCCACTTAGTATTTATTAACGATTTCAAGGTCTACAGTTACTCTGTTTTCACCGGCGATTTATGGATCAGCCATGACATAACATTTTTAAAAATTCCATGCATCAGCCATGACTCTATTTTTGCTATCGATTTGATGCGTCGTTCGTGAATTTAGTGACGCTGTCAATTCCATACATCGGCTGTCACTCAGTATTCGGTGACGATTTCAAGGTCTACAGTTACTCTGTTTTCACTGGCGATATACGGATTAGTCGTGACATAGCTTTTTTTACAATTCCACGCGTCAACCATGACTCTATTTTTGCTAACAATTTGATGCGTCATTTGTGAATTCATCGACGCTGTCGATTACATACGTCGGCTGTCATTTAGTATTCATTGACGATTTCAAGGTCTGTAGTTGCTCTTTTTTCGTTAGCGATTTATGGATCTGCAGTGACATAACGTTTTTGACAATTTCATGCGTCAGCCATGACTTTAGTTTTGCTATCGATCTGATGCATTGGTCATCAATTCATTTACGATGTCGATTCCATATGTTCGCTGTCAATCAGTTTTCAGTGACGATTTCAATGTCTACAGAGACTCAGTTTTCACTGACGATTTATGGATCAGCAGTGACATAGCGTTTTTGACAATTCCATGTGTCAGTCATGGCTCTATTTTTGCTATCGATTTGATGCGTCGGTCGTGAATTCATTGACGCTGTCGATTACATACGTCGGCTGTCACTCAGTAATTAGAGACGATTTCAATTTCAACAAAATCTCTGTTTCGAGTGATGATTTGTGGATCAGCCGTGACATACCGCTTTTGACAATTCAATGTGTAAGCCATGACTCTAGTTTTGCTATCGATTTGATGCTTCGTTCGTGAATTCATTGACTCTGTCAATTACATACGTCGGCTGTCATTCAGTATTCATTGACGATTTCAAGGTCTATGGTTACTCTTTTTTTGTTAGCGATTTATGGATCTGCACTGACATAACATTTTTGACAATTCCATACGTCAACCATAACATTTTTGTCATTCAGTATTCATTGACGATTTCAAGGTCTATGGTTACTCTTTTTTTGTTAGCGATTTATGGATCTGCACTGACATAACATTTTTGACAATTCCATGCGTCAACCATAACTCTTGTTTTGCTATCGATTTGATGCATTGGTCGTGCAGTGACATAGAGTTTTTGACAATTCCATGCGTAAACCATGGCTCTATTTTTGCTATCGATTTGATGCGTTGGTCGTGAATTCATTGACGCTGTCAATTACATACGTCGGCTGTCACTCAGTAATCATAGACGATTTCAAGTTCAATAGAAACTTTGTTTTCGACTGACGATCTGTGGATCAGCCGCGACATAGCGTTTTTGACAATTCCATGCTTCATGCATGACTCTAATTTTTGCTACCGATTTGATCCGTTGTTCGTGAATTCAGTGACGCGGTCGATTCCATAAGTTCGTTGTCACTCAGTATTAAATGATGATTTCAAGTTCAACAGGAACTCTGTTTTCACTGACGATTTATGAATCTGTAGTGACATAGCATTTTTGACAATTCCATGCTTCATCCATGACACTATTTTTGCTACCTATTTGATGTTTCGGTCGTGAATTCATTGACGCTGTCGATTACATACGTCAGCTGTCACTCAGTATTCATTGACGATTTCAAGTTCGATAAGAACTCTGTTTTTGACTAACGATTTATGGATCTGCAGTGACATAGTGTTTTTGAGAATTCCATGCGTCACCCATGCCTCTATTTTTGCTATGGATTTGATACGTCAGTCGTGAATTCATTGACGATGTCGATTACACACATCGGTAGTCACTCACTATTCATTGACTATTTCAAGGTCTATAGTTACTCTTTTTTCGTCAGCGATTTACGGATCAGCCGTGACATAGCGTTTTTGACAATTCCGTGTGTCAGCCATCGCTCTAGTTTTCCTATTGATTTGATACGTCAGTCGTGAACTCATTGACGCTGTCAATTATATACGTCGGCTGTCACTCAATATTCATTGATGATTTCAAGGTCTATAGTTACTCTTTTTTCAGCAACGATTTTCGAATCAGCCGTGACATAACGTTTTTGACAATTCAATGAGACTGTCATGACTCTATTTTTGCTATTGATTGGATGCGTCGGACATGAATTTATTGACGCTGTCGATTCCAAATGTCTGCTGTCACTCAGTATTCATTGATGATTTCAAGTTCAACAGGAAATTTGTTTTCACTGATGATTTATGGATTTGCAGTGAGATAACGTTTTTGACAATTCCATGCGTCAACCATGACTCTATTTTTGCTATCGATTTGATGCAACGGTCATGAATTCATTGACGCTATGAATTACATACGTCGATAACTTAGTAATCATTGATGATTTCAAGTTCAACAGGAACTCTGTTTTCGCTGACGATTTATGGATCTGTAGTGACATAGCATTTTTGACAATTCCATGCGTCAACCATGACTCTATTTTTGCTATTGATTTGATGCAAAGGTCGTGAATTCATTGACATTATGGATTACATACGTCGGTTGTCACTCAGTATTCATTGATGATTACAAGTTCAATAGGAACTCTGTTTTCGCTGACGATTTATGGATCTGCAGTGACATAGCATTTTTGACAATTCCATGCGTCACCGATGACTTTATTTTTGCTATCGATTTGATGCGTCGTTCGTGAATTCATTGACGTTGTCGATTACATAAGTCGGCTGTCACTCAGTATTCATTGACTATTTCAAGGTCTATAGTTACTCTTTTTTCATTAGCGATTTATGGATATGCAGTAACATAATGTTTTTTTTGACAATTCCATGCATCAGCCATGACTCTAGTTTTGCTTTTGATTTGATGCTTCGGTTGTCAATTCATTTACGATGTCGATTCCACATGTGCGCTGTCACTCAGTTTTCAGTGATGATTTCAATGTCTACAGAGACTCAGTTTTCGCAGGCGATTTATAAATCATTGACGATTCATAAATCAGCCTTGACATAACATTTCTGAGAATTCCATCCGTCAGACATGGCTCTATTTTTGCGATCTATTTGATGAGTCTGTCATGAATTTATTAACGGTGTCAATTACTTACGTTAGTTGTCACTGATTATTCATTGACGATTTAGAGGTCTGCAGTGACTCTGTTTTCGCTGAAGATTTATGAATCAGCCGTAACATAGCGTTTTTGACTATTTCATGCGTTAGCCATGACTCTATTTATGCTATCGATTTGATGGGTCGATCATAAATTCATTGACGATGTCGATTCCATACATTTGCTATCTCTCAGTATTCACTGACGATTTCAAGGTCCACAGTGACTCTATTTTCGCTGCCAATTTGTGGATCAACCGTGACATAGCATTTTTGACAATTTCATTAGTCCGCCATGACTCTGTTTTTGCTATCAATTTGATGTATCGGTCATGAATTTATTGACGTTGTCAATTCCAAACGTCAGCTGTCACTCAGTATTCATTGACGATATCAAGTTCAACAGGGACTCTGTTTTCGCTGACGATTTATGGATTTGTTGTGACATTGCGTTTTTGAAAATTCCATGTGTCACCTATGACTCTCATTTTGCTATTGATTTGATGTGTCGGCGTCAATTCATCTACTATGTCGATTCCATATGTCCGCTGTCACTCAGTTTTCAGTGACGATTTCAATGTCTACAGAGACTCAGTTTTCACTGACGATTTATGGATCAGCAGTGACATAACGTTTTTGACAATTCCATGCGTCAACCATGACTAAAATTTTGCTACCGATTTGATGCGTCGGTCGTGATTTCATAGATGCTCTCTATTACATACGTTTGTTGTCACTCAATATTCATTGTCAATTTCAAGGTCAAGAGTGACTGTTTTAGCCATTGATTTGTGGATCAGTCGTGACATAGCATTTTTGACACTTTCATGCATGAGCCGTGATTCTATTTCTACTATTGATTTGATGTGTTGGTCGTGAATTCATTA
>Ga0325411_1003765_pt1 | contig 17054 bp, 9 predicted proteins | sample PopdelMetagenome_13_FD_206181 | JGI IMG/M metagenome (GOLD analysis project Ga0325411, IMG submission 206181) | Populus deltoides microbial communities from Bellville, Georgia, United States - Xylem-PdIQD-R4 | ecosystem: Host-associated > Plants > Phyllosphere > Stem > Wood/Secondary xylem...
CTCCAAGGTTTTTTTTTTTTTAGATTTCACATTTTTAGCACAATGAATTTACTAGAATAACTTTAGTTTTAAAATTTATTTAAGCTTTATTTGGCGGTATTTTTTATATTTTTAATTTGTTTTTTTTTGTTATAATAAATTTGTTTGAGGGGTAAATTAGTCTTTCACAATAATTAAAAATATTAAAAAATCCTTATAAGGCATATAGGAGAAGCTACATCGCTTCGACGGTGCGTGCACCGTCATATAAAGGTTCAAAATTTGCTTCCATCATGTCATTCAATTCCTCATGGTATCCTTTTTCTCAACAGGTGGTGCATGTTTGGTTTTGGTGGACAATTATTGATGTTGTTTTATTTTTTTATTCTTTTTTTTCTCTCTTCTCCTTCAAGATTTGTGCCTGGCATTTAAAATTTCAAAACAATCCTCTTGACTAGGTATATTTAAGTATCAATCCTTATTCTTTTAATTGTTTAATTTTTGTCCTTGATGTTTTTGTAAGTCTTTTATTTTATTTTTTTCAATTGTATTCTTCAATCTAGGCTTCTCATTTTTAGTTTTTTTAGATTTTATCTAGATTCTTTTTTTTTCAATTGTTCCTTGTCTCTTTTATAAACTTTCAATTATTTTTAATTTCATCATTTAATCAAATTTTTTTATTGTTTTAGATTTGGTCATCATCCTCTTTGGTGGTTTCTTATTTAATTCTTTTATGAAATTAGTTTTTTTTTTTAATTTAACCCTTCAATCTAAAATTATCAATCCTTTAATTTGTTTTTTTTTCAAATTTGGATCTCATTCTTTCACTTGTTATTTTTTCTTTTGAATTTTTTTTATAATTGTTTTTGTATTTTCAATTTCTTCATTTGACATTTGATTTATTGAAATTTGAGTTTTGTGGTTTCTTCAGGTTTGATTTTCCAGTCAAATGGGTCGAGTCACAAGTTCACATCTTTTTTTTTACTTATTTTCTTTTTCAATTTCATTACTTGATGTTGATTTCTTTTTGCATTTTTTTTTTGTAGAATAGGTTTCATGATTTTCTTCGTGTTTCTTTTTATAGGGTAGTTATCTTGAACTCATGACCTAATTTATAGATTTGACAAGCCAAGTGGGCTGACACCTATTTTTAGCTTTTAATTATTGTTTTGTGTTTTGAATCCTTTTATGGGGTTATTTTTTTATTTTATCTTTCAATATTTGATTTGTTAGGAATTTGATTTTATGATTTTTTTATATTTGGTATTTCTAATCAAATGGTTTGAGGCACAAGTTTTATGAATAAACACGTGTGTGTATTTTTTTTTTCATCATTAAACATTAGTTTTTATCATTTAATATATTTTTCTTATTTCTTTAAAACGTGCTTATGTTAGTTGAACAATATTTTTTTCTCAGAATTTTCTTTTATCTAACCCGTAATATAGCTAATATTCTAAAACCATTTTAGTCATGTAGCATTAACATTAAAACTAATCTTATTTCTCCATATATTTTGCATAATGTAGTAATAAACTCTTTTATAAATATAAATAGAACCTACCACAGAAAAAAAAAAAACCATACAAAAATCTGTTTTTTTTCCTGGATAAAACTAAAAGTCACTTACCCAGTATTCTAAAACCATTTTTTTTGTTTTCCTGTTTAGATTAATTTTGTTTCCTTCTAGAACTTGTAAAAGCTACCACAAAATGCAAGCCGCTGCAGCGAGTGCTCTCTCTCTCTAACAATACAAGTCGCGACCGTAAGTAATAATGCATGGTAGAAACTACAACTGTAACTTCATTAATGGCGACATGAATGCTGCGGTTGGAGTAGGAAATAATAGCCCTTCGATTCAGTGTTCTGAAACCAGCTCATCATGTCCGTTCAATTAGCTTGCGGCCAGTTCATCCATGACCATGACACTACCTTTTTTCCAATATACAGAATTTTGTTTCCTTCTTTTCCCAAACGGTTTTTATCTTTTTATCATATAACTTTTTGATCGTCAAGAATGCTTGCTCCCATCTTTAATTTTGTAGGTTTAAATTTTGAATTAGCATCCAATAAAATTTATTAATTTTTTTTAGATGCACTTTTAAAAATCATTTAAATCTATAATATCCAAAACAAAGAAAAAAAAACTATATAGTAAATACGCTACTTTAGATTAAAAAATCGTTTAAATCTATAATATTCTCCTTCTCTCTTGTTATTTATTACAAGCTACCATTCTGCTATAACTCTACGTGAAAAAATAACAAGAAAACAGATCTCCACCTTTAGCAGCTAGAATATTTTTTTTTTATACGTGGTAATCAATATTAAAATATGATCTTGAAAAGCTGAAAAAAATATGATAAAAATATTACATAATAAAAATATATCCTAAGACACCAACACTATTGAAATTAAATCGAATATCACTGCGAAATCAGTTAATCTTTGATAAGTTGATTTAGTTCTTTCAAGAACTAAAAAATATAAGAATCACTCTTATACAAAAGCTAAAAATTCAGAATGATATTATTCAATGACTGCAAAATTTTAGGTTTATAAAGAGTTAAGTACTATTAGAAAATAACCCTAATGGATCTACCTTTGTGGATTAAATTGACCCACTTATAAAATTGACCCAAAATATATACTAATAAGCTCAAAACACTGATCCAAACAAACATTGGATCTTAGTTAAAAACCAAGTATTTATTAAGCCCAAATAAGCCTTGGGTTATACTTGAAATAATAAAAATAATACTTATAAGTTAATTCTCTATGTTGTCGTGAGAAGAGAAGAAGACAAGAAAACAATACATGTATGATATAAGGCTTATTTATAGCCTACAATACCGCTTAATGATCCTAGAAACCAAGGGAGAAGTTGTTGCTCCTATAGTTTCCAAGATAGAAAATGATTTTAATTGTAACCTTGTATTTAACCTTATTTTGGAAGGAAAAGCTTTACCTTTATTATTCCATTTTGTCGCCAATTAATTATCTTTCTATAACTAGAAAAAACAATTAAAGTTGCTGAAATATTCTCTTTGCAAATATAGAAAACTTTGCCGCCATCTTATTTCCTTTTTCAGTTTAGATTCTTTGTTTTCTCTTGTTGTGTATTCTTCACACTTGATATAGAAAAAAAATTAAATAAAATATCCTAATACATAAAGGAAATAATTAATGTTCTTATGCACAATATAAAATCCATAATTAGTATGAAATCTATAAAGCACATGGAAACAACACAAAAACTGGCAGCATTGGTGCCAAAAGTTCATGACCCAAATAAGGTTGGATTAGACCCCTATTATACATGAATTAAATGCACTAAGGCCTCCTCTTGATGCTTCAAAGGATCTTTAATTTATGCCTTGGTTGAAACTTACAAGACTAGTCCATTTAATGCTTATTTTAATGCTTCTGTTTTACATCTTATAATTAGCCCATTTGGAACATTAATGGATCCTTGTTAATGTTTATGGGCTGATCCATATAATTTTTTCTAGATTTATTCATGTTTTTCCAACTATATATTCCATGTTTTTGGAAAAGATAAGGTTGATTTTCTGATCTCAAAACAGGAGAAAAATACTTAACTCTTTCTTTACTCACTGTTTTTACATAATATCTACTTAAATAGCCCAAACTAACTTTAGCATCGGAGAGTTTTTTACAGATATCATCCGCGAAGAAAGCTAAAATACAATGGAGTTTTTTTAGCTTCAACAATGACATCGTTTATGAGAATTTGAATAAAAGCCTTGTTTGTTTTCTTTTCACTGCTTTTTTGCATCCTTAACATAAAGCTTCTATGATGGATAACACTGAAACACCAAGAGGATGATTTACCGACCTCCCACCATTATCTTAAACTTTAAAAGATCTCTAATAGCTAGCCCAGCAAAGAAGAGCTCTAACTGAAGTTATTTTATCTACATAACAACAACTCATAAGTCTTTCTACTTATCCTTAGATTATATAAGCCATTATACAACCACTTGCACCTCTTTTATCTCTACTTTTTGTACCTTATGTGCAACAAAAACTTTAGTTCCTTGAAAAGAATGTCTAGAACAAGGTGGAAGACAATAGATGTCATATTATTATTACTCCTACAATAGGTCATGATATCACGAGAAGCCTTTATTTACAAGATCCTCAGGATATGATCTCCCTAGATCAAAAGGCAAGACCCAGGGCCATAACCTTTACCATCAACCTCAATCTCCTAACTGAGTCTCATTCTAGCATTCCACAACCTAAAAGGTTATGTACTAAAGATATAAGAAAGGACTCAAGCTAGATAAGTGATTCTTTATTATGTGATATCATGGTGAACGTTTGTCTCTCTAAAGAATTTATTGTTTCCAAGATAAAATTGGATCACTATGATGACTTATATATATGAGCCTAAGGAACATGCCTTGAATGTAAGGAACAACCTGGAATTGGTGATTTAGGATACCAATGCCATTGCAAAATACTTCCTACCACTTTCATGGATCTACACAAGTCTGGTATCATATTCTGAAACTTGGATCGATATCTAGTTTTTCAAATTTATATATAAAATTGATTACTCATTTTAGCACGAGTATTCCTGCTAAAAAGAGTTCATCCAAACTTTTCTTCATCACTTAACTTGAAGGAGAGAGTACAAGGGCTCATTTTAAGAGATTCAATGAAGAGATTTTAAAAGTGGAAAACCTACTAAAACTAGTGGCTATAAAAGCCGTGATTAGTTGTATGCATAATTATTCCTTATGGGAAAGCCTTTATGCATAACTTGATATGATCCTTTTTAATATAAAACAAGTTATGAAAAATCATATTCGCGTGGAAGAAGCAATTATATCATGGCAAGAACATCCTCACTTTCATAAATGAAAAGAAATCTCTATAAAATATGATAATAGGGGTCTCTCTCGAGATACCCTAACATTTAAAGGTAATCCCTAAGTATTTGCACAAAACAAACTAGTATACCTTGAGTTGATGATGATTCCACTAAATACCACCAGAGTTGAAGTATTGACTACAATAAAGAGAAAATGGTTATGTCTAATATCCATCACCAATAAAAGGAGATGTGGGAAAATAAAATCAAATAAAGTAATGTTCATTCCACAAGGATAAGGGTCATGAAACTAAAGAGTGTTTTTCTCTGAAAAAAAAATATATAGAAAAGCTCATAACTAGAGTTTATCTTTAGTAGTTTAAGAAGAAACAACCAAAAAAAATAAAAATAAAAAGATTTTGAGGCTTCCAATAGGATTTCAGTGAAAGTAGGAAAGCTTATGGAAAACAAGTGTTATTATCAAAAGTTTAAAACCAGTGGCATTAGCCTATTATTTCACTCACGAGGATAAAAGTGTGACATTTCCTTACGGAGACGTGCACAAACTATTGGTTGATGATGGAAGCATCATGAACATCCTCTCTGAAGATACAATGACACATATATGAGCGTGGACATAACCATGTTGACTTAGTGAGGACCCTTCTTATAGGAATTGTAGGAAAAAAGTGATAGTGGAGGGTGTTTTAGATCTTTCAGTGACCATTGGGACCTACTCAAGATGTTGCATGTTGTAACAGATTTTCATGGTTAAGATGAATCTCTCTTATAATTCCATCATTGGTAGGCCTCTCTTTCATCAGATTAATATAATGATTAACAACAGGTACTTAGCTATAAAATCCCTAATAAACAAAAGAGTGACTACTATGAGGAGAAGACAATTGACCTCTAGAAGGTGCAATTCATCATTTCTGAATGAGAAGAATACTTTAATATTGGGCCATAAAACACCCATAAAAGAGAAACTCGAGATAATAATAGAAATAGTAGAAGAATTGAAAGAGGTTAGCCTCCTTTCAAAATAAAATGCCTTCACCAAGATTGGTTCTACCTTGGATCCAAAGTAAGAGACAACTTTGGTAAAGCTTTTCAATATCCAAAATTTTTTCCTTTAAGCCATCAGACATGCCTAACATTATCCTAGAGGTAGTTTTTTTATTGGTTGAATAATATGCCATTTTTCTCTCTTATTCAATAAAAGAAAAGAAATTTTGGAGGAGAAAGACAAAAAGCCATCTTAGAGGAGACAAATAAACTAATAAAGATTGGATTCATCCATTAGATAATGTATCCAAAATGGCTCACCAACATGGTTATGGTGAAAAAGCCAAATAGAAGAATATGTGTTGATTTCACTAACCTTAACAAGGTGTGTCCTAAAGATAACTTTCCATTTCCAAAGATAGACCAGTTGGTAGACTTTACGACTAGCTTTGAGTACCTAAGTTCTCTGCATGCTAATTTAGGATATCATCACATTTCTATAAACCCTAATAATGAAGAGATTACTGGTTTTATCACTGATCAATGAATATTTTGCTATCAAGCCATGCCTTTTGATTTGAAAAATACAGGTGTGACCTCTCAATGAATAATAAATAAAGTTTTTAATAATCAAATAGGTTAAAATATGGAAGCTTATATTGATAGCATGTTAGTAAAAAACATGAATTTAAAGAAATATCTCCAAGACTTGAAAGAGGTCTTCTCTCTTCTACACCAATATCAAATAAAGTTGAATCCTACTAAATATGTCTTTGTTATAAAGGGGGGAAAGTTTTTGAGTTTCTTAGTTAGTACCAAAGAGATTGAACCCAATCCTAAGAAGATACAAGTTATCATGAATATGACTAATTTTTAATCCATGAAAGTTGTCCAAAGGCTAACAGGAAAGATTACAGCCCTCAACATGTTCATTTCTTACTTAGAGGTACGTTGTTTGCCATTCTTCAAAACTCTAAAGAATATCTCCAATTTTAAATGGACTCTAGAGTACTAGCAAGCACTCAAAGATCTCAAGCTCCATATGTCCTGCTAAAAATCCTTTGTCAACCTAGAGAAAAAGATATGTTTTTTTCTTTATCTAGGTGTTGCAGAATTGGATGTTAGTGCAATACTAGTTTTAGATGAATGAGAAGTCTATATATTATATATTTATACCTTAAATTTCTTTATGAGTGAGTTAGTTAGTTATAGTTCTAGTTATACTTTCCTACTCTCTCTCTCTCTCTCTACTTTCATTACCTTGTGTTTATACAATGACAGTGAGCAATTGTTGCTTACCATATGACATTGGTTGAATGACATGGATAACCAGCTTAATGGACTGCAGAGGGGTGTCCTAATAGGCTCTTGATATTCAACAAAGCCTGCTATATGTGTTAGATTTGGTCTTGTTTGCTGGTCTCAACCTAATATTCCTCTACTTCCCAAAATAATAATTAATTAATATTTGCTCGGATGCAAGCTTTTGCCCATCAACTTAAGTTGTTGATTAGGGTGATGAAGAATCTTAAAGATGAGATGACTTTAATGAGACAACAACATGGTGGGATAGATGGATTTAGAATGGTGTCTAGTTGGAGAGGAAACACTATCTGAAGGGCCATACAGAATGTTAAAATTGATTTTGTGGATGAAAATGCAAATGTAGATGATGATGACTATAACTTTGCATCCATAGGTAATAGAGATCGATTTGAGCAGAATCAAAGCTGAAAGAATGTTATTTTTAGCCAAGGTGGAACTATCAACCAAAGGGAGAATTCCTACAATTTTAGGTCTTATGAAGATTCAAGAGGAGAATTAGGGTTAATTAAGATGAAAATTATTGATTTCCATAGAAAGAATGATCTAGATGCATATATAGAATGAGAAAAGAAGGTTAAATGGATCTTTGATTGTCATCACCACATAAAACAAAAAAAAGTACACCTCATGGTCATTGAGTTTACATATTATGCATTAATACGGTGGGATCAACTTGTTTTGAGCATGAAAAGGAATGGTGAAAGGCCTATTGATTAATGGGATGACATGAAAGCTATAATAAGAAAACAATTTGTTTCTAATTTATATTATAGGGAGCTATTTCATAAATTACAGAGTTTACATTAAGGGTCAAAAAGTGTGGAAGATTACCATGAAAAGATAGAAATTGCAATGATTAGGGCTATTATGGTTGAGATAGGGAAACTACTACGGTTAGGTTTTTTAACGCGATGAATAGAAAGATAGCTAATGTTGTTGAGCTACAACACTATGTAGAGGTAGAGACATGATTCATATGGCTACAAAAGTGGAGAGACAACTTTAAAAGAAAGGGAATGTACGGTCAACTTACAATTTGGGTTCTTCATCATCATGGAAGCTAAATTTCAAGAGAGAGGGTTGCCCAGCCAAAACCCTTCAATAGCACCAAAGTCGAACCACCCAAAACTAAGGTTGATGTCTTTATAAGTTTCAAAGGTAAATCTAATACTCAACCTAAACATACATGGGATTTTAAATGTTTCAGGTGTCAAAAGCTTGGGCACTATGCTTCGTAGTATCAAAATAAAGAAATAGTGGTTATTAAAGACTATAGAGACATTGCGCTTGAAAGTGATAGATCTAATTGTGAAGACATGCCACCATTTGAGGATTGTACTAATAAAGAGGTTGCATACCCGGTTGAGGGTAAAGACATGGTTATAAGACATACACTTTAGGTTCAAGTTAAGAAATATGATATTAATTAGTGAATGGATAAGACATACACTTTAGGTTCAAGTTAATAAAGATGATATTGATTAGCAAAGGGAGAACATCTTGTATACATGTTGTCATGTATAAAATAAGGTGTGTAGTTTGATTATAAATAGTGGAAGTTATGCTAATGTAGCTAGTACTATCCTTGTTAGCAAACTAAACTTATGTACTATTAAGCAATATAGACTTTATAGATTATAATGGTTGAATGATTATGGTGAGGTGAAAGTGACTATGCAGGTCTTGGTTCTATTTTTGAATAGGAAGTATGTTGATGAGGTTCTGTGTGATGTGGTTCTAATGCATTCAAGTCATATCTTGTTGGGAAGACCTTGGTAATTTGATAGAAAAACAAAACATGATGGATTTAAAAATACTTATTCTCTTGAGAATGATGGAAGGACATGCACACTTGTATCATTATCACCTAGACAGGTTTATTTAGACCAATTAAAATTGAAAAAGAAAAGCGAAGGTTAAATATTAATAAAACAATGTAAGGTCGTGGTTACCATGCAAAAATATATACAAAAGTGTTTAGTAAAGCTTGCATAACTGAAATTATTATCAGCTACTATTTTCATACATTGTTGTTGGAGGCAAAAGTTGGCAAGAAAAGAGCTTTAGATGCTTAAACAAGACCAATTAAAGCTGAAAAGAGAAAGAAAAACCAAAGAGATAAATAAACCATCCGGAGTAATGAGTTTAACGAGTGAAAATAAAGTGAACATTAAGGAAAGAATAAAAGAGAAGAGAAAAGACTCAGATTCGGCTACGGGAGAAATGAAAGTCAATTGAAGTAAAGAGTGGAGAGAAGAAAATAAGGATGAGAAAAGAAGAGAGTGTACAAAATATAGATAAACACTTAAGTTTCAATACAAAAAAGAATGAGATTAAGAATGCATAATTTTCAGACGTGCCTATAATTTTAAGAGGCATATTTTTTATCACTAACATTCTTGATTATTTTATTTTTAGTATTGATATATCTTTGTTATAGGATTTTGAGGATGATATAGGACAATCAAATTTGAATTTGAGTTTAATTTGTCCTGTTATACAATTTTAGACAAATAAACATAATTTTTTATTCAATCAACAATAGTATGGTAAAGTATAGACATCTTATCTCTAAACTTGATGATATTATTAATGAGTTGCGTGAAAGTATATTTAGTAAGATTGATTTGAAATTGGTTATCATCAAATTATAATGAAAGAAAAGATTGAAGGGAAAAATAACTTACTAAACATATTTTATAGTTTAACTCTACTTAGATTTGATTTCTTTATTGGTTAATAAAAGAGTTAGATTTTATGGCAATAGAAAAGCACAGGTGATGAAAGCATTGTTTAAGATGGTACGACAACATGTTGAGAAAAAGAATGAGAAGTGTGCATTCCAAACAAGCAAAATATGAAAAAGGTTTGTCTTCGAACTAGGAGATTGAGTTTGGGTTCAAATGGGCTAAGATAGTTTTCTTTGATATAGGAAATCAAAGTTGAAGCTTAGAGGTTCATTCAAATTCCTTGAAAGAGTAAATTCCTACAAATTAAATCTACAAAGTGTGTATAATGTTAGTGATATATTTAAAGTTTCTAGTCTTCTTTATTTCATGTACGTGATGATTCGGTGTTGAATCTTTTTTAGGACAGAGGGGATGATGCGATCCTAACTACGACATCAAATGATCCATTAAGAGTGTCTACTAAGTCTAATTCTAAGGCCTAAAAACAAAGTGGATCTAAGAGGATTTCAATGGGCTAAATCAAGAGACTTGAATTAAAAATGTTCAAATCTTCGAATCTGGACCTTTATCTACTTTTTGGGTGATATTTGAAGTTACACGAGTATTTAGATGCTATTCCAATTGGGTTAGAAACAAAAAATCTGTACCTTTACAATGATATATGGTAGGCTTATTAATTCACCTGGACGAGAGAGAACAATGCGTTTAAAGTTGGGTTTAGAATTTGCCATCAAAGTGTGAAAATAAAAAAGACATTGTTTCCTTAAAACTTATGTATTTGATTCACTACAAAGAGTTCTTAATGCTATTGAAAACTTATGTAGTAACATTTGGCTTACTTATTTTATAAGGATTCCATATCAAACAAGAAGAATTAATTGGTCATGAATTAATTCTTATTTTACAAGGCATCATGCTTTCGTTCAGTAAGAATTCTTCAACAATTATTTTTCTTATGTATTTTTTACAATCATATGTGGCAAAGGGTATAAAGTAATTTTTGACTATTATTTTATTTATTTTTATTTTTAAACCTAAATTGACTTATCAAAGATTAACTAACTTCATGATGTCTTCCTTATACTTCTTGTTCACAAATTGGTATTCGTAGGGTGGACTTATTATTCTAATAGTGTTGGTTTCTTAGTACAAGTTTCCATTATGTCACACTCTTATTAGACTTGTTTCAGCTTTTTAAAATTCATTGTCAATCTTGTTTGTGAATTGCGTGACCACGTGATCACGAGATTCGCATCACCAATCCTTTTTTTTTTATTTTCTTAATGTGTATTATAATTTCAAATATTTTTTGAATTTAAAAAAAAAATTTCAATTTCTATATTAAAAAAAAAACAACTCGTGGACAACCGTAATAACAACTAAATAATTAAAAATAAAACTCAATTATTTTATAACTAATCTTGTATCTCTTAAGTTCATTTTCCTTTATAAAGGTGAAAAGATTTTTTTTTTTAAGACTCTCACACTATTATGGAGACTTGTTTGTATTTAATTAACTCTTCAATTTCATGTGATAATTAAGCCTACAAGCTACCTCAGAACATGAGCACTTTGCCTAGGATAGATAAACTATAAAATAAGAAAGATATTGAAAAGGATAACTAATAGGATTAAATGTTTTATTGTGCTTTATAAGAGATTTCACTTTGGATTAGCATAATGAAACCTTTTTTTTTCTTTTTTATGGTCTTTAAGACTTTACGGTGTCGGAGAAGTATTTTATCACTTGGATAATGCTCAATTTGACAAAATATAATTCATTTTCATTGATTTAAAAGAGCTAGAGCTTCAGTGACCAAATTTGAAGCTTAAACAAATGTTCTGTCTTTTTTTTTTTTTTTTTTGCTAACATTAGGGACAAATTTGCACAATCAAGAGAAGAGTTTTTTTTGGTCACTCAACTTTTCTTTTCTAATTTGATCATTCACATTGGCTTTATTGAGGTTTGACTTAATAGTTAGTTTTTGTTGCCTAAATATGGTGTCTCCACAATGTTGAGGGAAAATCTCAACATTCAATTGATGCTCGACTTGGAAAAATAAATTAAACTTATGTTGATGTAAAAAAATTGTGTTAAGAGAACAAAATTAAAACTGAAACAAATATGGTGGGCTAGGGTAAAAGAGTAGGACAACTAGGCTGGCACATGTATTAAACATGCTAGCATGTGGAGGAAAGCCACAATGTTTATTATCTTGTTGGTAGTGGTATGACGAGCTCTTGCCAGCGTGTGTCATAGCTGAAGGTGCGTGGTAGCCTATTTTTCCTCCTCTCTTTCCTCTCCCCTCTCCTTGGTATTCATGTTGATCCACCAAAAAATGTTGCCTATCGTTTTATTTTTATTCCAAATTTATCCTTTAATATTGGGTTTGTTAGGAATTGGGCTTCATGATTTGTTTTGATAGGTTCATCCTGGTCTCATGATCCAAGTCAAGGGTTTGAGATGCTAACCTGGGTTGATATCAGTCTTTTTTTTAGATTCTATTTTACACTGATTTTATTTTTCAATTCCATCTTTTGACATTGGTTTTGTTGGAAATTAAGGTTCATGGTTTCCTTTATAAAAGGTTATCCCACTAAAATGATCAAGGCCACGAGTTTTTTTTTTGTGATTTTTAAGATTGAATATTTTTTTATTTTATCCTTCTATATTGGGTTACTTTAAGAATTGAGTTTTATAATTTTTTATATTTTTCCTTCTATCAGGTTATCTCATTTGTATAATCTAGCTTACAAGGTTTGGCGGATGTCCCGGGGTTTTCTAGTGTTTTTTTTTGTCCTTTTTGTTAATTGATTTTATATTTATTTCATCATTCTAAATTTGAATTATTGGAAACTAAGTGTTGTAATTTTTTTTATTTGCTTTCTATGGGGTTATTTCAACCTCACAACCTAGTTCATAAGTTTGTCATGCTAACTTGGGTTTACTCGAATTAGTTTTTTGTTGTTTTTTTTTAATTTTTCCATTTAGTGTTGGGTTGTCTAGAAATTGAGCTTCATATTTTTTTTGGATAACATTCTTTTTGTACAGATCATCGCGATTACTATTTTAAAATTTTTTGGTATATTTATTGTCATTGCTTTTTTAATCATATAATTAAATGAAACCAACTTATTGAACCTAATTAGGTTTATGATCAAAGTTGTATATTTTCTTACCTTGTTATAACAAACTAATAGTGGTTGAACATTCTTTTTTCTTGTTAGAAAAAAAAATTGATCTAACATGTGATTTAGCGCAAGCTACCTATCTAATATGTGCACTGAATACAATCAGTTACGGAATAATAGTAGATGGATCTTCTCTATATGCTCCTCAAGTAACTAGGTCTTAAACACAAAGTGAGGAAATATTTCAGCATTTACATTAAAAATAATAAATAAATAGATAAATAAATAAGATATTTTAAATGAAAGACTCGATTGAAAAATACATTATAACCTTTATAAATTAATTACCTTGATTAAATATTTTTTAACTGGTCCTGACTTGGAACTAATATGGTAAATTAGTAATTTGTTAAATTTATAATATATTTATATGTAAACCCCCAATTAATTTTTTTTAAATATAAAAATTTTAACATGAGAATGAATTAAATTAAATTAAGGATATAGAATTAAATAACAAAGTGTGAAATAAAAATAAATAAAATAAAGTATAACACTCATTGTTAGAATACAGAAAAGATGAGGACAAAATGTAATAACTAAGCAAAATGGGGTCAATATGTAAATATTAAAAGATTTGACTATAAATATTTCATGTCTTAGTCTCTAAGCCGACAACAATAGTGAAAGAGGGGGGGGAGTATTTTCAAGCCTATTTACAAAAAGTTGAGAGGAAATTGAAGGGGCAATAAATTAAAGGGGGTGTCGGTAAGATTTAGGCTAAGTGGTGAGCAAAACAACATTAAAGCAAGAATCAAAGTGAATACATGAAAAAACTTAGGGATATGAAGAAGGTAGGAAGCTGGCTAAGAGGGGGGAAAGAGTGTTGAAAATTTTTGATTAGTTAATGATCGAAGCTCATTTTATTACCAGGTAAAGGGTTTTAGACTTGATTATATAAATTAAATTGAATATAATTAAGAATTGATGATTAAATTGAAAATTTTATGTTCGAGTTCATGAGAAAAATTAAGGGAAATGATAAATTTATCTTGCTTGATGTAATTAGGATAAAAATGGATGAAAACAACTTAGAATAATGAATAATTAAATAAAACAAATCCTAGTGTCACGAAGGATTGTGGTGCCAACCATAAAGGAGAAAAAACTAGGAAAAAAATTTAATAAAATGCATGAATGTTGTTTGGTTGTGATTATTGTAGCATATGTCAAAATGTGAAGAACGAGTTGAAAAGAAATAGAAAATTTGTGTTTAATTATAATGGAAGGATTTGGGTAAGCTTTGAATTATGAATATTTTAAGTTATATGGAATTATGGAATTTTATGTAATGTTGAAGTATTATTGATGAAAGAGTGTTATGAGTTATGTCTAAGAGAATTAGTTGTTTTGAATGGTGAGAAAACAAATGAAAACATTTCATTAGGTCAAAAAATAAAATAAAATTGGACAACTTCATCATCCAACTTCCAGCTGGGTTTAGGGCTTGAAAATGACAAACAATGGAATAAGTTTCTCTTAAAAGTTGAAGTTAGGGAGTTTAGCTTTCCAACGAGACTAACCTTACTTAAATTAGAGTTCTAAAACTCCAAATACTAGTTAAAAACTAAGGAAGGGTTGGATGAAATCTTGCTAGACAGTTTTTAGATGTTACAATAACGAGTAACGTAAAAGGTTTGGAAGAAATGAGTTTTCTTTCCTTTAATAAAGTTATAGTCATGTATCTTATCTTTTGAAAGAAATAAACTATGCATGAAACCTAATTTTATAACTTTAGATATTGTTAAAATATTAATCAGCATTTTTGAGCAATTAAGCTAAGTTAAGTTGGTTAGAAATAGCTAACTTTAAAATTTTATTTAAAAATGCTCTTAATGTAAGATTTAAATGATGAAAATTGTAAAAATAAAATTGTTAATATGGATTAAATGGCTAATGATAATTAGTTTAAGTAATATGAAATCGTATTAAGTCAAGAATAAAATGATTGTTTATGAAGTTAAATTTCAAAGTAAATAGAGGATTTAATAGTAAATGACATTGTCCTTGTTGGTATAGGAGAGGTCACAGGACCTACTCAGTAGTACGGGACCATTTCACGTGTCTAGATGTCAGGTAGATGCTCGACACCTTAAACCTAATATATTAATTAATTATGATTGTAATTTTTCCTTAATTGTATTGTAATATATTTGATAAATATTAATTGTTGAAGAAAGTAGTTAACCTGGTAATGGGACTACTCTCTGACTAATTGGCAGTTGTAGAAATTAGTTACCATAGTTAATGAAACTAGTGGTCTGGTTAAAGGGCTGATGGAGATAATGGTTCATTGGTTAATGAGATAATGTCTTGGTTAATGGATACTTGGAGAAATATGTTAATGTAATAATGAAATGAATTCCTGGTTTGGGCTAGAGAAGACATTTTATGTCCTTAAACTATACAACTGTATTAGTTGGATATATATATATATATATATATATATATATATATATAAACGAGCCAAGTCATGTCAAAATTTGACCTTAAAACGTATGATGATTAGTTTGTGAGATTAGATATATCTCACAAACCATACTCAGATTGCGCTGAACATTTACAAGGAGATACTAGACACATGAAAATATATGGTTGTGAATAGTCAGGTAAAATAGAGTTCAGAAACATATAATTTCAAAGAGTCAAAGTTACTAGATGAATCTTGTTAAATCTATCATACTAGACTTTCATGTATTGTTTAGGACATATCTGGACATACAAGTGGAAATCTTCTATGATTTAAGTTTGACTGGAAACTAAATATCTCAAACTTTCCAACCATAAATGATAGGCTCAGTAATTCATCCAAAAAAGAAAGAACGACATGTTTGAAGTCATGACTGAAATCTACCAAGAATATGCGAAAATTGGAGATTCAGGCTACATAAAGGAATTTAGCATGAAGATTTTGTTTTTATTATCCTATTTTATTTATTTATTTAATTTTAAATAATTATTTTTAACTTGAGTTTATTTTAGCTCATTAGACATTGTTTTGGGGTTTATTTCATTTTTAGACTTATGTAAGTTGATTACTAGTTTAGGGCCATTAACTTGCAATCCAAAAAGGATCCATTAGAGTTAGTTAGAGGACTATATTTTGTTTTGTAATAGAATTTTGGCAACAAGTTGATTAAACATGAATTGTTCTTTTGTTTGTTTATGATAAAACAATCTTATTTGTAGGGAAAAAGATTGTACACTAACTTATCGAATATTAACTAGTTTCGTGATGTCATTTGTATACTTAGGATAAGGTTATTTATGGGTCCAAATTATTTTTCAATATCTTTGGTTCTTAGGTACAGCGTTACCTCAAGGCCAGGGTCATATCAAACCTGATTTTCAGCTTTTCAGGTTGTTATATACTTCGTTATGGGTTATTTGACCACATGATTAAGAAGTTCACATCACATTGTGTATAAGCTGATTATATTGGATATTATATAAATTTCATATACCTCATATTATCGTGCCGAGTAGTGAATCTTGTATTTGTGATTTTATATAATCAAATGCATATTTTGTTATGTAATATAATATTGTATTTAAAAAATGTATGAATCTAAATTAAATATGAATGATGTTTTCAAACTAGTTTTTTTTTTTTTTTTGAAAAATACATGAATGTAATTATGTGGATTTAATTTCATGTTTATTTTGCTTTAAAATGAATATGTGTCTTAAATTATGTCATAATTAAATTAATCATCTCATTATTCATAATGTTTTTTGAATAATATAACAATTGATTCATTTGATTAAATTTTAAAGAAAAGAAGTTTGTTCTTATGTTGGTTATAATATATAACTTGATATTGAAAAAAATAAAGGAAACTATGCTGAATTTTTTATATATATAATCATGTACTTTGGATGATAATACTATCATGTAAATAAATTAAGGTTATTACATTACATTTTAAAAAAACATAGGTCCTACTTAATATATAAATTAATAATTTCTTTATACATCAATTATGTAGCGTCTTCTTCATTTGAGTATTAATTCA
>Ga0325411_1003767_pt1 | contig 17047 bp, 8 predicted proteins | sample PopdelMetagenome_13_FD_206181 | JGI IMG/M metagenome (GOLD analysis project Ga0325411, IMG submission 206181) | Populus deltoides microbial communities from Bellville, Georgia, United States - Xylem-PdIQD-R4 | ecosystem: Host-associated > Plants > Phyllosphere > Stem > Wood/Secondary xylem...
GTTTTTGGATTTTGTAGAGTAGATGGAATCCTTTTTCCTTTTCTTTTCTAGTTTTTCTCGATATTTCAGTAAATATAGATAATAAAAATAATTATAGAAAACGAGTACCGTGTGCATTAATTGGCACGAGAGTACTATTACTGAAATACTTTTGTTTGAATTATTTATTTTTTAAAAAATTGATTTTATAAGTAAATTCATGGAAAATACATTATTTTTCAATACTTAGCAGTATAATTAAAAAAAAGTGGAAAAATTTATAGTAGTCAGCTATACAATAAAAAATAAACTGAAAAATAATTTATTAATTTTTATTTTTTAAAAATTTATCAAAATAATAAGGATCAAACTCGATAGATGAAAGGTTAAAGAATAAAATAGATTTTTTTAATTTTATAAATTATTTTAAATAGAATAAATAATAATTAAGAGAATATAAACTAATTTTTTAATTAAAAAAATGATTTAAATATTTATAGTGCTAGACATGAAAATGTAAAATGAGAAACCGAATAAAGAAGAAAAAAAAAGGAGAAAAGGCTACAAAGTACAAACACTAAATTACTGGCTAATAAGTTACGTGAGCCGCCTCCAGAGTACAGAGAAAGAAATTCTAGCCACATTAAAGGAGGTTATGTTTAGCCATCGTAAGGCTGTCAGTTGCCATACTTCCTCTTGTATTGATTGAGTATTTGTACTCTTTATTTTATTATATAAGGGTGCTTTCATCATAATAATACCATTATATTAGAGTAATTCTTCCATTCTTTAAATCCTATAAATTAGAGAGATAAAAAAATAAAACATAAAAATAATTTACTTTAATTAATTAGATGCATTTAGGTTTTTTTTCTTATGTAATTTACCTTATCTTAATCATTTAATTTTAATCTCAAAAGTGAATTTTTTTTAAAAAAGTTACTGTTTGTTTTTGCGTTTTAAAAACGTTTTTAAAAAAAATTAATTTTTTTTTGTTTCAAATTAATATTTTTTTAGTGTTTTTAGATCATTTTGATGCCCTAATATCAAAAATAATGTTTTTTAAAAAAATTATTTTGATATATTTCCAAGTGAAAAACACTTTAAAAAACAACCACAACCACACTCTGGCACGCTGCTTGCGCATATAAACTTTTCTAAGTTTTGCATTGTGATTCAATCGTTTTTTTAAAGAATTTTTGATTTTTTTTATTTTAAACTAATGTTTTTGATATTTATAGATTATTTTAATATATTGATATAAAAATAAATTATTAAAAATAAAAAAATATTATTTTAATTCATTTTAAAAAGTAAAATTACGCGTTTAACAGTTAACCACGCTCCATGCAAAATTACGCGTTTTACAGTTAACCACGCTCGATGCAAAATTATTCAAAACAAGATGACTCCCTGACGAGAGTTTTGACGCACTCTACTCACCGAGCTTGCGAGATACGCTATTCCACTCGCGAATTGCATGCTAAAGAGATACACAAGCATGCCTTTTATTTCTTTCTCCTTTTAGCACGACAGAAAAAAGGTTCCATGAAAAAGAAGAAGAAGTTGGATATACACAGTGTTGCATATCAGCACGTCAATGACGTCTTCAAGACTGGAGAGCAATTTATTTATCGTTGAGATTTGAAAATTAACAAGATAATATCATTTTTTTAAGGCTAAACCATAAAAAATTGACTGGAAAAGAGACCAAACCAACCTACTTTCATATATACTTAACAATTTAGTAATAATGATCAAGTTGCCATAATCTTTCTGAGATACCCATTAATTAACTAGGCTAAAAGGTACGAGTCGACTCAGACCCAGACTCAATTGGATAAATGGGTGGAATGCAACAACAGAACAAAGTATAAAGCAATAAAGGTGAAATTACAAAATCACTGCACTCTTCAGCTCCTCTCCACCCTTTCCTTTCCTTTTCTTCTCACCGAATCGAATTTTGCTTCCGCATCTCTCTTCAGGTAAGCTTCACCCTTCTCATCACCTTCTTCTTCGTCTGATAGATTCTTCTTTGCTTTACCATCCTTCTTAGTAACTGTTTAAATTACTGTTTTCTTTCTTTCCCTTCTATTACCGGCAAACCTTTCAGATTAGGGTTTATTTCCTCTCTTTGCCCATTTGGTTTCTGAATTCGAAGCATGATGTTGTGTGCTGATAACTTGTGTAGTGTTAATTTTGTGATTCTTAAGGTCATGTACGTGACTCGTTTTAACTTTGCTGTTCACTTGATGGAAATAACAGGAAGCTATGCTACAACCATTGGTTGAATAACAGTAATAAAATTGCAGGGAATGGGAGGTTGCTGTTGTTCTTCAAGGAAGCCTCATTTACACGGAACGCCCGTGTATTACTATGTTAGTATTATTATTAATATCTTCGTTCTCCTGAGTATATATTTATGTCTGCTTATCGTTTTTTTTTTTTAATGTTTACATTTTTTATAATGTTCTAGTAGAGAGTGGTTGATTTTAATGTCGTGTGCTTATGGTGTCTTGCGTTTATTGAAGTGGATGTTGAGCGTTGGGAAATTTGGGAGTTGGATTTAGCTGTTATTGATTCCCGAATCGCGTATAGGATTTGGAACTAGCAAGCAAGAGTCCTAGGATGTCTCTGAGGGTCTTAAACATGGGTTGAGATTGTATCATACATGATGGCATTTGTGATTTGTACGTCTCGGTCTTGAATCAACTTTACCTGGATTGGAAAATGAAAAGGAAAAGACACTTTTTAATTATGTTTTGTGATAATGGGAGAATTTTAGGGTCAGCATTGCACCTGTAGAGGACAAAGCATGTTATAACTCAGTTGTTTTAGCCTTGAATATAAGCTCAAAACCATGCCTCTAATTGTAGCTTTCAAATTCTTGCACTATTTCACAATCTATGCCTTGTCTGACAGCAAGATAAATAGAGAAAATTCGTGATGCTCTTCAAATTTGCTCCATCATTTTTCATGAGTGATGTATTGATGGAATCGTAGTAAATATATTTCTATATGACCATCAACGAAGAGGAGGGAAAACATTAGAGGTTTGAGGATTTTTATTGTCAAGATTCTGTCAGTGAAATGATGTAAATTGCCATGATAACATAATCTTAGAAACACCCAAAGTTCTTGCATCCTTTTCCACATCATTTCACAACGACATGGCCTAACATTGCTTCCACTTTCAAGCGGAAATCTCCTGAAATGGAACCAAACGGGTTCTTTTGGCTAACAAAATACCATCTTGAAATTTAAAACACCCTTGTGCAGTGTCCACCAGCTTTGGAAGAGCATGGATCCTTAACATCTCACAACGGCGCAGCCTCTGCATTCACTGCAGGTCTCCTGGTCGAATTGCATTTGAATACATCAACGCCTGATACTTTCCGCCCCCCTCCTGCACCTCTGCCATATGATGTGATTTTGGGATGTCCAGAGTCACCGTATTCTGAATCTGTTCAAGAAACAATTAGTCGTGGTAGTTTTGGAACGTTGGCAACATGTGAAGATCTTGATGAATTGGACTGCAAAACTCAAGCCAGTTCATTGCTTGTCTCTCCAAGGAAGTCAGAAGTGACAAAATTACATGAACCTGTTGCGTCCGCAACAGAAGAGGAAGATGCTTGTCCCATATGCCTTGAAGGTGCGGTAGTGCCATTTCCTAGGAGAAAATGCTATTTCCATTTTATTATTTTATAGTGTTTCTGGATAGGTAGAAGCATAATCAAGGTCATGCCTGAAATGATGTGTGGTTGTCCTAAAGTAATTAGTCAGTGTTGTCTGCTTCCACTTGCAGAATATGACTTGGAGAATCCAAAACACATAACAAACTGCGAGCATCATTTTCACCTCTCCTGCATTCTAGAGTGGATGGAAAGGAGTGACACCTGCCCCATATGTGACCAGGTTTGTTTCTTGTAAAATGACTTTATGTGCAGTTAGCGGATGATTTTATTGCTCTTATTACCGATGAGATGATTGATATAATCTGGATTTCTTTTAAATATCGCTTGCTACCCCCTGGTCAAAACCACACACCAATTTACTATTTAGTTGGTTGTTTCACATAGAAGGTGGAAGCACATACGAGGGGAAACATTTACTTTACTCATGCTTTTGGTGGAATGACTCTAGTTCTTGCTATTGACACGATTCTTATATACGCTCATTTGCACTCTGCTTTTTTAATGTTACAGGAAGTAATATTGACCACAACTTCATTTAGTTGTTGTTAATGCTCTTTGAGATGGAGGTTTATTTGTTTTTTCAATTAAGAGCTTGCCAACTTTAGTGGGCTGCAGATGGTGTCAGTTCTTTGTCTCACAACTGGTCAGCAGAGTGCCCCCTGGTTCATTTTTTAATTTGGTCTTACTTGGTTTGAAGGGTCAACTTATCATTTATGCGGTTCCTCTGGAGAAGTTCAGAGGTAAAGGAATGAAGTTTAGCAAAACATGGAAACAGGTTTCTCTCTGTTCGTGCCCCCTTGTCCTTGTTAATACTTTGGTTGCTAGTTATGGAATGGATGTGCAGATATCTACACGGTTTTTGAAGGGAGTACATGCAAACAACTCACCTCCAAGTTAAAAGCAAATGGTCTGTCCTGTCTTCCATGTTGCGTCAGCAAACTATTTTTCTGTTTTCTATGCATATTATCTTCTACTTGTTTGTCGTATGCTGCATATAGTTGTTCTTTTGCACTGGGTGATTTGTAAATTACGACAGTTAGTTTTTGGATGGATTCGGCATTTAGGATTAGATGAATGTATGAAAAGTGTAATGAACAATGAAAAGTTATACTGTATTTACATGAACTCAGATTGACGTGGCATTAGAGATCTACGACACTGCTGTTTAGTTTCAAGAAAAAATCTTGGATCACCATCCACTAAGATTCATGCTTCTGCATATCAATTCCTTGCATGTATGTTTCACATGAAGGATCGCAGATCTACCAGCACCTCCCATCCTCTTCTCTTTTCATTTACTTTTTTGGTTACATGAGTGGATGGTCTGTGAAATTGTTTCAGGCTGCTCAGTGCTACGTCAAAAGCTTGAAGTTACTGGTATTGCATAACAATTGTAATACCTTCATCTAAATCTTTCTTTGGGAAAACTAACTGAAGCATACTTCTGGGAACTTTCTTCCATTTTTTTAACCAAACTTCAAGAGTTGGCCATGCTCTGTGGTAGTTGCATAGCTACTTTTGGATCACCGCACCGCGATCCACAGCAAAGCCCAAGAGACACTAGCTATTGCTAACTGGAGCTGCTATGTCCCTCACACAAAAAAACAGAAAAAGAAAAAAAGAGAAAAGGGACTTGCTAGATAGATCATTTTCTTCAGTAGCCGGTAGATGAAAATATCAGAGTGGTTTAGTGTCAGCGTCGACGCCTAACTTCTGCAACTTGTGGTGGTGAGAACCCCACTATCACACTATTCTTGGGATTAAGTAAAAGGCGGTCGTATTCGTCTGTCAAATTTTTCGTTTCAAGGGCCAATCAGTAGATGCCGTAATTTTCAACTTCTATTTGAGGTTTTCATTTGATTTTTCAAGCTGTCGACAATTCTTTTTCTTTTTGATAAAAAAAGAAAGAAAGAAAGAAGGGCATCGGTAACTTTCAACAGCGGCTGCTTCTAGAGATGGCCGCCCTAGTCAGGCTGTCCCAGCTAGTAAAATTTCTCTCTGGTGCCTCGGAATTTTAGATTCACTGTCGAACTCCCCAAGGAGTGTTGCTACCAATTTATCAAAAATACATGGGGTATGAGTTTTCTGCTGTGGCACTTGACATATGGATTGTTATAGTAAAATTACTGTTTGGTTTTTCAGTTGAAAAAATAGAAGCATTGTTTTTAGACAATTTGCTTTTTTTTAGTGGTTTATTTGTCATTAAAATTTTGTTTTGAGGTATATACATTTTTTTTTCAAATTTCTAAACAATAAAATGACTTATTATTTATTCTCTGAGATTAAAAGCAATTAGAACTGTCGAGCAAGATTTTTTTTTTTTATCTCTGTCTCTTAGAGTACAGTAAAAGACATCTTTTTTTAATATTTGTTCTTTTAAAAAAAAAATTGAATTGTGTGTATTTGTTTTTAATCATATTATCATAATTTATCTATAATTTTCCATTTGTTTTACACAAGTCAAGCTTATTTTAGTAATAAAATATATTTATTTTTAGATAACATTTATAAGATCTTCGGTCCTGCGTAATATTTTTTAATTATATTTAATTAATTTCATGTGTATTTTTATTTCTATTATTTTTTATTGATTTTAATAAATAAATTTAGTGTACACAATCGGGTAAAATGTTTTATTTTACGGAATTAAATATCTTGATTTATATTTATCTTTCAATTCTTTTAATTTTTTTTGTCATTTTTTACTATTTATTTATTTAATTAGATACGAATATCTATTTTATATATATATAAAAAATATAAAACCTTAAAGAAAGAGTGTTGCTACCTTCCGAGGGTTTCTTGGTGATTAAATTCCAATTTTCCATCACTCGGTGATATAACTTGAAAACATCTGATGGACAGAATTGCAATGTAATGCCATGATTTTTAAAATTCTGATACAAGTTCTTATCTAAAGACATAATTAAAAAAAAGTATTTAAGAAAAATTTTAAAATTATATGGAACACAAAGGTCAAAGGAGGTAGTAGGTTGTTGACTTTAAGTGCTTTTGAGCCAATAAAATTCCTACACGATCTTTCAACTTTCTGGCATTGAGAACCACAAATCTCACCCATCCAGAACGCAACCCACGCGCGTAATTATTTTATGATTTTTCTCGAACAAGGTTTTCTGAAATTCATTTAAAAATTAATTTTGTTTTGTTACAAAGATACGACGACCTCGTGAGTGGGTTTCAGCACTTTTGTCTGCCACCAAACCACACTATCCCGTAGACTTCCTCAGCTTTCACTTCCGATTTACCAAATTAACCCCTACAAAAGCTTCTTATTACTATCTAGTCCTCCAAGCTTCTAATTACCAAACCAACCCTTACAAAATCGCTTCCCATGTTCTATATTGTCTTTTAAACCACCCCTCACGTATTAAGAATATGCGTGTTATTTTAATATATCATAGAAAAATCATGAAAAATAATTAAGAAATATTAATTTATTTTTTTCAGGTAAAAAATACTTTTAAAAAAAATAAATAGAATGATATTTTTAAAAAATGCCCTCATTTACATCACATGATATTAATCATAATAAATTCAGTAGTGTGATTAATCAAAGGCACACATGATCGAATTAATCTGAGTTGTTTTAAGCAAGATTTAGATATCAAATGAAAGCGTACCATCAGTGAAAAAGCAATGAAATAATAAGATATTTACAGGATCAATGCCAAGTTATGAAGGGCATTTTTGTAAATATATGGTCTGATCCTGTTAATAAAAGCACTTCTAATTAGAAGATGATGGATTCAGTGCAAAATGTGTAAAGGACATTTTTGTAATTAAGCAAGACTTCCGAGAAATTTAACTTTTTTGTTTGTATGGCAGTTTTTTCAGATATTCCATAAAAAAATCTTCTCCTCGCTCTAAAAAGTTGAAAACTTGAATCAGAGACTATGTCATCTTGTAAGTGCAAAGATCATCTTCATCAATGTCACCCTTCAAGTGAAAAAGACACGCCTTTTTCCTCCAAGACCCCAAAGCCATGAAACAATGCCGCTGATGATCAGTGAAATGTCACTAGCCATCTTCTTCGCTTTCATCCTCTTCCTTCTCTTACCAACCTCAAATGCCTTGCTTGTTTCCAAATTTGAAACAAACAACACATTGACACCTTCAACTCCCTGTAACCCAATACAAAGCAGAAGAAGCAAGAAATTGGAGACTGCCACTGTCCTTATCACAGGAAACTCAACCATTTCAAGCCTAAACAAGACATTCAATCTGGGTTTCGTTAACCCAGGTGGGAAATCCAATTGGTACTTGGCCATTTCGTATGCTTCAATTCCAACACCACCAATAGTTTGGGTAGCAAATCGTGAAAAACCCATTACCAATCTCACCTCTACAAGGCTAGAAATCACCGCGGAAGGCAAACTGGCCATCATTGCATTACCGGGTTCAACGATTTGGCAAAGCACGAACACAGAGGAAGCAAGACGCTTGCTCCTTCAAGAGAATGGAAATCTTGTTCTTCTATCGGCCAAAGGGTTGATTATTTGGCAAAGTTTCGATTTTCCAACAGATACATGGCTGCCAGGCATGAATATTACAAGTGAAAGATCTCTAATTTCATGGAGGAGCATAAACGATCCGTCGCCTGGTTTATTCTCTTTGAGGATAAACCCGCTAGGGTTTAATGAATTTGAGCTTGTTTATAACAAGAGTGCCAAGTATTGGAGTACAGGTAATTGGACTGGTGATGCATTCGATGGTGTACCTGAAATGACTATTCCTTACATTTATAAGTTCCATTTTTCGGATCCTTTTACGCCAAGTGCATCCTTTTGGTACACAGAGAGGGAATTAGAAGGTGGTTTAAGGTCACCATTGACTAGGTTTCAAGTTGATGCTATTGGGCAGTTGAAGCAGTACACTTGGACTCAGCAGAATGAGTATTGGAACATGTTTTGGTCACAGCCAGACAATAAGTGCAGAGTTTATGGATTATGTGGGAATTTGGGTGTTTGTAATAGCACATTGTTAAAGCCTTGTGTTTGTGTTTCTGGGTTCAGTCCTGTTAGTGATTATGATTGGGAGTCTGGGGATTATACTGGTGGCTGTGTCAGAGAGAATAGGGATTTGTGTGAAGAGAGTGATGGGTTTATGGAGGTTGGTGTTGTGAGATTTGAAGGAGCGGCTATGGTGTCTTTTGTGGGGACTAGGAGTGTTTGTGAGAGGATTTGTTTGAGTAATTGTTCATGTATCGGTTTGTTTCACGATGGTAAGACAAGCTTGTGCAAGAATCTATATGGATCTTTGTTGAATTTGAGAAATTCCAGTTCTGATAGTACTTTTCAAGATGTGTTATATGTCAGGGTGCCGAAGGAGGGGATTGTGAGGAAGGGTGTGTCGAAATCTGTGCTTTTGATTGGTAGCATTGGTGGGTCAGTTGTGCTTTTGGGGTTGGTGGCAGGGATGCTGCTGATTTTGAGAAAGAGAAGAAAGAACGGCAAGGGTGTGGAAGGAGATGGTGTGTTTCCAGGGTTGAATTTGAAAGTGTTTACTTATAAAGAGCTTTGTGCTGCAACTCGAGGCTTCTCGGATAAACTTGGACATGGTGGATTTGGGGCAGTGTTTCAAGGCGAGTTGTTGGATTCTACTCTTGTTGCTGTGAAACGCCTTGAAAGGCCAGGCAGTGGAGAGAAAGAGTTCAGGGCAGAGGTGTGTACTATTGGAAACATTCAGCATATCAATCTTGTCAGGCTTAGAGGATTTTGCTCAGAGAGTTCTCACAGGCTTTTAATTTATGATTACATGCCAAATGGCCCTTTGAGTGCGTATCTGCGACGAGATGGTCTGAATTTGATCTGGGATGTTAGATTTCGTGTAGCAGTTGGTACTGCTAGAGGAATTGCATATTTACACGAGGAATGTAGAGATTGTATTATCCATTGTGATATCAAGCCAGAAAACATCCTTTTGGATAGTGATTACACAGCTAAGGTATCTGATTTTGGCTTAGCAAAGCTTATAGGTCGCGACTTCAGTAGAGTATTAGCTACCATGAGAGGTACCTGGGGCTATGTTGCACCAGAATGGATATCTGGTGTGGCAATTACCACGAAAGCAGATGTTTATAGCTACGGAATGACATTGTTGGAATTGCTTGGAGGCCGTAGAAATGTAGAGGCACCGCCATCTGCTCGTGGTGCTGGTGGCAGGGAGGGTGAAAAGGCAGAGAAATGGTTTTTCCCTCCATATGCTGCACAGAAAATAATCGAAGGCAATGTGGCAGCAGTGGTGGATGATAGGCTAGGCAGCGCATATGACATTGAGGAAGCTCAGCGTGTTGCATCGGTTGCCGTTTGGTGTATACAGGATAACGAGGAAATGAGGCCTACAATGGGAATGGTAGTGAAAATGCTAGAAGGGGTAGTCGAAGTGACCACTCCTCCACCACCAAAATTGTTACAAGCACTGGTCTCCGGGGAGTCTTATCATGGTGTTCAGATAGATTCTGGTAAGGGAGTATCTATTGGTGGTGATTGTTGTGGTGATAATGCAGGGTTATATAGTTATGGTTCACCTTCATCTCTTGGTAATGCCTCTTCACCAGCTAAATGAAAATGTGAAAGTTAACTGACAAGCGTCCTGGAGATTGGTGGATACCTGAGGAAAAACTAATTCCCCCCCCCCCCTCCCTTTTTTGGCTTTCATTTTATGTGAATTGTAGCCTTGTACGGTATCAGAAATGTAAATGGAATTGCTTGTTGCTCAAATTTTCAAGGATGTCAAGCTCTTCAAGATTCTATTGTCCCATTATTTATACTGCGTCCGTTTCATATTTGATGATCATTCGTGTGCCAAGAGCCGAGATTCATTAGATCGGTCATGCTTCTTAAAATGAACGTTATTTGTACAATTGAAGACCAGCACACGTCGTTCCAGTGATCACAGATTCGAAAAAGGAGGAGAAAGTTGGTCCTGGATGGCCATGTTTAGCTATTGGTGTTCATTGCTGCGAAAAAAGTCAACCACTCACTGGTGGCCTGTCAACTTCAAATTGGCATGTGCTCAACTTGTCTTGTTAGTTTCCAACTTCAATTTCTTCCTTCTTTTCATGGTTTGGCAATTGACAGGAGAGGTCTTGTGGGTCATGATCACCATTTGACAATCCCTCAGGTAGACAAAGAGGCAGTTCAAGGATAAAGAAGAGGGCAGATAGGGAGGGATTATACGGTGTATGCCCCATAACGTTTTGTCAGATACTGTCCATTACCTGCCTAACCGTTTGCTTTGTTCTATCCAAACATACCAATGAGCAGACCTTTTGAGCCTCCTGCTGTGTGACGTGAATCGTGTTCATGAATGCCTTTTTCAACCCTCTCTAGCATAAAGAAAACACGCCGCCATCATTGCTTTTTTTTTTTTTTTTGTCAAAAAGAACATCCTATATTCGCAATGCCACGAGAAAACCTCAACGTTCTTTTTTAAACACAGGTATCTGCTCTTTCTGGCCCTTCTAAATGCATGTGAAAGCATGGAAAATTTTGTGGTTTACATTTCATCTTTTCATTGAGACTATAAAGCAGCACGAGTTATGAAGTTAGATAACGGGTTGGCTCAATTGACAAATGGATACCCTCTATGTCACCAACCAGGATTTTAACTTTGAAATCAGAAATTTCATAAATCTTCTAGTCTTAGCATTGCCTACTAAATAAAAAGACGGCTGGAAAATTTAAATGTTGGCCAATGTTTCAGCTAGTAAATTTACTTGGAGTGTACATGCAAAGATCATGGATAATTCTGTTTGTTGCTTGCTTATTCCAGTTGCCGCTCTATATATTTGCCACTCCAATCCTAAAACTCCTTGGACAACGAAAAGATATAGCAGAGCTCGCTGGCAAATTTACTATTCGAGTTATTCCTCAAATGGTCTCATTAGCCATCAATTTCCCTACCCAAAAGTTCTTGCAGGCACAAAGCAAGGTTGGAGTTTTGGCATGGATTGGTTTTGCTGCTTTGATCATGCACATTGGAGTGCTTTATCTCTTCGTTAACGTATTCAAGTGGGGGTTGGCTGGTGCTGCCATTTCTTATCACGTCTCAGGTTGGGTCATTGCTTTGGGTCAGTTAGCTATGTGGTTGGTTGGTGCAAGGAAGGAAGGACAGGATTGTCTTGGTTAGCCTTCAAGGACATTTGGGCCTTTGTTCGGCTCTCTATAGCTTCAGCTGGATGCTTTTCCTGCAGATTTGGTATTTTATGGCCATAATTGTTCTCACTGGACACCATGAAGATCCTATCATCGCGGTTGGGTCACTTTCCATCTGGTGAGAAATCCCTTTACTGAATTAACACTTCCTGTTTACATTCAGTATCTTACAATAGCAAAGAAAAAGAAAAAAAAAAGAGTTGAAAACATATTCCTAAGCAAATCTTAGAAGCACCTTGAGAGAAGCAGAAACACCTTTTCCTGTTTGATTATAAGAGACATGTTTGAGAGCAGCAATTGTACTGATCAAACCAACACAAGCACAACAATTGTACTGATCAAACCAACACAAGCATCTGAACAGGTTTATTCTTTACATTACCATCTACAGTAATTCAAAATGTAAGGAAATTCCTAACTAGTAGAATTAAACGACAAATAACAACACAAGAGCGACATAAATTTCTCCTAACACGATAAATGCCTTCAAAAAGTTTTTCTATGCATCGGGCATTGCATTCGTGTATTAAACAATGCAGAGCGTCATTGTGTTTGGAATTTGAAAGTTATATTATTTTTTAAAGTATTTTTTATTTTAAAATATATTAAAATAATATTTTTATATCATTTAAAAATTATTTTTTACATCATACATCAATTATTTAAAAAAAAATATTAATTTAAAATAAAAAAATTAAAAGAAAAATAATTTTTTTCAAAAATATTTTTAAAACAAAACATGCTTGTAGGTTTTGTCCTCTACAAATAATGTTGCTTCTTTATTTGGGAGGAAGGGGTGAAAATTAAGGAAGGGAAAACGAGATGAAAAGCCCCTCCTCGTGTTTGGATGGAAAGAAAAAGGAGCAGTGAAAGTCAAGAAAAAGTTGTTTTCCCTTGGCTTGGATAATTTAAGAAACATGATGGGAAATTTTGAAGAGTGTAATTACATTTAAAACAAAATAATATTTTTATGAAGTGAAATTTGTAGATCTAACACTTCAAATCAAATTCTAAAAAAAAAAAAAAAAAACCCACTTCCTCTGCAAGTTGGAGAGAAAAGATTCTGTGGATTGAGGAAGATTTTCTCTTCATTTTCCGTTTTTCCTCTCATCTTTATAAGGGAGAAAATGACGACAATCCGTCTTCCCACTTTCCCTCGTTCCAAACACGGCGTTTCATGTTTTGTTTTCTAGATTCTGCCCGCATCAAGTTTGGGGGGATTCTGGTATTTACTGAAAACGGAACCCTCCTGTGCAATTCTTTATAGTCTTCCCACTTTTTCTTATGACCCACTTTCTAAATGTCTAATATCACCAATGCCACTCAAATTCTGTTTATTTCCGGACCTCGCTTTCGTCTTTTGGTAATTACTGTACTAACCCCGTTCCTCACTTTGAGTAATTGCGAAGTAGCCCACGTAATCCCTGTCCTCTTTTTTCGAACGCCAACTTTTCTTTAATTTCGAAATCACACTCACAAGATAAGAAATTTTTTTAGGGTTTAATAAGTGGAAATAGAGGGAGAATCCGTTCGCTTAAAAAATGAAAGGAGAATTAAAATTAATGAAAAAAATAGTATAAAAAGGGCTTTGGACCATAGTTTTGAAATCTGACCCGATCATCGATCTGGTCATGTGATCGAATCACGGGTCAGATGAGTTGACCCGGATCAATCCAAAAAAAAACCTATAAAAGCAAAAAATATTTGCTTTTAAAGTTAAGGTGTTCCAAATAGCTAGATCAATGATACATCTGGAAAACAAGTTGATGCAGAATCACACTTAAAAGGAAGCCTAACTGTATTCGCAAATATATACAATCCAACTCCGATATACTTGAAGACAACTTACTTAACTCGACCATCCTCAGCTTTCAATGTCTGAGTGAAAGGACATGCATACATGCCCAAAAATGGAGCAACATACTGGGAAAATCAGTAAATGAAACTATTGGATGTTAAAATCAAAACAACAGTACAATTGGATGTTCAATCATCCGAACAATACAAAGCAGAAAAAGAGAGGACTGCCTATATATGAGGGAGATGGCAAATGCAATCAAATACGAAGCAGGCTCAACATTCACTTACATGGGGGACTACCTTTCCTACACCACAAACAGACATTTCTTGCTTGTTTTTACTGCCTTCAGCAAACATGCGAAGGTCAAGCATCCCTAACATATGCATATGTCAATTATATCTGGTACCTGAACCAGAAAGCAAAATTGTCATTGGAACACAGGGTTATTTACGGCTCATGAAAGGAAAGATCAAGCACTGCAGAGCTCAAACCATCAATAATCACCAAACTTTAAAAGCAAATGTTAGGGATGCTTGTTCATAAACAAAAGCAGGTGCTTGAAATGCTACAAATATAGTTACAAACACTCACACTATACCTATATGATCACAGCGACAACGTAGAATATATTTTCACGAGTGTCGATTGATGGCCTTAGACTCTTTTCTATCAATCTTAACCTCTGTCATTCTTCATTAAACTTCCTTTGTAACAAACTAGCAGCCTTTTTTCAATTCAACACAATTGTAACAAATTAACAATCCAATTCCACACAATACACTGTCATAATCTTGTTCATAAAACAGTCATAAACATTAAATAGCATAATCTTTACATATATTTCCAAATTGTAAGCTAAACCTTACAATCTTTAGACACCTCCATGTAGCCTTTTTTCACTGTCGAATCATGGTAATACAGTAACAGCATCAAAAGAATCAACGGACAATGAATCGGGCTAGAGAGTTCAGTAACAGCAAAATCAGTAACAACATTTCATGCAAACAACAAAGTTCTTATTTTTTTTGGCAGAAGTTGAAATCGGGCTAGAGAAATTGAGTTGACTGGCAGAAGAAAAGACAGAAATCGAGCTAGAGAAACATACCTGAGGTGACTGGACTGCGAATGAATCAACGAACAATGAATCGATAGCAGCAATTGGGCTCGATGGCAGTATATCAGTTGAGAGTTCTGAAATTGAAATTGATGCAAAAAATGAGAAAACTGCCAAGAATAAAAAAAAAACAAAGAGTGAAAGAAGGAGATTCAAATCTTTTTTACAGAGAAACAACAATGATCAATGGTCAGACGTCCCCTGCTCCTCTGCTCCTCAGCTGAGTTTCAAAGAGTTAATTAGGTTATTAATTTTGCTTCGTTCTTCTTCACTCTTCAGTCTTCAGCGTTTTAGCATTTTAGAAAGCAAAAAACGACGTCGATTAATGACAGTCAAAATAAAAAAATTGACCGGGTCTCACCTGAGTTTGACCGGGTGGACCGGGTCCCGGGTCGACCGAGTTTTCTCGGGCCAATTCCAGAGCAGGTTTTTGCCTCTACCCGGACCGGTCCCAGGGCCGAGTCGGCCAGGTACCGGGTCAACCCACCGGGCCAGTCCGGGTTTTAAAACACTGCTTTGGACCTCGTCTTCTTTCTTTTTTTAACAAATCGCTTCATTTTTACTTGGCAAAAAGTGCCTTGCATCATTTATGCTTTCCGGTTGCTATTTTTTTCTTCTTCCTAGTTTGACCTTAAAAAACAAAGAGAAAATTCCAGTCAAAGATAAGGGAGGATGGGGTTTTTTTTATAGGCACCGGAAAAATAAAAATAAAAAAGTAGTCTCAAGTTACAAGGTAAAGATTACATGGGAAGACGAGCACGGTGAAAAGGTAACAACATTACTAATTAATATTGTTTTTTCAAATATTTTTTATTTAAAATAATATTTTTTTTAATTTTTAACATCAAAATAAAATAAAAGAAAATGAATTTGAAGTAAAAATAAATAAAAACAATTCAAAAACATGATTAGATCGAAAAACAAATACTGCCATCGTAAGTATTATTCACAATTCACCTATTTATTAATATTAATTTAATAAGATCTTTCATGGATGAAATTTCTTAATCCGACCATGTACTGTTGTTTTCTTCATCTTATTAGGTCTTAATCTTTAATCTGACCAAGGGGCGTAGCGTGATGGCAAAGAATTTGAGATCTGCACAGCAGGTCTCGAGTTCGAATCAGGGCGTGCACCTCTTGTAAGAGCCTGGGACAGCCGGGGTTTTACTCCCTCACCTGAGCCCACAAAGTGCGCTTTCCGGGGGGGTGAGGTTTCCTCGAATCCAAAAAAAAAAAATACTAGCTACTTGGTCTGTGCTACGTCACGAATTGGATAAAATAAAATTTCAATGCAAAAAAATAAATATATAAGCTTTATCAACGAGATTTTTGACAACAATAAATAATTATTATTGTAAATTGAAAATTCATTGCATGTATTTAATTAAGTAGATTTAAAATTATTTGTGCCAATAAATATAAAAAAATGTTAGTGATAATCAATGACTAGACAAGAAAATCGAGAGATAGATGCAAATCAAGATATTTAATATTGCAACACAGATCATGTACCCGATTGTGTTTAATAGCTTTGTTTCTTATAATTATTTTTGTATATAATCAAACGATAGTAAAAACACACACGCGTGAAAGAGATCGAATAAAATCCAATATATATAAAGCCTGTCAATATTAGAAAAAAAAATATTATTGTCTCATGTGAAAACCAGCAGTGAAAATTAAATGATATTTAATTAAAAACTAAATCGAAAAGTTGAGAGTTGGATATGGATCTAGATATCTAATCTCGAAACACGAGATTATGGACCTAGTTATATTTAATAACCTTATTTTTTGGAACCAAATTTTTATTTAATAAAATGATAATAAAAAATAAATGCATGGAAAAGAAATTGAATAAAATCAAAGAAAATATAAGTAGAGATGCACACACAAAAAAAAGCCTACCAGTATAAAAAAAAATATTGCAATCTTATTTGTAAATTAAGTAAAAATTAAACGGTATTCTATTAAGAAACATTATAAAAATTAATCTAATTGATTTATTTTAAATAACCTCAATTAAAACTCAATATTTGTTAGGTTAGGCATTTTACGCATACACTTAATTAACATATTTTAACTAATTAATATTTAAATAAAAAGAAAAAGAAAAGCTAAAAAGAAACCAGACATATAGGCATGGGAGACCTGGTGTGTCTGGTCCATTAATAGAGAAGGCCACACACATGGGCCTGTAAGAATAGATTTGTGCGCTTGACTCTTTTTTTTTTTTTTTTTTTGTAAATTAATTAATTAAAATTAAAATAAAAATTTT
>Ga0325411_1003769_pt1 | contig 17046 bp, 5 predicted proteins | sample PopdelMetagenome_13_FD_206181 | JGI IMG/M metagenome (GOLD analysis project Ga0325411, IMG submission 206181) | Populus deltoides microbial communities from Bellville, Georgia, United States - Xylem-PdIQD-R4 | ecosystem: Host-associated > Plants > Phyllosphere > Stem > Wood/Secondary xylem...
ATTTATAAACACCTCGTGATTTCACATGCCATCTCCCCTTTACCAATGTCTTCTTCCCAGTCACACTTTCTCACATGCATTTTTGGTCTTCGATAGATTTCTTTTCACATATAAAATTGCATTGCATTCCCATGTTAGTGGAAGGTCCAAACTTCAAGGGAGAGATTTGAAGTCTTGAGAGTTTAATTAGTTTATGACTTTATATTAAATTAAGTCCCACATCTGCATTGTTCCGAGCATCTGTTGACTCCCAACTTGGAATTTCTCATCTTAAGATTTATTTACAATTTAAATTAAGTATCAAAGATAATCTAAAAGCTAATTAATCACACGTCATGTATCTTAGATCAGCATCAGCTTAGGAGCACTGACTTTAAATAAAAAACATATAGAAAGTACCGTCTATTAGAAATATATATATATATATATATATAAGTCATATATATTATCTACGAGTATGATTAATTGTGCATAAAAAAGAATAGATTCAAAAAACTAAAATGTATAAAACTAAAATTGTGCATAAGAAAGAATCCCTTATTTTGAGTTGGGCTTAAATTGTCAGGGTTGGAGAATTTATAAGAAAATAAAAATTTCAATTATATAAAAATTAAAAATACAATTAAAAACTAGTCAAACCAAAAAAAGAAAAAAAAGAAACCAAAAATGGAAATGAAAATCTATTCAAAATTAAGTCTTAAAAGTTACCAAAGTATAGCAAAAAAGCATAGATCTAGGAAAACAAATGCCCAAGGTTTGAGAGATCATAATTATAACGTAGATAGAAACAACACAATAATAATAACAAGTATAATTAATATAAAATTATATTAAAAGGATGTTTAGTATTATAATAACAACTATTTTTTAAAATACTTTTTATTTAAAAATATATTAAAATTATCTCCCCGAGCACTTCAAAATGAGCTTTTCAAATTATGGCCATTTGCGTTTTTCTTATTAGCAATTTCTCTAAAAGGGAGGGAAATAAAGCGTTTAAAAACATTATCATAAAATCTAATGATAATCTATACATTATCATAAAATCTAATGATAATCTTGTTCAATTCACGAAATTACCAGCAGCCATAATAACAGCACAAATAAATCATAGCACACAAAGCAAACACACAAATTTTCTCACATATGAAGTCTCTCACGCACACATCAATGGTTTCTTGTCACCACCACATTATTAGACCCAAGTAATTACAAAATAAAAAAGAGGCAGAAGATTTTCATCATCAAACTTAACATTACCAATTGGCTAAGAAATTGGATCTATTTCCAACACGCTGAAAACGCACCGCATAGTCCTCCAATGTTAATTTGCTGATGGAGTATCATCGCCTTCAGAAATCTCATCGATTCTTTTCTCACCTTCAAGTATACTGACGACTTCGGACATTTTAGGCCTGAGAGTAGGAGACAGATTAACGCACTTCATTGCCAAGAGCAAAACAGTGAAAGCTTGTTTCCTGTCGTAACTGGATGCTAATTTCTTGTCCACCAAGTCAAGGATTCTTCCCTTATCATGCAAAACACCAGCCTGCAATTGAAAAGCAAGATTAGCTTAGCTCCCAGTATTAAGGAAATAATCAAGTAATTATTACTTATTATTTTCTAATCAATTAAAAAAAATCAAGGAATTAAATAACTCAAAGCAATCAAGAAATTATTTCAATCATCCAATTAAAGGAGATGATCAAGCATATTTTTTTATAATTTATTTTATTCTATTTACTTGATAGAACTAATAATAGTATAAACTCTACATGAGTTGAATGTAACACATATATCAAATTATCGAATAATAATATCCTATTTTATTTTAAATTTCTTCTTGGTATCGGTCGGTCATATACTACTCTAAATATTAACTTTTTCTTTTTCAATGGACAATTTTATGCCATCCATCCTATCATTTTAAAGCACTTTGTTTTCAAAGTCTTTATTATCTACCAAATATTTAATATACTATTTCTTTTCAATGATAAATCAACTCATGATAAGGAGAAATTATTTCAAGATCATGTGGATGATCAAATAACATTCAAAGAATTAAAAAAAATGGAGGTGCAACAAAGTCCAACAAGAGAATTGAGATTCTACATCAAGAAAAAGAAATGCAAAAAAAAAGAAAAAAAGAAGAAGAGAGACTTAGTGCAAGCTAATATGTTTTTGCACAAGAGATATTATAAAAGAGACCACCAATAATAAAAATAATAATAAAAAGAGATAGTTCTTCCTAACAAAAGAGATAAAAAATGGCTAAGGAGGCATGATAAGAAGAATATATTAGTTTGACGAAGAGTGAATCAAAATAAAATAAGCACTTGAAAAACCAAATTTTGAAAAAAAAAATGTTTGGCTAGAGAAGCATAGCAACAATCATAAGAGAATAAAAAAAAAACTAATAATAGCTATGTTTAGAAAAATACAATTGTTAAAGATAAGCATTAAATGACAATAGAAGTTGTCATGAGTTTGAGAAGGAGAAGGTGTGTTAAGAAAATAATCAATAAAAGAGAAAGTTCAAGGAATTGAATCAAGAAATAATTTTAATCATCTAATCAAATATATTTTTCTATAGTTTATTTTATTCTATTTTTTTCTTAAGTTTCTTGTTATATGATTATATAAATCTTGCTTGAGTTGAGTATAACATATATTTCAAATTATAAAATAATAATATCCTTTTCTATTATAAATTTCTTCTGTGAGCTTGTTGTAGAATTCACAAGTCATTTAATGTTGGCAGAACATGTTTGGTTTGATAATAACTAAAAAAAAAAAAAAACTAAGAGGGTTTATCCTGTCAGATCCACTTACTTTATCTAGAAGAAACTCAGCTTCTTGATCTTGGTTGGGTGTGTAATCTGTACTAACTGTCCCGCTAACTATTTCGAGTAGGACAACTCCGAAACTGTAAACATCAGCTTCAACAGTATTTATTGCTTTTCCCATTGAATACTCAGGTGCCATGTAAACTCTGTAATAAGAGATTAATTATTGGTTAGCTCTTAATTAAAAGAATGAAAGTAGTTGTCAATCAATGATCATAATACTTACCGCGACCCTTTTGCTTTGATGGCCATAAATGGATCTTCCTCATCACAAAGCGTTGCCAATCCAAAGTCAGACAACTTGGCCGTAAGAGAGTTATCAAGCATAATATTACTAGGCTTTATGTTTCCATGAACAATCTTGAACCTTTTCTCTTCATGCAAATACTTCAAACCTTTCGCTATTCCCAGACAGATATCAAATCTAGCTTTCCAATCAAGTTTTGTTGTGGAATTTGGTTCTACAAATCAAGATTATTGATATTACGTTATTGATATTTGCAAGTACACTATCCTTGCACTAACAGAAGATTTAAATATACAATTAGAAGCTCTCACAACCATTAAGTGAGGGAATTCTATTTACTCCTGTGTTTTAGTTCTCAACAATTATATGAATGTCACAAGGCAATGGATTAGGTGGAAATTAAGATAAAACTTGAGAACCGAAAGAGCAGGATGAAAATTGGGTGATGGCAGTATTACCAAACAACGCACGGTGAAGGGAGCCTTTATGCATATAGTCATTTACTAGCAGATGCAGGTTTTTATTAGAATAGCCATCCAACAATTGAACAAGATTCTCATGATGCAAAGATTTCAGGTTGAAGATTTTCCTTTGTAATTCATCTTTTCCTTGTTGCTTTGAATGAGGAGACATCTTCTTCACTGCTAATTTTATCTCGTTCGGCAATTCAGCCTGGATACACGTGAAATCAATTTACCAGAACTTCAAAAGAAAAAGATAATGTTTCAAAAAAGAAAATCTGACCTTGTATACTATTCCAAAGCGTCCCCTGCCAATCTCCATTTTGGGGCTAAATTTTCGAGTAGCATCGATTATTTGTTTGAGGGTGAAAGATTTTCCTTGGACCTCTATATTTATATCTATTTAAAGAAAACATCAAAGTAAGAGTTCTTAAGGTTGTATGGTGCATAATGATTTTAGATTAGCATAGAGAGGTACCATCCAAATCGCTTTTCTGCAGCCAGCCCATTTTCCACATGTAAGCCGACAGAAGTAGAGGAGCAAATACTGAACCTACAGTAATCCCTGCAATTTGTGAAGGAGATAGTTTCTTGCCGCCAACTTTGAAGTCTGAATACAGATAGTGGAAGACAACAAGAAAAAAATATTTATCCAGATAAAGTGTAACAGAAATATTTGCTCAACAAAATTAAGAGAATGCAACTCTTTACTTGCAGTTACGGAAATGCCTGACACAAGGGGTCCCTTTAAAGACAGTGCAGCAGGTGCATAGGAAAAACTTGGCTCCTGGAAAGTTCCTTTGCCAGCCCAGAAAAAATCGATAGTCAATAGATAATCATCTCCTACATATGCTGTGAAATTTGCAGTCCATGTCTTATTGGTGCCGCTGGCCATTTCTTTTATGTTGAAGTCCTTTAGTGCTCTCTTCCCCTATATCAAACAGTGGATGTTGAACGATGGAAATTATTGAAAGAAGCTGCTGAAAAATATAGCGGTTACCTGTATATATACATCAAAAACACGTTTCCCTAAATTCGAATAATCTTCATCACTTTGGTAAACAGTTTCAGCGAAGTAAAGTTTCACAGTGTAATTTCCTTTAAATAAACAGAAGCCGTAATATGTCAGAGAAAGAGGGCAGAGGCGACTTGAATTGTATAACTGTGTCCCAGCAGAATCACAAACTTCACATTCCACGTTTTTTATGTAATCACTGGAATCGTAAGTTTTCGATCCGAAGTCTCCAGAACAAGAATAAGCCCAATTTTCTTTTGAGGCTTTATAGTAATTTGATGTTGTATTGTCTGCTTCAAACACTTTCCCATCAACAACTGTCTCTCTTCCTCCACAATTTATATACAAGGAATTGTCTGCAAAAATGATAATCAGTACAGAAAATCTGTTCTGCGCAAAATAATAGAGCTTCTCAATAGAACTTACACTTTGGTTTTCCCCGACATTTATTTTTCAAATCACGTATAGAATTCCTAGAAATAGCAAACAAAATTGGTAAGAAATAACTCATGATCATTTGTTCTAAATTAATGACACCATATGGAGGATATTATCATACCTGTTTGGTTGACTGCTTGAGTAGGAACAACATGCAAGCAGTTGGTGCACATGATACAAAATGATCAGAAGTTGGGATTTCATAGACAATAATATTCTTGCAAGTGAAACAAAAGGAAGAAGAAAATGAAGTTGCCGTTATTACATGTTCAGCTTTCGTTCTCCGTTCTTCGGACCATCATCAAAATTATTATATGACAAGTCCCTGCAACATTATTGTTTACATATCAAGATTTTATTGAGGAAATATACAGAAGGGAAAACAACCCATCTGAGCAAAGAGCACAAAGCCATAACATACGCCTTGTCTTCAATGGTATCAGGAACCCAGGAAGGTACTGTGCCATTAAGCATATTTCTTGTGAGAAACCTAAACAAAACAAACCACTATGAAAACCATCCCATGTACTTTTTAACAGAGTGGCAGAACGAACTTATTATAAGACATCGAATTCAAGAATCTCTTTTGCATACATCTTACTTAATTTCAGCTTTTTCATGGAAACTGGTATTCCACCAGTTAAGCTGTTAAAGCTCAAGTCTCTGCAGGATCAAAAAAATGAAAGCAAACGTTAGCTTTTTCATATTTGATATATAGTTGTGCTATGGTCAATTATTGCATAATTGATTCTGTAAACACATAGTCAAAATCATCAACACTTCTATGCATGGCCTAAAGGCCCTAAACAATGAGCATTTATAGAGCTGATGAAACAAAATAGCCATGACAGAACTACAAATCCTTCACAAAAGAGGAAATGAAACTTACAGGTATTTTAACGATGACCAATCACCAATGTACGGGGGGATTTCACCACTTATTAAGCAATTCCTTATCATCCTACACAAACCATTGAAGAAGTTGGTGTTTCGATTTATCCAATGCATCCATATCATTAAGTGTCACATACATAAATATTGTGACTTCACGATTCTGTTATGCCTATAGTCGTAATTAATATATATTTTTAAAAAAATTCTCAAACCTGAATCCCATATACAACTAGTCTTCACTGCATGTAATAGCTCATGAAAAAAACTCAAGATCATATAAAGAAAAATAGGCCTAAAAAAATATTTATGTAAAAGACCGGTCATAATCCAAATTCTACAACTATAACGCTCCTAGACAAATATAATTCTAAGTGTGTATGGTTTTTATTATTCAATGTGAAATTAATCTTTAGACCACAATTTCAATTCATGCCATAGCTCATTGGCTTACTCCTCATCCGTTGACCGATTAGGTGGTAAGGATGCAAATTAAGTACTATAGCAATGTTAAAGTTCGCCGTAATAAGGAAGTTTCGGGCGTTCTTCTTTTCTTTTCTTTTTTCCTTTTAATTACAAATCTCATGTTAGTTATGCATGTGAGCTTTTGCCCTTAGTGTGAGCTTTAAAGAAAAGCAAAGGAAGGAAAAACTCACAGGTATCTTATTCCCTTCATGCTTGCATTTTTTGGGAAAGGGGGACCGGAGCTATTTACATCACTAACAAACCTGGAAGAAAAACAATCCAGAATAAAACATGCATTTATTTCAACCCGGTGAAAATTAGAGAACACTTACAAGTATCGGAGATATTGCAAGTTAAAAATACTTTCAAGAGGAAACTCTCCTTCAAAATCATTTCCCAAGAGGGACCTGTGATCAGTACACAAAAACACAAATTATTGAATGATATTCATCGATCATCGGCAGTTTCTCAATCAAATGGTAGACATTCAGCATTGAGAAATCAGCTCAATCAACTAATAGTGCTTACATTCAAATGTATAATTACAAAAAGTACAAGTAATTTCTTACAGCCTATTGAGTTCAGTCCAATTCGCAATGAAACTTGGTACTTGACCGGTCAAACGGTTCCCAGCTACGCGACTGCAGCCATATATAGTTAGTTGCTTTTCCTTGGAACAATAATTAAACAGGTTGTTGGTTGAAAGAATATGATGAGTTGCACTTACAACGACTGCAATCCCGTAAAGTTGGCATAATTTCCAGGCAGTTCTCCACTCAAATTGTTGGAGCTCAACCCTCTACAACAACAAATCAGAAGGATTGTAATCCACCCTTTTTCTGTTTTATTTCTCCTATTACAATCTTCCTTTGTTTTACAAGGTGGTATGACATTATTATTCTTCTTTTTGAAACTTACAGATAACCAAGAGATCCCAATCTTCCAAGTTCTGGTGGAGGCTGACCAGTGAGTTCATTGAATTCCAAGTACCTAATTAAATAAGAGATAAGAACCAAACCAAACTCAACAAGTTAAAAGGAAATTCAAGGAGAGTGAAAGAGCGAGCGAGCGAGCGAGTTTCTGTACATATATAGGAGATGCGAGAGGTTGCCCAATTCTTTAGGGATTTGACCTAATAACATATTATTCGACAAACTCCTGAAAACACCCACAAGAATAAGAGCACAAAATTTGCATCAGCAATGAAAAAAGAATTTAATTGACATTATATGATACTGAAAAGACTGTGATTGGATGACACGTACAGATATTTGAGGGACGATAAATTCTCCAAAGATAGAGGTATGGAGCCACTGAGGGAGTTTCTCGAGAGACGGCTATGCATATATATTACCATAAAAGTTCATTACTACTCAATAGATAAAATAAGAACCAATAATTTAAATTTTATGAAGACAAACTAAGAGCTGAAATTAGTTATTAAAATATGATCCAAAAACTAAGAAGCTCTTTGCTCATAATCATGCAGATAGCCAAACAAGCATCAACACAGTTAAGCAATTAGCCAGCCAAACAAGGCTACTATCCTAATTATATAAGAGAAAAGAAACGAAATATAAGAGAAAAGAGACAAACAGAGCTTAGAAGTTAATTTTTGTGACCATTAACCATAATTATCAGACCCGACCCAGGGTTGACCCGGCCAAGGAGCCAGTCCCGAGTTACACAGGTTGACCCAAGTTACACGAACCCGGAAAAATTTAAAAAATATTTAAAATTTTAATATTTCATATGAAAAAATTAAAAAAAAAACAATTCATGTAAATATAAGTTATACATGTTATAAATAATAAAGTTTAAAAGATTATTTCAAAAGATTTTTTTATCTCACATTGAAAAAACATGATTTTTTTCTTGTGAACATAGAGTATATATATATATATACTAAAAGACTTCAAATCCCATATTGAAAAAATAAAATATTCTTTTAGTAGTTATATACTGAACTTTGAAAATGGTTAATTACCAACTAAAAAAATATAAAAAAAAGAGGGGACTCTAGTTGGGAAAAAAAAACACATTAAAAAAAAATAGATTTCAACTGCGTTTTGCCAAGTTTTTACTCATTCTGGTCTTTTGTTTTATTAGAACCGGCCCAACAACAGAGTCAATTAGGTCCCGGATCGACCCGTTGATCCGGTCCGGGCTTAATAATTATGCCATTAACACCTTGCCATGAACATTTATAAGTATCAAGATCCCAAACGGCTTGCCCTTATTTTCATTTCTAACAAAGCTAATTTTACTTGAAAATGTTTCCCCAAAAATTCTATTAAAAAATCTTAACTATTACAACAAGTATAATCTATCAATTGTCTATTCAGTATCTTCTTCTTTAATTTAATGAAGCAAATTTGAGTTCTTAACTTTATTCCCCGAATGAAAATGAGATCTTAACTATTATTTAATGGAATATAATTTAAAAGAAGTGATTTTAGAAAACAAAAATGTTAGAATTATATATATATTCTAACAATGCATGCTGAGACTATAATTTCATAGAACTCTTGATAACAGAAGTTACGAATTGTATGCTCTTTTCTTACCATTATATATTATTTTTTAAGAAAACAGCAATGCTATAAAATCAAAACCAAATATCCAAGATGTTCTCTTATAATTCATATAAAAATGGATGTTCTTCGATACCCAAGTCAAACTTTTTGGTTAGTGCCATTTTGTTTTTTTTTTTAAATTGATGATGGATAGTTTGTTTTTATCTATATTAGAAATAATAAATTTAGTTTTGAAGCACGAAATCTAAATACTTGATTAGGAAAAAAATTAGAATCCTCAAAAATTGGACATGAAATGTTTCTGAAAAAAAGTCAATATAAATAAAATACATATAAACACCCACAAGAATAAGAGCACAAAACTTGCATCAGCAATGGAAAAGGAATTTAATTGACACTGAAGATGATAGTTATAACTACATGATACTGAAGAGACTGTGATTGCATGATACTTACAGATATTGGAGGGACGACAAATTCCCCAAGGATGAAGGTATGGTGCCATAGAGGACGTTTTCGGAGAGATCACTATGCATATACATGTATTACCGTATAATGAAGTTCATTATTACTCAAATAAGAACCAATAATATAAATTTTATGAAGACAACTAAGAACTGAAATTAGTTATTATATCTGATCCTAAAGCTAAGCAGCTCTTTGCTCATAACCATGCAGATAGCCAAACAAGCATCAACACAGTTAAGCAATTAGCCATACAAGGCTATTATCCTAATTACATAAGAGAAAAGAACCAAACAGAACTCAGAAGTTAATTTTTGTGACCATTAACCATAGTTATAGGACCCGACCCGGGGTTGACCCGACTAAGAAGCCAGGTCCTGGGTTACACGGGTTAACCCGAGTCAACCCGAATTGACCCGGAAAAATTAAAAAATATATTTAAAATTTTAATATTTCATATGAAAAAATTAAAAAACAATTCATGTGAATATAAGTTATACATGTTATAAATAATGAAGTTTAAAAAATTATTTCAAAAGGTTTTTTATCCCACATTGAAAAAACTTAACTTTTTTTCTTGTAAACATAGATTATATATACTAAAAGATTTCAAATCTCACATTCAAAAAATAAAACACTCTTTTAGTATTTATATACTGAATTTTAAAAATAGTTAATAACCAACTAAAAAATATATATAAAAAAGTGTCCTAGTCAATAGAAAAAACACCTTTAATGGAATATAATTTAAAAGAAGTGATTTTAGAAAACAAAAATGTTAGATTTGTACATGTATTCTGACAATGCATGCTGAGACTATAATTTCATAGAACTCTTGATAACAGAAGTTACGAATTGTATGCTCTTTTCTTACCATTATATATTATTTTTTAAGAGAACAGCAATGCTATAAAATCAAACCCAAATATCCAAGATGTTCTCCTATAATTCATATAAAAATGGATGTTCTTCGAAACCCAAGTCAAACTTTTTGGTTAGTTCCATTTTAAACAAAAATTGATGATGGATAGTTTGCTTTTAACTATATTAGAAATAATAAATTTAGTTTTGAAGCATGAAATCTAAATACTTGACTAGGAAGAAAATGAGAATCTTTAAAAATTGGACATGGAATGTTTCTGAATAGAAGTTAATATTAATAAAATACATATAAACACCCACAAGAATAAAAGCACAAATTTTGCATCAGCAATGGAAAAAGAATTAAATTGACACCGAAGATGATACTTATAACTAATATGATACTGAAGAGACTGTGATTGCATGATACTTACAGATGTTGGAGGGACGATAAATTCCCCAAGGATGAAGGTATGGAGCCATTGAGGAAGTTTGTGGAGAGATCGCTAAGCATATGTATTACCATATAAGTTCATTATTACTCAAATAAGAACCAATAATATAAATTTTATGAATACACACTAATTAAAAACTGAAATTAGTTATTGTATATGATCCAAAAGCTAAGCATCTGATGCAGCCATTGATAGGTTGTGATGGATCACAATTTCGAGAGTGCCCTTACGGGCTTGATCCGAACAATGCTTTGATTTCTTTGCTGGTATTTTTGGATAGAATAATTGTTATGTGATTTTCTAGTTAAGATTAAATAAGATTTTCTAGTTGCTAGCTATGTGACACGTTTATATTAAAATATAATAAATAGAAAATAATTTTTATTTTTTCTATTATATAATCGTATCTTTATCTAGAATCTTTCAAAGACTAATCAAATGAGCAATCCTTATTATCAGTACTCAAGACTAAGTAACACTAGCTTAATTAGTGAAATTATTTTCTCTCTGATACTCCTTTCATTATAGAATTCTCTAACCATTAAATTATCTACGAAATAACACCTTTTGTAAAACATCTCGCCAGGGCCAGACTTCTAGCTAGACAATTAGCTTTCTCATATGTCATGTACTACTAAACTTAAATATGTCTTCCTGCAATAAAACTAGTTTAAGAGACACTTAACACTAGTAAGCATATATTTAGGCTCTAATTAGAAGAATTTAAAGTCTAGGAGTCAAATTACAATATTTAAAAAGTTAGTTTGGTAAAATCAGGAGTTTAAGTGGAAGAATAAGGATTAAATTGAAGTTTTTCAAATTCTAAATTAAAAACCATAATTTCTAGGATTTAGCCTAAAAGAACTACTATACCTTCTTTTTTCTTCAATAGTTTTTGCTGATCAAGTAGGTATTTTTAGATAAATAAATATAGTGGTTTTAATCACCACTATCTAATTGAGAAACATCCATTCTAGAACCCTATTTTCATGAAATTAAATGTTTACATCCCATTTTCTCCAATGACATTAACACCCATTCTACAACCCTAGTTTAAGAGGCACCGACTAAATCTTAATAATATTCTTACTTGATTTTTTTGGTAATAGTCGAAATTTTATTAAGAAAAAAGGCTACAAAGGTAATAGCCTAACTTACATCATATGAACAAGTAGAGGATTCTTACTTGATTACTATAAAAAAATCAATTAAATAACAGTTTTTATCGAACATTGGCAACAAAATAAACTGCTGTAGTAGTATATGATCATATATGGTACTGGATCACTTACAGACGGGTGAGTGAACTCAAGTTCCCCAAGGTGAGAGCAGGGATGCTACCATGAAGTTGATTCTTGGACAAATCACTGTTATGGTAATAGGATAGTTATCAATGAATTGAAGTCAGCATAATTACTTCGAATTATTATCATCATGTCATATGATACTCACATTGCTTTTAGGTAAGCGAGACTAGCCAAGGCTTCAGCATTTATTTGTCCAGTTAAGTCCTGGTCTGGGAGCGTTCTACCACCCAGAAATGGCGTTAACATAGAAACCATAGCAACCAGTGAGTTTTAAAGAGGATGCATTGCCTTACAAAAATAAAAGAAAATTGGATGAAGTTGATGAGGAACTTACAGGCGGGTGACATGACAACCTGTTCTGTTCTCATCAGTGCAATCGCATTTGATGTATTCAAAATTAGAGGAACAAGCCGAGCGTGAGATATTTGGATGAAAACCCCACTCTAACGTTTTCAAGAAGTCATCCAAAGCCTTTCCTGCCAAACGTTTTCAACAATGAAACATCATTTTTTTTAGCAAAATTCAAACAGGTAATATGCATTAATTAGGTTGTTATTAAAAATCTCATAATTGATGTAAATTGAACTAATGCAAATTGAACTGTCAACAACAAGCATGAAATCGTGTGTACCTTCATCTTCAGGCAGTCAAGGCATGCATGTCATATATATAAATTTGTTGCTTTACAGACTACATAGCCAAATTGACAAAGAAGAAGAACGGCAAGAGAGGAAACAAGCTTAGGAAAGAGCTTAAGATAAAGCTTAGCCATTACTTTAGCTTGCAATGCGCGACATGCATGAAATCCACACAAAAAAAGCCCTTTTTGTTCATAACTTATTATTAATTGGTTCATCTGAAAGAGAAGAGGATCTGCTAGGATAGGGAGAAGATATTGAAGGAAAAGCTCATATTTCACAGATAAACAAATTTTCTTCCTTCTTTTGTATATAGTAGGAAAAGGATATATAAGTAGATGGAAAAGTATATCTTGTGTACCTTCATCTACAGGCAACCGCGAGCTGTCAGAGAAATGTTTTGCTTCACAGACTACATAGCCAAATTGACAAAGAAGAAGAACGGCAAGAGAGGAAACAAGCTTAGGAAAGATCTTGAGATAAAGCTTAGCCATTACTTAATTTAGCTTGCACCGTGCTTCCCTTAAGACATTCATTCTTTATAAAGATATTGTTTGACGTTTGTTTTGCCGTTCAAAATCTCATCAACTCTGAATCAATTACCTCTCATTACCAAATTGTCCCTGGCCAAATACCAAAATACCCGAGAAAAGTAACTTGCAATGCATTCTTTTCACGTTGAGATTGATACATAATTAATTCTAGTGGTGCCGGTGGTCTTAATTATGTGCTATAAAAGAATTAAAAAAACCTGATATTTTTTGCTTAAAAAATCAGATGTTTTTAATTAAAATAAACTATTTATGAAGTGAAAGGTAATTATTCAGATTGTTCATTCATAAGCGGGATAAATAAAGTGGATTGATGAAAAAATAATTTTTTATAAATCAAAAAATTATGTTACAATAAATTCAAACTCAAGTTCAAAATGTTCTAGGATAAAATAATTCCTTATATGCCAAAAAATTATTTTATAATGAACCAAAATCTAAACCCAAGAGCCCGGCTTATCAGACCTAAGAGTAAAACGAACATTTTTTCCTAGTATAAGTGTGTGTTTGGGAATACTGTTTAAATCGTGTTTCTAAAAAATTTAAATTTTTATTTATTTAAAATTAAGTTTTTTAATATTCTCATATTGTTTTGATATGCTGATATTAAAAATAATTTTTTAAAAATAAAAAATATATTATTTTGATGTATTTTTGAGTGAAAAACACTTTAAACTGTAATCGCTATCACATTTCTAAACACACCCTAAATAGGGTCGCACTTAAAAAAAGAAAAAAAGAAGGAGAAATTAGTTGGACAGAATTAGCATAAAAAAATACTAAACATTCTATCTTAAAAAACCAAAAAAGAGAAAAATGCACTCCAAAAATAGAGTAAAAAACCATGACCAATCACACCCTCCAGTACACCCACATTTAAATAAAAATAACAAGACCAACTCATCATCTTCAAGCTCGCACCGTCACTACAAAAGAAAAAAAAACCCAAATTCCCTTAAAAAAATTATTCCCTCCACTACTGTAAAACATTCAAACTCTATAACTATCAAGCAAAAAAAAAAAAACCCTCTCTACATTAACACAGCACTTAAATAAAATTTTAACTGATGATTCAACTTTTAAGTAGTAAAATAAAAGAATTATCACTTAAATTTGAATGATAATTTTATATTAAAAAATTATGTGTGTAACATTAATCCGAAAAATAATCTAACATTGTTAATTTTAAGATGAAAAATGTTATTTTTAGTGTTTTTTTATTAATTTAATATACTGATATTAAACTAATTTTTTTTAAAAAAATATTATTTTAAAATATTTTAAATAAAAAATACTTTAAAATCAATTTATACTATACTCTTAACCAGGCTCTAAATCTCTGCCACACAAACTATGGCAGAGATAAGTGTTAATATGATGACTCATTTGATTGCTGCTTCATTATTGTTGCTATTATTATTAAAAATTCAAATTAAATTAAAAAAATTAAAAGGGAAAAGGAAGTTATTGTACCCTTGAGGAACAAAATACTATTCATTATAATAGTGCAGTGACAAAATTACCTCTTAAATATAAAAGGTAATTTTACCATGAACTAAGCATTGGGGTAGAATAGTCATTTTATTTTTTATTGCACAGTAAACTTGTTAGTTTAATCCTAGAGAAAAAAAATATATTGCCTATCGCTCAACAACATTATGATTTTTTCAGTTTTTCCAAAATAATATAATTATATTGATGTCCTTAAAGACAAAATCATGTCAAAAATTATGGTTTTTATTGTATAAAATCATGTTTAATTAATAAATTTTTTAGATTATGTTCGAGAATAATATAAATTATATTTTGAGATCTTATTTAATAATTTAAATTTTTAGATTGAAATGATTCTTTTAACATTTATCTTTGTTGACTTTGTAGATTCATTATGGTTTTTTACTTTATTGATCTTCATTATCAAAAATTATATATGAATTTGTTTCATTAATTATTTATATATATATATGAACGCTTAGTCACTTATTTAATTGTTAAAGATTATTTAAATTATGATGTTATACAAACATAGCCTAAGGGTTCAGTATTGAAAATATATATAAAAAATCATGTTTAATTAATAAAATATTATTATAATCTTGTTTTAATTCTAAATTATATTTTCTCAATGTGAATTAAAATTGATAATACTTTAAAATAATAAAAAAATGAAGATAAATTTTAATATCAATTAAAGTGAATAAACCTTTCTAAATCGTTGGAATAATCTAAATATGATTTTAGAATTTTAAAAACATTATCTATGCACCACTTAGTAACTAATCAAATTCAAATAATTAATTCATGATAATAAGAAAATTAAAATACAATAGTGAAATTAATCTTAAACTTACACGTTATTAATTATTAAAAAATTATGAAAATTCATGCCACTGCTTCTAAAGTGCAAGAATTAGTTTTCGCGTGTGTATTTGTCCAAGAATTGTCTCTGCCTGAGTGCGTTTAAGAACGTAGTTGAGTTGTTTTTTAAAGTATTTTTTATTTAAAAATATATTTTTTTAAAATTATTTTTAATATTAACATATCAAAATATTTAAAATTAATAATAAAAAATATTAATTTAAAACAAATAAAAAAAATAATGAAACAAAGAAGTTAAGTAGGTTCCTCGAAGCATATAAATTAAAACCTTTTATCTTATTTAATTTATGTAACTGGTCCTGTACGTATATACAGAGATTTGTCCAAACTCAAGCATATAAACTAAAAATATATATATTAATTCAGTGAAGTCCAATAGATTTTTAGTGATTTTATTAATTCAATTGAACTAAATCAGGTCGATTTAAAGAATTTTCTTTAACAAAATAAAACAATATTGTTTTAACTAAAATAACTTGAATTAACGGGGATTTCTCGCGAAATAATAATGTATATGATTGAACCCATGGAATCTGAACATTGAGAAGTAAGTAATAATGCATCTTTAAGATTTATGGTCAAGTCTTTGTTAATGTAATTCAGCATCTTTCGCCAATCTTTTGCATTTAAAAAAGCCAAAAGCTGATAGCTTACCCTACATTTCTTGGGTCAAATCGGAAAGTGAACATTGAGAAGAAATAAAGCATCTTTAAGATTTATGGTCAAGTCTTTGTTCATGTTAAGCATCTTTTGTTACCATTGTCAAGAATAATAATTGAATGTTATTTTCAGGATATAAATTTCATTGGATAGACTAATGAATTTTACTTGTCCTTTAATTTGAATAGACTAACATTTTATCTTCTAAAAAGTACTTTTATTAATACGAGGTCAAGTTTTAGATTTGCTCTCTAGAGATCACTAGTTCGAGTCTCACAAATCTTAACGCCACTGGAGACTTACATGGTCATTAACTTCAGAGCCCTGCAGGTCTTCGATATATTCTCCTGCAGGTCTGTAACTCTTTGGTTATCTCTCATCTTATCCTCTTCAGCAGCTTTCCAGTTCAGATTCTTCTGCCCCTCAGTTTGCTGCTCGTCAGCATCCCATAGTTCTTCGCCCTCGGCTGCCGAAGACTAGCCTTCTAATAGTGTCTGCAATCCTAACTGTCGAGTAATGTCCTCTCCTACATATGAGCCCCTTGTATTTTCTTATGCTGACAAGTATGAGGCATGACATGATGATATCCACAATGAAATTCAAGCCTTATGCTCTAATAACACCTAGTCCTTAATTCCTTTTCATCATTCAATGAATGTTGTTAGTAGCTGGTAAGTGTATAAGATAAAGCACCGTATGGATGACAGTGTTGAGCGATAAGACACGTTTGGTTACTAGAGGCTTTACTCAATAAGAAGGCATTGATTATTCTGAAACTTTCAATCCAGTTGTTAAGCACGTGATAGTCATATTAGTCTTCTCCATTATGG
>Ga0325411_1003770_pt1 | contig 17046 bp, 12 predicted proteins | sample PopdelMetagenome_13_FD_206181 | JGI IMG/M metagenome (GOLD analysis project Ga0325411, IMG submission 206181) | Populus deltoides microbial communities from Bellville, Georgia, United States - Xylem-PdIQD-R4 | ecosystem: Host-associated > Plants > Phyllosphere > Stem > Wood/Secondary xylem...
CAGCATATGAGAAAAAAAAAGGAGCATTCTTCTATAAGAGACCATAATGTAGTTGCAACCGGCCTCATCCCTAACTAATACAACTTCATCTCTGGTCCCCACAAGAAAATCAAGTCCGAACCTTATCTTTCTTAATTAAAATTCTCTTAAACTTTTCAGTCTCGAGCTGCTTTTTGTTCACGAACGATTAGTGTAGGTGCGGCTGCGATATGTCAGATGCACAGACTACCCCATATAGTAGTAGTCTTTCTTCTTTGCGAGCTTATATAGTGCATCATTGTTTCTAGTCATTGAAGATGTTTCGATGTTTTCCTTTAAGGGTGAACTTCCAAATTCCTTGAGAATCTGGAAGAATATGATCCGAGGTCTTTACATCACAAACCACAAATTAGAAGGATTGTTAAATATCCAAGTGTTCAACAAATAAGGCTTAGCTTATGCGACAAGATGTTTTCAGAAAGTTGGTCATCTTTCATTGCCACGAGATTAGTTTATGGGACAGATCACCAGATGCACAGCGCATTCAATTACAAGGTAACGCATACCCATTAATGAAAATAAAAAAACAATTCAACCTTTTCTTTATTTTAAAAGCAAAGACAGACTGTCACATTTGATCCACAAAACACATCACTCGGAAATAAAGTCACGTCTGAAACAGGTATCAATGTATATCGTTTTTTTTCGAATATGAAGAGTATTGTTGTTCAGGGAATAAGCTTGCTACCAGCAACATCGACAACGAATCTATATCTCACATCATTTTTCTCAAGCCTCTCGAATGCTGTGTTGATATAATCCATTTTGATCACTTCAATCATGGAGGCCAATCCCTTTTCCTTGCAGAACTCAAGCATCTCCTCTGTCTCCTTCATGCTCCCTATGAAGCTCCCGGTGATAGACTTTCTCCCTACACAAAATTGCATGAGAAAAAAAGCACCCTCATCAGGGATTGTGGATTATAAGCAAAAATTTCCCAGGTTTATTCTCAATTGAAAATTAAGTAGAGAATACATAACTAATCTTCAAAGCAAATAGAGGGAGACTCACCAAGCATAACCATAGGCGTAACAAACTGCAATGGGGCATTAATAACACCCATCAAGATCAGCTTGCCATCAAGTTTCAATAGAGAAAGGTAAGGCTCCAGAGGGTGAACCACAGGCACAGTATCGATGATATAATCAAGTTGATCAGCAGCTTTTTGCATGCTTTCCACATCCGAGCTGACCAAGTATTCATCAGCACCAAGATGTTCCATAGCCTCCTCCCGCTTCTTGTCAGAAGAACTAATCACAGTTACATGGTGTCCCATTGCCTTTGCTATCTTCACCCCCATGTGCCCTACTCCTCCAAGTCCTAAAATCCCTCCTCTTAGCCCACTCTGTTTCAGTCCAAAGTGTTTAAGTGGGCTGTAAACTGTCAATCCAGCGCACAATAGCGGCGCTGCTTGTTCTGGTGACATCCCATCAGGAATTCTCACCACAAACCTAAGGAAAGTATCAAAGTTTATCAAAACAGGCACGAGTTTTGCTTAATCAATTAATTGAGCAAGAAAATGCACGTCAAACGAAAAAGGTTTTCTGTTTCGTTTTGGATTAGAAGAGGGTTTTTCTAGTGCGGGAAATAAAATTTTTGGACCTGCAAAACTCAATTACTGCATTCCGATTCACTATCTAATACATGGCTAATTAAATGCAGAAAGAACTAATTGGTTATTTGTGCATAAAAATTCATATGGGTTGAAATAATGCTTCTCCACAGTAAGAAAAAGTTGCAAATTGGATTTCCTTGACATAGAACCATGTACGAGGAACAGTAAAAAAATGAGAAACTTTCGGTCATAATGAAGTCCAAAATCAAGAAAACTAGATATTACCAGGCTAATAACAAAAGCAAGTAATTACGAACTTAAAAGGGCTTAAAATGTTTTGATTATTACTTTTGATCGACAACCATGGATTCAGCAAAGCCTCCTTGGGTGGGTTTGCCATCAGTGTAGACATCATTGTAAGACCAGATTTTCTTGTTGCAGTATTGCTCAATCTCTGATTTGCATGGATGACAATTCTTGCAGCTTCCAACGATGACTCCAACACCGACAACATCTCCAACTTTGAACCTTGTCACATCTGATCCCACCTCAACAACCTCACCAACCACTTCATGGCTATAGATCACACCAAAATACCAATAAACATCATTAAAGAAAAAGGACAGCTAAAAAGAAGGTAAATAAAAGAAACATGGAGAGCAGTATATAAATATTGTGTGCGTGTTCGTTGTGTTTTTGCCATCATGGGGAAAACAAAAGGGGTTTTTTTTTAATTATTAGTACCCAGGGACCATAGGATAGTGTGACATGCCAAGATCATTTTTGATTTGGTGGATATCGGTATGGCAAACTCCACAACTGATAACCTTGATAAAAACATCTTCTGGCCCCGTATCTCTGCAACCAAGAAAAGAAGAAGAAAAAAAATTAGAGTTTAGAGGAGCAACATTAGTGCTTGTAACTACACATGGAATATACATACTAGAACCGTATGTCAGAGAAAGAGACAGATTCAAGAATATTTACCTGAGACTATAGGTGTAAGGAGCGAGATGCCCAGTTGAGTCTGTTGCTGCCCATCCTACAATTTTTCTCTCTGTTTCAAGGCTACCCATTTTCTTGAAACAATGAGGCTAAGAGAGAGGGATGGAGTTTCTGTGGAGAGTTGAAGATTTAGAAGCCACTATGGATGAGTATATATACAAAACCACAATAAAGAATGGTAAAGGTTACTTGGCAACAAAAAAGACAAGGACATCTCAGCATATTTTACGGGTGGTGGTAGGTGAAATACGATGGATGGCGCCATCCTCTGCTGCCACAAACATGGCTCATTTTTTCAAAGTTGAAAATCAAGTGAACATTGTCCGCATGATCAAAACATTGGTGGGGCCTCAGTAGTATTGATGGTCCTGATTAACTCATGGTTCTTGGGAAACAAAAGGGAACATAATAGTTAAGAACACTGAATCTATGATGAGGTTTGGAGCATCATGTATACGTCACTAATTAAGTATTTCATGAAAGGAATATCTTAATTTCCATCGTGGTTACACAGTTGCCTTATTATATTATTTGCTTAATTGATGTAGTTGGTGGTGAGTGGCGACAAAATACCCTTGGTATTTACTGGATTGTTGTGCCGTCGACTGAAATTTTTTTAAACATGAAAAAAAATAATTTAAGAGAAGATTATATTTTAAAAAAATAAGAGAAATTTAATGTTTTGATTAAATTTTAATTAATTTAATAATATGATAAAAAAATAAAAAAATAATAATAACAAATAAAAAAATATTTTAGGTAAAACTGGACTAACACGCGAAACCTATAATCTAAACATGAGATATATTTAGATTACATGTCTATCATGTGTCATACATTATCAGTTCAGGATAATTAAATATAAAAAATAAATTCATGATAAAAACAAAATAAGAAACAAATATAAATCAAGATATTTAATATTGTAATACAGGTTATTTATCCGATTATATATAATGAATTTGTGTATTAAAATATTTTTATAATAAAAATCGATTCATGTGGAAAAATTTATTGAATAAAATAAAAAAAAAGATATTATGTAAGCTTGCACATATTAAAAATATTATCAAAAAATAAATATTTTTAATTTTTAAAAATAAGTTTAATATATGTAAAATATATAAAAAAATTACAGATAAATTAAACACATCAAATATAATAATAAAAATTTGCTATTTAAAAAATGATAAATAAGCCAGAAAAATCATAGAGAAAAACCTTCTTAAACCAATCAATCACCTCTAAAAACCACAAAAAAATACCTCAAAACCTAAATCAACTCAAAACCAAAAGTCTTCCCAAGCTCAAATCTATTTTTTAGACGCTTTCAATGTAAAAATAAAAATAATCATATAGAAACATTTGACATAAAAAAATCAATTATTTTGGTGGTTATAATCGTAGCTAACGACAACTTTTTCTTTCTACATCAGAATTTGGTGAGTTCTCTCTCCTCTCACAAAAAAAAAACTGAAAAAAAAATAAAATTTGATATAAAAATTAATTTTTTTAAAAATTAAAGGAACCGACTAATGTAAAAGCTAAAAAGGATAGATGACTAAAATAAAATTTTCACATAAATTTTAAAGGCGCCATTTATTTTACTTGATTTTTTTATTTTCGTCCTTTACATTTCAATTCAACCTCATTTTCTAAGAAAAACATGTAATTAAATGCTAATTTGAGTTTTAAAAAACTAAATTATACAAATTAAAAATTTAAGAATGAAATTGATTTTTTTTTAAAAAATAACTACTCCACTTCATAATTATATGTCAAATGACAAACAATAATAAGTTAATAACACTACAATACAAGCATTAACTCTTTTAGTTTCTTTTAATTAATAAACTATACGCAACCGAAGCAATCGAGCAAGGGGGGCAATAAACCACCACTTGGGATTATACTAGTCCGAGTTATTTGGGTATTTTTATTTTAAAAAGTCAAAGAGAAAGGGTGGATATTAAATTTGATGGCCGACGACAACCAGACAACGACAAAATGATGAAGATGAAATTATCTATTTATTCATATATTACTTGGAGGATACTATACTATCAAGTACTATCCTCCTCGCATGATCCAAATAATTTCCTCGCCTCGATCGCTGTTATTAATAAACCGGAGGGTTTATTTAGATTTGTGCTGATCATAAATGATTCCCATTATTAATTATATCGTCGTTTGAACTTTGCAGTCCTTTTCACGGGCATGGCGACCTGTTCTTAGGGTTGGAGCCTGTCCGAATACGTAATCCCCTTTTAATAATATCCTCTCGTATTTCATATAATATTAGGGTTGGAGGATTCAAACCTTAATTCCAAGCTTTAATGCCAGAGTTGCAACCTCAAATTGTTTATCATCTCGATTTTTTTTTCTGGATAAGGCTGCATTAACGTTCCTGTAAGACATTTTAGCAGTGACAGCCCGTGAATTTGCTGTTGCGTTTCTGCAAGACACCACAGAAGTCGCTCGAGAAGCTTAATTTATGCATGGTTCACACGGGCATATGCTTTTAACTGACCCGCAACGAGTGGCTCGATCACATGAGTTACGTAATGTCCTGTAATGTTTCCAGTCTTGTAGAATTATTTAGCTAATATGTTTGTGAGATTTGTTAAATTAGGTTTTGAAAATTTCATAATTCATAGTTAAATAATCTAAAATCCTAGTCTTCAAAATGTCTCGATAAATTATGCTACTGTAAAATAAATCTCGCATTGCCATTGTACATAAAAGGCATATGTAACAGTGTTAAATGTGCACGAGGTGCACACTTCGACAGGCTGTCCAGAATAGGGCCTAAGGGTGCTGGCAGCTATGCCAACAGTGGGATAAATCGACAGCGCAGATTTGTGCGGCTGAAGGTTCGTCAAAGAAAAATCGGCAGCGCAGATTGTTGACGAACATTGGCTTGACGATGGAATGTCCAAGCCAGTCAGGAAAACTCGTTAGGGCATAGGCAGACGAGAACAGGGGCTGTCAAGGAATTCGGCAGTGAAGACATTGGCAGCCTGCACGTAAATGCGAATTCGGCAGCGCAGGAATTGGCAGCCTGCACGCAGATGCGAATTCGGCAACGCGCAACAGCTTGTGCAAGTCAAGGGCCCGACTTGGCACGATCTGAAACTTGGACGAAGAACTGTCCAAGGCATGTGAATGACTCAACAGATGATGCAGCAAGAGCTGACAGATGGGGCTGCCAGGTGGGCATGCAGAATGTGGGTAGTGGCAGTTATGGATATCCAAGATCATGGGATCATGGGGGCTGACCAGGGGTTGCTCTCAACCTACTAAAGATCATGGGAGATCATGGGGGGAAAACTTCCCACTACTTGGTAGATAATGGGGCCACTATGTTCATGGGTGAACATGGGTGAGATAGTGTCCCACTACTTCCTTAAAAGTAGGAATGGGGGGGTGTGTGCCTTGCAAATGCTTGTCTATAAATACTTGTTGTAGCTTTTGGTTGAGGGAGCGGCATATAGGGGCATGCAGCAGCATGCGTGGGGAATGTTCAACATGTAGGGGCATGCAAGAACATGTAAAACACTAGTTAGAGGTAGCATGGTGTAGCATGCAATCTTTATGCATAGCACACATACGGATTTGTGTATAGTTTCCTTTGTTTACGAGATCAATAAAGGCTGGGAAAAAGTTCTTGTAAAGCTTGTTGTGCACTTTAATTCTTATTCTTACTTGTATATTCCGCTTACTTAGTTACTAGGCAAACACGAGTGGGATTGGCGAGGAAAGGTTGAGTCTAGCGAGGAAATAGGCTGCTAGACGAGTTTATTTACATAGCAAAAAATTACCCCGTGACATAATACATGGTAATGATGGTGCTCCGCCATGCCACCACTTATGACTTGTAAAAACTCTATAAATCAAGCAAGGATACGGAAGATATACTACCAGCAATACAAGACATTCGCAATGCTGTTTGTCCTGTTTTACCATGAAAATCGCAGTCAATTGTTGTTTGGTTATCTATTTTTGTTTTTTGTGGAACAATCACGGGATCTTAAATAAGCGTTCTTTCAGTCCAGATTTCTTATTTTGTTTGACTTGATTGGGACGACAGGGGCATCAAATGTCAGCAGCCCAACGTCTCGGGCGCCTGCCTTTTCATACTTGGAATTTCAGGAACTCAAAAAGGAATGGCTCAACTTCCTTGATTTGCTTCCAATCTTTCTAAAGCAGTGACAGCCACCCACTACTCTGACAATTCCTGAAGAAGCAGAGACTTGGTTTACTTTCGCTTTATTGGGAGACTCTAAAATGCCACCACCTCGGCAGACCATGCTCTGCTAATCGACTCATGTTTTGATTTGTTCGTTTACTATGCGAAAGGATTAAAAGTCAGAAATGGAAGCTTTCACATGAGAAAATTTATGCTCTAACTTCTAGAGGGAGAAATTGTGCACAATAAAGGAGCTACTGTGATCCATGCGTCGACATCTTCAAATTTCTGTGCTCCACATAATTAGAATGGGAAACTGGGATAATCTTTTGCTTGAATAAGAGGCCGATGAAGCTAACTTCCAAAGTGATTCATCAAGCCCCCATTGACTTTCATGCAATGGTCATGATATTTTTAGGAAAAATTTTTACATTAAGACTAAGAAAGTATTCGGTAATTTATTTATATTTAAAATTACTTTTTAAAATGCTTTTAGCATGTAAAGATATTAATTTGGCAATTTTTTTAAAAATAATTTTAATGTACCATGAAAACATCAATATATATATATATATATATACACACACTATAAAAGAAAATTAAATTTGATATTTTTTTAAATTTTTAATACACCTTTACAAAAATACAAGTATAGTAAATACAAACTAAATTATCTTTATAGAGATATTTTCTTATATTAAAATTAGAAAATTTAAGAAAATCTTATTTGTTACAGCATGTGAAGAGAGGTGGGAAGGAAAACCTGACTGTACCTAACCCATCATATCAAGTATTTCTTTAAAAAAAAAAATCCAAGATTAAATAACAATGAGTGAAAGGAAAGGAGAAGACCATATCAAGAAAATATTAAATTTTTTTTTTTTTTTTTGGTTACATGTCTGCTAAAGAAGCCATCTCTTGCTTGGTTTTGTGGTTAGTGGGATGTGACTTGAAAAATCATAGCCCCCACCATCCATCCTCACCCTCTGTATCTCTTTTCTTTATTTTTATCATTATCATTATCATAATCATAATCATGCCTGCCACACCTGCTCAAGATGGCTTGGTTAAGGGAGGCCACTACTCCACTATTTCACATCCCCCGTCTAAATCATGATGAGATCATGTCAACTAAACCGAAAAAGACTTGATATAGTGCTACCCGACGACTTTACTGAGGAGGACCTCGAAAATCAACTCCCCTTGCATATTTTATTTCTCGAACCCCTCTCTACGGCCACCCCATATGATCATACCCCTGCTTCTCCGATAGAATAACTAATATGCTGACCAGCAAGGAGGCCGAGCATCGCATTTTCTTGTCGTCGGTCCAACCCAGGTCTGTGCTGTTACCGCTACGTCTAGAAAAAGCAAAAAAAAAAACATATATATTACAGGGATTGGTCGAGATAAGGTGTTTAAAAAATTGATCAAGCAGCAGCAGTTGCATGCAAGGAAGACAAACGATACCATGAAGATGTAAAATGTCATAATCTAATCAAGTGTACAACCCATGACATGAAGCAATCCTATTTTATTTGGAGGTTTAGAATAAAAGTCTTTCATAATTGCATTTGTAAAAGCAACATCGATCTTACAGATGCATGTAAGAGCCATGCTGGGATATGATCCAACAAACCATCCTGGTTTAGAGCACCAGTCAGCAAGACAGCAGGTTCCTATTTATACTGCAAGTGGCATTATATTAATGTTGATGTTGATGCTGGGAAAGGACCTTGTCTAGAAGGTTTGGCAACTTAGCACTCATTGGAAAGTTAAACATGTGCTTCTTCTAACGTCAAGAAAATGCTGTAAAACAGCAGATAGATATTACCTTTTCTCTTTAGACAAAAGAAAATTATATTAAGCGTTGAAAAGAATCACAAAAGCTCGATGGAGAATAAGATCTCCTCAAAGAAAAGAGACCAGAAGAAAGAGTCGAGATAAAACAGCCCGATCCTGCCAAATATCTGCCAAGGAAACACGCTTAAAAGCGCACCGAAAGCATGGCTCCGCAAGGAAGAGCAGAAAGTGTTTTACCCCATAACAATGTTTTAAGCGAGCCTAAATTTTGGTTTCTAATATATGCACCTATTCATAGAGCTGCGCACAAGCAGACGACTTTAGAAAAATTCTTGTGTGATTTAAGCTTCAGAAATTGATAACATTTATATATATTCTAACAGGTTAATCAGCGCACAAATTGAACTATTTTCCCATCATTAACACTGATTAACCTATAGTTTAAAATCATTCATTTGATGAAACTTATGATGACAGAGAGTCGGTGCCGTCTTTGAACTTGCCAATGAAATCTCGAGCAATTGTCTTCGATAGACCCTTCCAAGAACAAATTATCAACACCTAATTCAGCATAAGGAGAAAGAGATGCAAAAAGGCTGTCCCACTTGGTGTCGATGCTTTCTTTCAAAAACCTGTTGTACATGTACACCAAACCTCTCTATGTTCTCCTATTCCTGCCTTTACTCGGTCACAATCGAAATGGGGCTTTCTCCAAGCTTTTAACCCTAAATAGAAACTTCTCTGCCTGCCCGCCCGCCGGGGCCCTCAAGGGATAGGCGTGGAAGAAAAGGATTTTTGTACATGACCAACTGTAAACCTCGTTAGGTTATATGAACTACAACGAGGAACCTTGTATAGCAGGAAAGGAAGTTTGTAACATGATTTCAATTGGTGCTTTACAAAACCCTCATCCTCCCAAAACAGAAAGATTTTCTCTTGAAGAGAAATACCGTTTCATACACAGCTTGATTCTAAAAATTACAAATATTGCCAGAGGATTATAACAGTTATTTATTTTTTTTTAAAAAAAATTCAAACTAATTGCTTATGCTTATGCTTTGCTTTAATTGGGGAGTCTGATCCCTAGAATTACTCCAGAACCAAGAAAGGATTTTCAATTTATAAATTATATAGCTAGGAACATAGATAGTCTGTTTGGCGATGCATCTGCGAGCGCTTCAGCGAAGTGTCCGATGCATCTGCGAGTGCTTCAGCGAAGTGTCTTTGGGCTGAAAAAACATTGATGCATTTTTGGATGCCTTTTGATGGTTTTAAATTTTTATTAGGAAGATGCCAAAAGGAACGAAAACAAAAGAAAAGGCATTTCAGCCAAAAACACTTTGCAAACGCTTAGCCAAAATCAAACATTATCTACCACTATTTATTTAACTGTTGGCATCTCTTCGTTCATTGAATATTATTCTCCTCTCCTGCATCTCTCAGGACATAACTCAAGAAATCTGACCTCAATGGCATTTTCCTAGTTGCTTTTAATATCATTTGCATCCCACTCTGCAACAAGTTCGATAATTCTTTACAGAAATAAATGCATTCCCTGGCTGTCACAACCTGTCATTTCAGCAATTACCTCCTGCTGGAAACCAAACCAACTTCCCTTGCAAGAAAAACGATTCTCCCTGATATTATGTGCTGAATGCCTGACTCCTTGGCCAGACTGCTTCCTTATCCCCACCAAAATCTGCTTTCAGCAGTAATAGGAGAGAGATGCATCTCATTAGGCTTTCAGTACTTGTCACCAACTTCAGGGAAAAAAAGAACGAAGGGAAACCCCAAATTAGAGATGACTGGTTCAACATCCATTCATCAAAGCTTGACGAGACAGCCTACTGAGATGATTTTTTTACCTCTTTCTCTCTCTCTCGCGCACTATTTGACCTCAAACGTTGGCACATTATAGATGAAGATCCCAAAGCTTGCAAGATTCTTAACTGATTCATGGTCTCAAAATATCCCAACTTTTTTTCATATATGGAGGTAAAGGAGCATCAAACTTGAGGCTAGCCAATTGTGAGAAGTCATAGTCTGAAGATAATTGCACATCTTGCAAAGCTTTAGATACATCGGGTAAAACCATTTGTTTGCAGTGGAGATGAAGGCGGGGGTGCTTTTCAGAGATGCTACCACTATCCAAATCAAGGGCGAAAGGGAGTATTTTCTCACTTAAGGACTTCTCATTTGAGTTATCTTCAATATTAGACCATGGCAACTGTTTCCAATTCCTGTGAGCTTGCCATGCGTATTTGTAGTCTCCAACTATTGGCGTCCCCAATACTTCAGCACAGTGTACACGGAGCTGTGATGGTGACCAGAAATGGTTGAAAGAAATCAGTGACACGGAAAACGAGCAGGAGTAAGAGGACAGAGGTACAGGCAGACATCAAAGATCAAGATATGTGTTGATTCTGCTTCATACCTGATGCTTTCTACCAGTGAGAGGGGACAGTTCCAACCATGTGAAGCCTGCATTAAGCCACATATTAAGACTATGAACCAAAAATTACACGAACAACTTAAGAACGAGCACCCAGAAGATCCAAAACTCTCAAATAAATGTTCTATTGCAATTAACCCAAGGAAAATGGAGAAAACAGACACAATACATAAAAGACTAAAAACAATCCAGGACAAGCACAAGAAATAGTAAGTGGAATTTTCTTTGGCTGGCAAGATTATGCTCTCATCAAATGCTTTAAAAGAGAGATATAATAAGTTCAGTGAATTTCTAGCAAACAAGGTCATGCTCTCCTCCTTGGTGTAACTCCTAAAAACCATCCTACATCTTTCTACAATTTCCAGCAAACAAACAGCACAACTAGCAGCAAAACGCTCACTAATACTCCCTAAACAACTTCCAACTTCCAACTTCCCACACGTACCTAATCAATCCTACAACAATTAACTACCAAAGTTTCAGCCTGAAACCCCCTAAAACACTGCCCGCATACCGTTCACAGCCCCCTAAAATTCAGAACCAGAACATCCATTAATTACACCTTCATTAAATGCTAGCATTAGAGATATATGGCTCTTAGACAAATTCAGTTAAAGAGATTTGCCCAGAGATCATGTTTAACTACATATTTGAGCAGAAAAGAAGATGTTTATGAATGATTTCTTTGTACAATATCAATTTGGATATCCATGAAATATCTAAATCAGGTTAAGTGTATAAATGATTGGTAGCTTATTTAGTTGAACGTAACTTCTAATGGGTCTGTTTAATTCTTTTCACTAGCAAATTATCAATAGAAAAGAAAAAAACGTGTGTCAATATAAATCTCATCTTCCTGACACATTACATCATCAAGCTATATTGATACAAAACTAGACATATATTATTAAAAAATTCACATGTAATGGATGTGACAGAGAAGTTACGTGCTAACCATGAGATGATTCAATTACTCTGTACTGTGTAACTGCATGCTGAGAAGGCAAGTTTTGTGAATTCTCAACCACTGTTATTCGATCAGATTTTCCATTGTCCACAACCACCTAGGAGCAATCAGAGCACAAAGATTTCAATATGTTACTGAAAAAACCATAGGCTTCTGATTAATGGTGTTAAGCATTAAACTTATTCTAACCTTTCCCAATGATGCTGAAATTAATCCCTTTTGACGTCTTGGAGAACCAATGACAAGTGCCCAGTATTTTCTTTGCAGGATTCTTCTTTTGTCACCCACATCCTTAAAAGAGAAGATAAATATTGTTAGCCTGAAACTGGGATGGACTTAGCAATTTTCCACTTCTATAGGGCATTTATAGACTAAGATAAAAAGGAGAGTAGAGACAGGAAATGCAATACAGTAGACAATACATCGTTTGATGCTGCAAGAGTTTTCTCCCGGAAGATGGCATGCAAAACCGTCGCACTTGTTTGTGTCCTTCCCATCACCAAGATACCACTGCAATCTCTGTCGAGTCTATGAACCTGATAAACACAATGATTTCATGGAAATATTTGTTGTAAGGCAACATATGAACAAAAGGGGAGAGCACTCTGCTTAGCTAACTGCTACAAGGAAATGAGGACCACTAACTTTTACACAGAATACCCCATTAAATATATCATTTTTACTCCATGCTGCTTTCTGGGAAATTGCCTCAGATCAGTTACATGAAATATTCAATAGCTTTTATGATGGCCACAAGGAATATTTTTAGCAAGTAGAGAGTACCTGTACAAGAAGTGGTTCTGGAGTAACTGAAATTAAACAGCATGAATTCACCAGAAACTCACCAGCCGAGGGGGTTCTGAGTAGTCAGAACTAAAGCAACTAGCTGACAATTCATCTAAACTTCTTTTGATGCCAATGCCACCCTGTCCAAAGTAATTTAAGACAAACAAAGTTAAACTTTTGCCGCTACTGATCCGACACAACATAAGGAGGCCCTGGAGGAGCAGACATTCTCTAGGTCACCTGAACAGGCATTCCGGGAGGTTTATTGACAACAATGATTGCAGCATCCTAACAACAAAAAAGCGCGTTGGGTCCACATTTAAAAATAAGAAGCATATGTTTTTGACAAAACAGCAGAATTTATGTCAATAACCTTATACAGCTCAAGGCCACGAATAAAGTTTATTTCTTCTTCACTGCAATGACAGTCTTGTTTCTCAGCAGGTAACGCTTTGACACTAATAGGAAGAAAAATTCTATCTCCTACATCCATCGAATCCTTAGCTGCCACCTTTCAGTAATTTCAAATATCTAAGACAGCAATCATAACAAAACAATATAAAAACAAACAATTCTTTTAACGCATTCCTAAAATGAAAATCAAACAGTTCTAATCATGAGAAATGCTATTTTAAAAATTTAATCAAATCCACTAGGGTAATTTCTGACTCTTTTAAGGCGATGTTCCTGTCCTTGATCACCAAGATTACAACTTTCCATGACAGAGGACTCTCTTCGTACCTGTAACCACACACACCATGACAAATCAGTCATCCTCCACTTAGCCTTTTATTTAAGTTGTTTCAAATTACAATTCAGTTTCAGCAACAAAGACCTTTCTGAAAAAAATCCAAAAATTACAACATTTCAGCTGATTGAAACTTTAAGTCCACAGCCATTGTTTTTTAAGGTCAAGTTCTTTGTTTTTTAAGGTCACAGATGCGTATTAAGAGCTCAAGAAAGAAAACCTCAAACCTGTCTTAAGCGAAACAGCTTTTGTACAAGGTTTCTAGGGAGTTCAGGGCAACAACGAAGAACCCACTTAAGCGCTGTCGTTTCGGAAGCTGATTTTGCGGGGATTCTTGCAGACAGCGCTTTTCCCAAAACGCTGCCATTGATAGTCGAAGTGTAAGGAGGTAAAGTGAACCATTTCCCTCTCTTGTCATTCTCATAATGATTTTGGCTTTTGGTGCTGGTGTTGTACTGAGATTGGAGTACGCGGACGGTTGAGATGGACGGTTTGGTTGCACGGAGTGAGGAGATTGACCGTGATGGTTGGAGGAGGACACGGCCGAGGAGCGTGGGGTACACCATCATCATGCGAATTCGTGGTTTTTGGTGGTTTGATATTGGAGGGGAGAGGGAGGGTTTTAATATAGAAATGGGCTTGGGCTTCTGCTGATTCTTTTTAGAAAACTGGTCTCAGCCTTATAAGGATCCAAAAACACCCACCAGTACTAAATAAGGATTAAGAGTTAGCTATTTAAGAGCCCATTTGTCTTGTGGCCGCAACCATTGTACTCTAATTCCCCCCTTTTTCTTTTTTAAAATAAATAAATTTATCATCAACTAGTTTTCGGGTATTTTATTAAGAAGAAATTTTAAGGTTCTCAGTTACTTTAGATTTTATAATTTTTTTCAGTTTTTCATTTTAAAAAAATAATTGATAATATGTTTTTCTGTTCGCCAGTTTTTTTTATTTTTTTCCTAAAACATTTCTTAAATTTGAATTAGAAAAATAATATAAAAGGTAAATTCCAGCCAAAACCTCTAAATATTTCTAATTATTCTATTAATAAAACTTTTACCTTAAAAATCCTTCACCAAGTGCATTAAGATAGTATTTAAAAACGTAGTTGTAACAGCCTGTTTTATAAAATTTTAATTTTTTTTTAAATTTTTTTATTTTCAGATCATTTTGATTCACTAATATAAAAATTAATATTAAAAAATAAAAAAATATTATTTTAATAAATTTCTAATTAAAAAATACTTTAAACTATAACCGCTATTACATTCTCAAATACTCCTCAGACATTTTATTTCTTCTTCAAGCATTCAATTAATGAACTAGATAATTTTTAAAATAAAATCCATAAAGATGAAAAGATATTGATTATATGAAATAAAAATCAAACAATCATCAAGCATTCCAAATCAAGGCAGGGGATTAACGGTTCAATGAACTCAAATTGGAAGTTTCTTTATCAGTCAAAAAAGTCTCTCCACTTGGATTGATTGATGGTTTTCTGTTTATTAATGCATTGAGAGTTCTACATCGACGAGCCTATTGGATCATACAGGGGGCATGTCCGCCATCTGCCACTTGCATGCCTGCTCCGGCTTGCTTTGTCTTTTTCTGATGCTGAAATGATGAGCGGGTGCACTTAGTATCATAAAAGAACCATTGCCCCTCTTATTTTTCGATAATTAGGCTCTTGAATTAATGGAGAAACAAAGACCTCTCAGTAAATTTAAAAGATAAAAGAAATAAAATATGTAAATATATTCTCGTGGAAAAACATTATTTCCTTTAAAGGGCGCAGGATAATTAACATCTCAGATATGTAACATTATTTGAACCGAGAAAGAAAATCTTACAGCGCTCTAGTAATAGCTAGCTGCTTCACTTCTGCCGAGAAGTAAGAACAGCATGCAGCATCCAATCTTACGAAGATCAGAATTTCTAAACGTGTAATAAGATGATTGTACGTCCAATTTAAAGAAAACAGATTTGAAATAACAATAACAAGATCGGCAATGTTGCTAGACGCTAGTAGTGCATGCCTATATAGTATTTGTGTCCTCAGCGGGGGCTCGGACCGGATTGTTTAATCGGTCCAAGAAGTTGAGCATTTCCTGATCTGTGGCCTGGACCGCCTGGGCTTGGCCCGGATTGCTTAATGCCTCGAGGGGCTAATTTAGTGAAGGAATCCTCCATCTTCTTGAAAGAGCTAGCCACCTTCAGATACCGAGCTTCGGATTGGGAAAGAACAATGCTCAGGCAGAGGAGTAGAAGAACAACAAAACAAAGAGATCTTAGTTCTCGAGCCATCTTCAAGTGATATATATATATAAACCTAAAGATTCAAATGTTAATAATGCTTGTAGAAGTGGTGATACATGGAAACTTGGAGTCGAGTTATCAAATTAACTCCACTGAGTAGGGACAATAGAAACTAATTATTTGCTTGTTTCTCGTGCTAAGTGACAGAATTTTAGAATACCATATCTTGCTGCTTTTGGCCCCAAGAAGATTAAATGACAAAGAAAAACAACCACTAGTTTCATTACACAAGATATGGATATTTTAGTTTTTCATTCTCCATCAACATGGTAGTTTTCCTGAGATAGCTACACCAGGGGCTGCCAATTGTTTGATGTCTTGATCACCCAATTCATTGAAATTCGAATCCAAGTTAGGTCACGAAGCACACCGTTGTTAAATTAGCATGTGCACAGCAGCCCGGCAGTTAAAGTTGCAAATTTCAGCTCAAAATTTAACAAGGCAATCTGTTTTTGAAATTATTTTTTTATTTAAAAAGATATTAAATTAATGTTTTAAGTATTTTTTTAATAATTTTAATATGTTGGTGTTAAAAATAAAAAAAAATATTTTAATATATTTTTAATTAAAAAAACACTTGAAGATCAAAAGAGGACTAGTTCCTTAAATTAAGAACCTTGCTAACCGGTATATTCATGATCTAATAGCTAGGGCTATTCCATTGATGCGCGTGTTACCATCTCTTCTCTCTCTCAGGAAAAAAGAAAACGTTTTTCTAGTTGTTTTTTCGATATACATATATAGCAATTATTTTCTATTTTGGTTGCTGTTAGCCTCGCAATAACCTTTACAAATAGCTAGAGCGCGCTGTGAATTGGATGGATTTGGACCAGCTGATTATAATAGTTTCAAATATGATTTGCTTAACTAATCTGATATTTATCTTATTTAAATTATGTTTTTTAATCATTCATCTAGATTCAAACGCTCTAACGGATCCATTCTAGTATCTAACAATTTAAAAAAATATATATATATTTTCAAAGAAAAATATGGGCAACAATCAAAATAAGCTTAATTTAATGTAAAATAATTTTCAATCACCATATATATAAGAAAAAAAACATTTTCATAATATTTTCATATGTCAATTTAAAAATATATATATTAAGAGTTAAATCATAATTTATATTAGGCAGGAAGTGCGATAAAGCTAAAATATAATCCCGGTGCAACAAGCAAC
>Ga0325411_1003773_pt1 | contig 17041 bp, 9 predicted proteins | sample PopdelMetagenome_13_FD_206181 | JGI IMG/M metagenome (GOLD analysis project Ga0325411, IMG submission 206181) | Populus deltoides microbial communities from Bellville, Georgia, United States - Xylem-PdIQD-R4 | ecosystem: Host-associated > Plants > Phyllosphere > Stem > Wood/Secondary xylem...
ATTAAATCCTTTATTCATTTGTTTTTTAGTTTCATCTTTTAATATTTGATTGATTTTGAATTAGTCTTTATAATTTATTTTAGTTTGCTTTTTATGAGTTTATTGCAATCTTAAACAAATATCCTGATATTTGATTGATGCTCAATTTTGTAAGTATCTATATTTGTTATCATATTATTAAGTGAAAATAATTTTTTTAAAAAACGTTATTAAACCCAATGAAGTTTATGATCCGAGTCCATCATAAGTTTAGCAGTTTAAGTTACAAAACCTTGATTGATCTAATATGTTGTCGTCTCAATATTAAAATAAAAAAGATATCATCTTAATTTTTTTTTTAAAGTTAAACCATATTTTTTAATAATAATCTGAATTACTTTTAAATATGTCAAGTCGAGTCATATCAAATCAATTCTCATATATATTAATTTGAAACTTGGATTTAATAAGAAATGAAATTTAAAAATTTAAAAATTAACTTGTTAAATTCAATTTAATAATAATATTAAATAATTTTATGTGGTATTTTTTTCATGTTAGAAAACATACCATACTAATAAACTAGTAATATCTGTGTAAGAAAATGTGAAAAGGTGTTTTGCTGGCGGATTTTTGTTGGCTTTACTACCTATACACAAATACCTGTTAAATTAAAAACTCCAATGAAGAGTTATTAATACCGAAGGTAACTCTTAAAAGCTATCAATTAATTTATTAGTATGTTAACGTTAAATAATTTTTTTCAAAGAATTATATGAATTATTTACAATGTGATGTTTATACATCAGAAAAAAAAAACCACGATGATACTCTTAAAAACTCATTACTAACAGAATTTATTTAGAAAAACAACTTATGAAAAAAATCAAATCTGACAACAAATTCCACCACCGTAGAGGCGTAGACAGCACTAACAACGCTAAAAAAATACCACAAGTTCCACCGCGAACCGTGCGAACCGTACGAACCGCAGCGAGAAAAGAAAAAAAAACCGAACCTGGTGCACTGAGCACAATGCCACCATCAGCCGCCGCCACCGGCGACGACGACGAAGACCACGCCCTTCCCCCTTCCAATCCATCGTTCGCTCAAATCTCGGGTTCCGACATGGATATCGATAACGGTGATGACGAAGAAGAGGAGGATCCGGAAGAAGAAGTAGGCGGCGGAGATGACGACGACGACGAGGAGATAGAAGAAAAAGAAGTTGAAGAGGAGGAAGTTGATCAGAGACGTAACGGTTAGTTATGATATCTGATTGATTGATTTTTTTTTTAAATTAGGTAATATTGTGATGTTTTTGCTACTGTTTTGTTTGACTTACTGCTGAGCGTTAGCATTGTATGGATTGCTTCATTGATTAACGTGGCAAATTATGTGTTTGCTTTAAATTTGATAAGATTAGAAGTTTTGAAGGTATTTAACTCAAAAATGGCTAATGTTGTATACCGCGTTTTAGGTTTTAGTGGGAGATTGTTTAGGTGATAGGCATTGAAAGACGAGCCTTTTCTCGATTGGTTTTGTCGGAGGGAATATTGCCAATGCTTGAGCCTTGAGGTAGTGTGATTATTGCTTGAAGTAGAAGTGAGCAACTATAGGTTTTTTCAGGTTTCATTTGATTTTGATGGCGTGTACTTGCTTCGTTTGTTATAGTTATTGTGATGTTACTGGGATAATTAGGTGTTGCTTCCAAAAAATTTTAGTCTTTTTATGATTGCTCTTCTGAGTTCTGGTTGAATTGCTAATTACGGATTTTCAAGGAAGCATGCTGAATCGTACATTAGAGAGTTTGATTAGCTATGGAAATGGTGAGTCTTTCTAATGGGTGTTTGGGTGGCATATGACTGACTAGCTTTTAAGGTGATTCATTTGATGGAATTGTATGAACTTCAAGGTTGTTGGCTAGTTCTTTCGTCTGTTTTTTTGGATATGCTTTACGAGTCATTTATCCATCACATAACTCCGAGAGAGTATGATAGAATAGAAAATTTCCATCACTCAACTTTACTTGCACGCACACATACATGCAACCTTACATCTTCAAAGAAAAGGGTGATGAAAGAAATGTAGGCATTGGCATTGGCTTAGTAGAGGTGTTAATCTGGTGTTTTCAAGCAGGTATTTACATGCTTAAAATTAAAGTTTGCTGCTGCACGATACCTCTGGTGCTTTTTTTTTTTTTTAAATGTGAAAAGCAATTATCTTACCCTTTTTCTTTTGAGGTTTCCTCTTTTCTTTGTGTATTTTTGAACTGTATCAAGATGCTGTTTCATATGAATACAGTTCCAATGCAGTCTGGCACGTGTCAAAGCCATTTTAAACGGGTTTTTTCCCCATCTTTTCTCTCTCTGGTTGCCACTTCTGCCATCATGTTTTTGCTTCTGTGCCACATGCTCATCTTTTTTTCTCTACTGAATTCATCCAACGTGTCATCCTCAGTTTTGCCGTGTATTCTTTCCATTGTACTGCTTTTTTTTTATTCCTATGCGCTTAGTCCAATTCTTTTTGCAGTGGCACAGTGGAATGTTTCTTTATGGCATTCTTTTAATTTAATAGAAACCCATATGGACATTTTCATTTTGTACATCTAATTTTAATTCTTAGTATAGCATTATCTTTAGCTTACTCTACTTGTGAATGATTGATGGTCGCTTAATTGATTAGTTTTCTCTAGGTTGTCATTGTGCTTTAATCTTGATTACTGTCCATTCCATGCATATTGGTCTCTTTCTATTAATTAATTAATTTTTCATTTTGAAGTGCCTTTTATAATTCCTATTTATATAATTTGTTGAAGCTACACCATTAAGAAAAGTAAAACAGTGATGTGAAATGATAAGGGAAGATGGAGGGTGATTAAGAAATCAAATAAAAAATGCATTGAAATATGGAGATATCTATATACATGCTGTGTGCCTTGTGAAAGAGAAAATCTGAAAGAATATTATGATGCCACATTATCAATTATCAATGTTAAAACATTTTGATACTGACTGGTGTTTATTGAAATCAGGTATTGTAGTATTTATAAAAAGACAAGAAAAGGTTGTAATTGCATAATAATAATTTTCCAATTTTAACAAACTAAATATAATCTCACATAATAATGAAATTAAAATGTTGTAAAGAAGCCATTGACATCCTGAAAATCAGTAATTAATGATTTAGCCAACATAAATGCAACAAATGACTAAAATTACAAACATAATAGAAACAGATATTTGCAACTCTTCATTATTTTCCAAAGAAAAGAAAATGAGTCTTCACCATTTGCCATACGATGTAAAACTAAAATAATCAGTGAACATAAAGAACAGTCTGCCAAAATAATAATAAAAAATATAACAATAATCAATAGGATAAATGAAATATATGGAAGTATAATACGAATAATTATGCAAGTTAAATTGCTTAACTGATCAGAAGAAAAAAATAGTGCTACAACCAGAAACAAAAAATACATTACAACATATCCAAATGCAATGCCTATTAGATTGGATTTTTTTTGTTGACTGGGTGGAGAAATCTTGACTTGAAAGAAATCAAAGTGGAAAATTTGTTGGAAACCAAAAATAAGCAACTATTGATAGAACTCTCAATTACTCTAGGTTTTTTCCCCTTTCATCATTAAACTATGCTGTTCAACAAAGACAATAATTTGGAAAACTAATGAAAACTAAGGGAAGAAGAAGCAATGATCTAATATTTTATAGCTGATTTGTTGAAGAACAATCTAGGACATCAGATTGAGCCAAAATTTAGGACAAAAGTAGGGAGGGAACAATGATCTTGAGTTTGAAAGCAATAGTGTCATTGGTGATCACAAAGATGGTTTTGAGTTTGAAAGACAAGATAGGTGATTTATGTCATTCATTCTTGTACCTAGGTGGATAAGGCGCGAAGGATTGGGAAAATGGAGGAGAGAATTCTCAAAAGCACTGAAAAGAAAAACTGGTAAAAATTGAAGTTAAAAGGAAATGCATAAAAGAAAACAAGAAAAAGAATGGCCAAGAGGAGACCTAGAGAATTTCAAGAGAAAGTAGAAATGGCAAGGTGACTACTTCTCCCCTATCATGTGCCTAACTACTTTCTGTTTCCTTTTTTCCTCCCTCCCTCTTCATAATTGGGAGTTTGGTCAAAGGTGGGTAATTGTTTCCTATGGGCAAAGCAGGGGGGGAGGGGGGATGCAAGACTTTTGAGAGGTAAGCATTGCCTTTTCTACTCTCTCTTGCTTCCTCAAGCTTTGAAGTTGCTCTCTTTTCAGCTTATGCCTCGTAACTGTGGTCCACTAAAATGTGATGTGCCACTGCACTTGGATTTTAAGCCATACATCTTAAAAAATTAACTTTTGCACCTTTGTATTTATGAAAGAACTTTTCGTTGATTAGATAAACTAAAGAAGGATCTCACCTTTAATAATTACTCTTGTACAATAATTTTCTACTATTGCTTAACCTCATAACAATGTTACCCCACGCTTTATTTCTTAGTGATGTGGCTTTGGATACAATAAGTCTATGATTAGAGTGGAGGAAATGCTATGTATTTACCTCTCAGGTTTGGTAGGGGGCAGGGGGGATAAGATCATATGCTAGAATCTTTGACGACAAATCTCCATTAAAACAACTTCCATGGGATAGAAGAATCGTGTGATCTCTTTACAAAGTACAAAATGAAGGCTTTCAGATGAGTCTATTATCATGTGCTCGACTAAGCACTAGCTAGTTTTGCTGGTAAAGTTGCCTGGCGTGGTATGGAGTGATCTGGGACTGATTCCTTCTCGCATTACAAATCTAATGGGGAGTTCAGGTTATGTTGGTTGGCATGGTACCGAGGCTTAATTGGGATCCCTATGAATAATTTTTGTTTTGTGATGTTCAAAGGGTCTTGAAAACCCTATTTTCCCTGTACTCTAGTCTAGGAGAAATCCCTATCTTATAATATTTCTAATTTCATAAAAAAAGGAGGGCTATTGATGCAGGTGCTATTTCAGCATCTATATGAGCCTGTAGATTAGCTTTTTCACCGCCACTTCCTTTTCAAACTAATTAACAACACTTTACAATTGATTTCACACAAAAAGAACAGTTTACTAGACCTCCGTCCCCACCCCCAAATACATGATCATTCTTGCAGTTATTTCGAAAATGATTAACACAGCCAGCATCAACTAATTTAGGTACTAGGAGTCATTTCATTCTAAAAGTTATGGGAATACACTTTCCTTCCTCAAATGACTCGGACATCATCAATTTGCCCTTTTCCATGATTTGTTTACTCCTAGAATGAAGTTTGGATAGTCGAGAATTTTTGCTATGGCCTGTCCCATACACTGAAGCATGCTGTTAAAAATGTGGTAGATTTCTACCTTTTGCTTGATTATGCACTTTCTCAACAGAGCAACCATGCAGGCTCTTGGCTTTGACTCAGTAATTACTAATTAGTCGGATATTTGATCCTACATGGAGTTTCCTTTTACTTAAATCTCCAAAAAAAAATCTTTTAGGACCTGATCTATTATGAAAACATCTGTCTTAAGAAGTTGATAGCTTTGCATTACTCTTTATTTAGCTCTTCTTCCATGTAGATAATAGACAACATCTGGAGTCTGACAGGCAAATGGGATCACATTCTACACATGAGATGTCTGAACTGAGGGAAGATAGTGTCAGTAATTTCAAATGTTCTGGCCCTTTGGATGGACCATTGACATTGCAGAAGGAGAAGTCATGTGTGAATTATTTAGATTCATGGTCCCCCAAATTAAGTAAACATTTGGTTATTGCTCAAAAAAATGGAACTTTGGAACATGCAATTAATAAAACAGATGCCTTCAGCAATAGCAAGACTCATTTAAGTAATAGTAGCGAAGCTATAGCTGTTGAGACCACTGAGCCATTTGTTATCACAGGCATAGAGGTGGATGTTGTCTTATCTAAGAGAAACTGCTTGGGTCAGGAGGCTAATGTCGTTCTGGATTCTAAGGAAGAACTTAAACCAGTGGACGTGAAGTCAGAGGATAGCAAAGAGCAAACAGAATCGAGGTGTGGTGATGCTGACTTAGTCTTTTCTTGAACTTTAATTATCATAGAATGTTCTAGTTTGGGTTTTCCCTGAGTAATATCTCCTTTTCTCGTGGTATTCATACTTCTTACAAATCAATTAGGTTTTCCAGATTGGTGGCTTCTGGGACAAGGGCAAGAAGTTTATCCCCTTCTACTGAGCTTAGGGATGGAAACAAACGCGCAGCAGTAATTTGTGACTTTTTTGCCAAAGGGTGGTGCATTAGAGGGAGTTCATGTAGGTTCCTTCATACAACCAACAAAGCAGATAACACAGGCCAACAGTTAGGGGTAGATGAGGTTGCAACCCGAGAAGACCAGTTTGATGAAGGTATTTAACTTTCTTGTAATATGGATTTTGAAGAACCTTCCCTGTCAAGATGTTCTGAATATCTGATATGTTCCTTCCCCTGTATCAGGTGTGAGAAACATTTTGGATACACCAAAGTTTCCTCATTTTCCTGACCCAGTTGCTGCTTCAACAGATAAGGAAGCTACATTTTCTTCTCATTTCTCTTCAGAAAGACTCCCACCACTAGAACACAAAGAAAACGGAAGGTTGCATCAGTTGGATGATAAGCACAAGTTGTCACTTCGACAAAGAGTGGGCATTCCTCTCAATGCCAAGCAATTTTCTTCCTCCAAAGACGATCCTGGCTTTTCTTCCCCGTTTAAGGATGTAGGAATAGAGAATTTTAGACAACATTGGCCTGCGACTGATTATGGTAGTTACACTTCTCTAATTAACAGAGGTAGCTATCCTTAACAGCTTACTTCCTTGAGTTAACTTTCTTTGCACGGCTCAGTTTTCCATTAGAATGTGAACGATTCAAGCTTTGGTTTTTTTTATTAAGCAGTTTTTTGTTTTCATCTCACCATGTCTCAACCTGTACAGGATCATCATTTTCTTTTAGTTCCTCTTTTGATACAAGCCTGCTTGGTCCTCAAAAGCTGCTGGATAGTGATCGTGCTTCTAGATCATCTTCATTACTGCAAAGTGCTTCTGCTTTCTCTGGTTCTGAGCCAGAAAGTTTGTCTCTAGCTAGTGTACCTGGGGATCAATTGCATCATGCAGAGCATAAAACAAAAATTTCTTCAAATGACTGGGAGCCATCTGTACCTTTTCGCCCTTCCTTTTTCATTACTCCTGAAATGATATCATCTGCTGGGAGCAAGTATGATCCTCTTCGAGATAGCTTTGTCTTGCCCAATGTAGGAGACAAATCCTTCAAATTCTCTTTCTTTAGTCTAGGAGCATCCATCTCAAATACATCGCAGCAACCAATATATGGTGATTCCTTATCAGATCGAAACTTTTGCACTGAATTTAATGGTGACAAAAGTACCATATCTTCTCATGATAAACCCCACGGAAGTCTGTCGGATAAAAATTGCAGTACACCTGGAAAAGATTCATTTACCACTGCAACAGTGACAGGAGGAGCTGGTACAGCTGATGGTGAAAATGGGAGTGCACTCAAGGAAGAAAGTGCCTCAGGTATTGGTTATGACAAAGTTAATCGAGTTACAAACAAAATTGATCGTGATGCTAGACCCCAAACGGATGGGTCAAGACACAAAAAGGACTTAAAGGCAGATAGTGTTAGACAAAACAATGACATGGAGGTTGATCAAAAGATAGGTGGGGATACGCAAAAAGAATCAAAAGTGCTGAGACATTTTCGTTCTGCTCTTATTGATTTTGTTAAAGATTTGTTGAAACCAACTTGGCGTGAGGGTCATCTCAGCAAGGATGCACATAACACAATAGTTAAAAAGACAGTTGAGAAGGTTCTTAGCACCTTGCAACCTCATCAAATTCCAGCTACTGTTGAGTCAATTAAGCAATATCTTTCTTCATCTCAGCCAAAAATGGCAAAGCTTGTTGAGGTGAGTGTTTTGATTTGAGAGATTACATGTAGGATGGGATAGATATGGATTTTGTAAGTTTTTCATGCCTGCCAGTTAATGGTTGCCCTTTTCATTTGCAGGGATACATTTCTAAGTATGGAAAATCTTGAGATGCCCGGCTATATGGCTTTCTTTCTGTACAGTTTCCGACACATCTGGTTATTCAGAAAACCGTGACAGTTTGTATGAGGCTTATTTAGCAGTAGTTAGAACTGATATTCAGGCGGAATGTTGTGAATTTTGTAAGATATTTTTCTTTATGGAGTACTCTTTTCCTCCTAGCTCATATACTTGGAAGAAAATGAAACCATATATACATTTAGTTTGGGATCATGTGTATAAAGAGTGATATAAAACTATTCTTAGGACCTAACTTAATAGCTTAAGATTTTGGATTAAGGTGTTGTTTTTTGATATAATATCAAAGTTTTAATGATTAAGTTTGAATTTTACGATTCTTATTCTTTTAATTAAAATTAATTAATAGTCTGAGAGGGTGTGTTAAAGTATAATATAATTTATATAGTGGGTCTTTGCTTAACAGTTTAAGTTATTGGATTGAAAATAGCTTGAACTAGTTCTTTAATAATGTGGCGTGATGTAAAATATACACAATGTTATAATAGAAACAAGAAAAATGGCACAATTCTTCATGTTAATGTTAATTTCGTTTGGTTCCTGAGAGCTTAGGCCAGCAGTCATTGCAACCTTTCTCTATTGCCAAGTTTCTTTTTCATTCAAGTTTAGCCTATATCGGGCTTCCTTGATAATGGATATCCATTGTTATTCTTTCACTGGTATCTTTGTTTGAAATGCAACATTCTTATCTGATTTTCTTCTATTTTGTCAATGCCTGGTGCAATGATAGAAGAAATCTTGGTTTTGTAACCATGTGAAATTATTTGCACAGAATATCTTTAAATTGCCCTTCCAAAGTAAGGCGCGATTTTCTCAAACGAGATTCCAAATATTTTTTAACTGGCTTCTTATAAGCGGAAGAGAGCCCTTATTTTGGCTGTTTAGGTGTTGTAAATTTCAGCTTAATGGTCTTCGACACAGTAGATTTCTAAGATTCAGGGTCATTTTCAACTTTTAGCCTCTGGAACAACTCTCTTGATATATTTTTACTGCCTTCGACGTTAAGGTCTTTCTTTCTTCTTCTTTTTAAATTCATTTTCATTTATAAATTCTGGTGTCATAATTTCTCCTTGTGCTTTTCAGATTCCTGTCTTTGTGGATGATATGTGCATCTTGCTTTTCTTCAATGCTATCAAAGTCGTATAAGGAGATACTTATGCAGCGAGGTACTTTAATCTTATTTTGCTTATGACTTATGCAGCGGGGTAATTTAATCTTATTTTGTTTATGACGTGCTTCTGTTTCAAAAAGTTTATAGTGGACTCCCGTGTGCACCACTGGTCTTTCTTGATTTTGCTAAAGATTTTTCACAATGTTTGAGCTACACAGCGCTGATATTTGTGTCGTTCAAACGATAATAATTAAGAAACCAAATCTACGGGTTAGACCAAAATCCTAAAAACATGACAGAATGAGACATGGCTAGCTAAACATGCTCGATTTGACTATAAATCCTAATTTATGTGATCACACGCATTTATATAGGACTAGACAAGTTTGGTTCGTTTCAGTTGGAGAACAGAGATACAGGCGACAATTATTGATCTACATTTATTTTCATAGGTTACTCTTAAGTTTGATTTCTTGGTGGTTCAAATTGTTTTGGCGCACCTTTTTTATCTGTCTATGATACAGTGGTGGAGAGAGGCAATGATAGGGGAATGCGTTCATGCAATGCCATGTACCATGAGAAATACACAAGGATTAATGGCGACCCAAAAATGGTGATTTTTCTTTCACGTGGAGTTTGTTGAAAGAGAGATCTTATTGCTTGTAGAAAGAAGTATACCATATTTATGGAAGTATTCGGAGAAGGGAAACATGATTCCACTAGTGTGCTTAGTAATCCTAATTATAATTATTGGAGAAATGGACATGTTTGATAGCCTGGTTCCTTGAACCCATCATTTCCCAATATCAATGATTTTTGTTTTTTTTTTGTTTTTGAGATATTAGTAATGGATTGATGAAGGCGGGACTTGATGTTAGGACCTGACACCTCTTGCTTTGCAAGAGAACCACTGAGCTACAAACTCATTGTTACTAATGATGGTTTTAGTACTAATTCCATTTTCATTTCCTTCAAGGACTCACCACATGTAAATTAATCTGAAATCCATGCACTGTTCATTCAGACAGTAGATGATAAGATACAATAGTTGTTGACTAGAGTTGGACATCTATATATAAAAAAAAAAAAAAAGGAAGGCTAAAACATAGAGATTGAGGTAAAACTGGTCCATATCATGAGGAAGTGTGACCCTAGGATACAAGACATACGGTAGTCTTTATACCTGGGGTGGGTTGTACCATTGTTCAAAACAATATGAGTTGAAAAAAAAAAACATTTTTTGAAGTCTTATTCAATTACTGTAATGCCTGAACTGATTTTGGAAAAAAACGTGGGATAACTTTGGAGAACCACACTATAGTAGCTCGTATTGAATTGGAGCACATCTTAACTCCTTATCTCATGTGATGAATGAATGATTAGGAAATTTTGCTTTGAAAAAATCGTGAAGTAGAGCCTCAAGTTAGCGTAACTTGATAGGTTCTGCTGGCATGCTTTTAACAGTGGGCTTGTGAGCATGGCATTCCCTGCATGGTGAGACAAATGATTGAAATATTTCGTGGAAAAATGATGAACTTGAAGCAGCACGCTCCTTTTTTGTTGGTTTTTCCTCTTTACGAGTTGGTTTATCTGAACCATCAGTGCTTTTATCACTCGATCTCTTGTAATTGCCATGAGTTGCTTTTTTGGAGCTGAGGTTACGGGTCACCGTAGTCTGCTCTGATTGATATAAAAAGGACTGTAGTTGTAGCTTTGTATTGGAGATTGACATATCAGATGGATGATTCTTGTTTGAACCATGAGAAGCCAATACTGGTGCAGTGCGACCGAGAAATCCTTGGTCATGCTCTCTAACTTTGTTAACACTGTTACTAGGAGGGGACTTTGATTCCAGATCTTTAGCAGATAGGAGAGTAGAAAAGCTGAGTGATTCAGATGAATGCTCTGCAGAAACATCAATAGAAATTTTATTTTGCTGATGGGTTGCCATTTTTTTTTGGTGGAAATTTAGTTTCATGAGACTTCGGCTTTGTATGCACTGATATAGTAGGATATATAGATGGAACTAGACTTTTGTTCTTTCTGTTTGTGTTCCCTTGTTTTTTTCCTGCTTAACATCTCTTATGTGCTTGTAGATTCTGATTATTGATTATATTGTTTTTTTATTATTATTATTCAGATACATGCAGTCACAAGTTCATAAATCTTGTCGATGCTTCCAAGCCTCAATAGGGTTTTACTTCATTTTATATTCACCTCGTACGTATAGTTGGGGTCTGCTTTACAACGACAGCCTTGAAAGGACGAGTAGATACAGGCAGCTTAAAAGGAGCGGCTGCTGCAGGGTGGACATATCAATGAAGCAAAGGTATAGTAAAACAAATTAACCTTGTTGTCTACTGTTTTTTTATCTAAAAAACTGGGTTTGAGGCCTGAGGGTATAGTTCGTACTGGTTACAGCTATCGTTATTATTGATGAGCGTACAAGGCAAAATGTTAGTGATGTGATTTTTTGTATTGATGGACGTTCCAAAGCAGGTCTTGCCTCCTTGTACAGAGCTACAAATACACATCATTTTGGACTTCTACCGCGTCTTAGATTCAGAAGAGATTTAAAAAATAAAATTACATTGACGGATAAAAGTTCGTTAAATCTCCATAGATTAGGGTTATGTGAAGTCTTGACGGTGGTTGCAAAGCAACACCTGCTTGTCTACCCCATGGGAACATGGCGTAATGCCTGTCATCTGTATTCAACTGAAATGCGTTTAGCGTAATGATAATTAGCAGAGGCCTTCCTGCTGGAAAAGGTTTTCGGCACTGAGATAAGCATCTAGTAAAGTCACTCTAAATGACCTGTTTGTTTTTTAGTTTAAAAAATAATTTTGAAAATATTTAAATTTTTTTATTTACTTTAAATTAATATTTTTTTGTGTTTTTAGATTGTTTTGATGTGCTGATATTAAAAATAATTTTTTTAAAATAAAAAAATATTAATTTAATATATTTTTAAATAAAAAAATATTTTTAAAGAGTTGCTCAATTTTGTTTCAAGAGACGTGATATCATTATTCATCCATGGGGGGGGTTTCCTTGTTAATTTTGATCACATAGACTGGAGTAACAAGCTTTTATGCTTTTTGATGATATGCTCCTCGTACTTCATACAATTTCTTTCTTAAAATACAATTACTCTTATTCAAAAAAAGAAGAAGCAAGGGTACACTTGTGAAGCAATCACCCAACCTTTTAGCCGGATCATGAACAGATATTACTCGGATAAGTGGCTCTTGCTACATCCTGAACTGAGTTAAATTCTTTCTAATGTAAAAAATAGATGTCCAGGTGATAATAACCTGAATTAGCTTAAAATAACTTAACAAATATGTAATCCGGAATATGATTTTGGAGTAACCTTACAAAAAAAAAAAATCATAAAGCTCAAGGTCCAATGACCTAATGTTAAATGATGAAATTGAAAAAAAATTTATTTTTTTTTAAAACATTGAAAAAAAAATTAAGTTAATCCGGATTATAACTTGTGGCTTCTTTCAAACAGAAAAGAAATGGCAGACGTAAATGTAAATATGATATATGAGTAAATGAGCTATTTGTTGAAAATAAGTTGTGATTGGATGGATGTCTGAAATAAATGAATTCAACCAACCTGTCACATGAGATATGAGATCGGGATTAAAAAATTAATTTTTTTTTTAAAAGATAGAAAAAAAGATTGAAGTTAAGTCAATAAAAGAAACACTAAAAAAAATCTGAGTCAATTTAGATTAACTTGAATAACTCACACCTAGGATAACTCCACATAAAAGAAAGTGAAAAAATCACAAAGCTCAAGGGGCAACAATTTAATGTCAAATGATAAAAGTAAAAAAAAAAATCAATTTCATAAAAAAAATCAAGAAAAAAAACGAGTCAGTTTGGGATAACTCGACTAACTCGCTACCTGGTATATGAAATTGAGATAACTCCATAAAAAAAAAAAAAGCAAAACAAATCACAAAATTCAAGGGCTAATGACCAAATATTGAAAGATGAAATTAAAAAAAAATAAAAAAAACCTAAAAAAAGAACTTAAACTTGGCTAATATTCTAAACCAGTTACTCGAATCATGAAATTGAGATTACTCTATAGAAGACAAATATAAAAAATAACGAAGCAAAATTTTTATTCATAAAGAACTAAAAAACAAAACAAATAGCAATAAAAAGAATAAGGATTAAAATTTGATATAAAAATTAAATATGGAGGGACAAAATTGAAAAAAATAAAATAAAGAAAAGGATAAAAAAACAACAATCAAAAGAATGAGGACCAAATTAAATACAATAAATAAATAAAATAAAATGCTTAGAAATGAAATGAAAAAAAATTTAAAAGCATTAAAATCATCACAAATAATAATCAAATTAGTGAGGATCAAAATTGAATTAAATACAAACGAGTTTCATAGTTTTTTTCAATTTACTTTTTAAGAGGTTATTCAAGTCTTATGATCCAAACCATAGGTTTGACGAGTTAACTTATAATAAAATATAATTGTGAATTAAAAAGTCGATGTTAACATATAATAAAATATAATAAAAATTATATGCATTAATAAAAACATGTAAGATCTCAAACTAATTTTTAACATAGTCAAAGAATGGAACAATGAAACACCATTTTTTTTTTGTCTTTGTTTAATATTTTTTCCAAAAAAAATGTAACAAAAAAACAATTTTAAAAGACATTACAAAAGAATAAAGATAAAAACAAAAAAATAATATAAATAGACCAAGTGTAGAGTGATAAATATTCAAAGTGTAAAAAATAAGAAATAATACTTAAAAAAAATATAAAGAAAAAAAAGAAAAACTAAAAACATATTACAAAAAAAAATAAAGATAAGAAATAAATAGTGATAAACAGATCAAGTATAAAATGATAAAAATACAAGTATAAAAAGAAAAAAAATACTTGTTTTCTAAAAAAATTTTAAAATTATGATTTTATCACCGATGCTACAATAAGCAAAATTAATAAAATTTACAATTATGTCATTTCTACATGAAAACTCCATTTCCTTTTATTACATGTATAATAAAAAATAATGAATAAAATTATAAAGAAAAAACATTTTTTTTTATCAACATTACTGTTTCTTATGAATGTGACTTTTTTTTTTTTTATGTTTGACAATAACATGTTTTTTTTATTAGACAACATGGCTTATTGAATAAAAAATAATGACATAAAAAAATATCTGTAGCAATTTTAATGATTTGAATTAAAGAGGAAACAACATATTTTTTAATCCAAAACTCCATTCCCTTATTCATTATTCATGTATATCTTTTCTATTTTGAAAAAAACACATTTTTTTAATTAGAAGTATTATTTTGTGGAATAAAAACTTATTATGATCGTGAAAGAAAATTTCAATGAAAAAAAAGCATGAAACAATCAATTTTACCCACATGTATGAAAAAATATAAAAATAATAAATCTAAGAAAAATATATAAAAATCTACAATGGAAAAATAAAAAAATATATATTTATTTCTCATTGAATATTAATTAGCAAATATTTAAAAAATTATGCATATTAGGTCAATACATGATTATTAATAAATTAAATGTTAATATTACCATAAAAGCTCTATTTTGTTTTGTAAAACTATGTCATAAGTGGACAACTCTTTAAATATAATTTTAATAAATTTATTTTAAAAGAATTATTTTGAAACTAAAATATTTGACGGAAGAAATGTTGAGAGTTAATTAACAAAATGGGGTTTCTTGGCCTAGAAAGACAAACCTATGTTCATGGTCTAAAAGAAAAGGTCTAGGCATGCATGGCCCGTAAATCCAAGCTCATAAGCTTGACTATCATTTTTTTTAATAAAACAAATGAATAAATGAGATGTAATCTTCTAGTTCAAAGTTCAGCCATTTTTATGGTTGAAAAGTAAGAATTCGAGTTTTAAAACCTAAAAACTTAAATTTCAACTTGTTTTTATCTAAAAATATTTTTAAATTACCATAAAAACCTTTATAAATACTATTTTTAATCTTAAAACACCATTTAATGAGCTTACAAATTATAAATCAAACCAAATTAAAATAAAATTCATAGGTCGCAATTTACTTTTTCTAGAATGTTTGAAGGGAAAAATCACCTTTATTGAATTGTTCTCTAATGTGGCATTAAGATCAAACTTTTTAGTAATTGAAATATAATCAACTAAACATTTTCTCTTTCTTTTTATTTTGTCAATAACTTTTTTTTTTCCTTAACATCAAGAAAATAAAACATGACAAAAATAAAGTTTAAAGTTGAAATATGAAAAACTGAAAAACAAAAAATTTAATTTTAAAAAATAAAACTTCAAGGATCAAAATAAAGTATATTGTACCCTTTGAACAGTAAAAAAGAAACAGAAACGTGCTATTTTATGTTAATCTTAATCCTTGTTGTTTTAATTTTTTAATTTTAATTTAGAATTTTATTTTGTAATATCAACTTTTAATTTATTATCAAAATATTTTATGACATCTTGTATACATTAGAATATGGAATTCAAAACAAATTTTAAAACATAAAACCATACCAATATAAAGTGGAATAATAAAATTAAAAAATATTTATCTTTTTTCTTCTAATTAATTGATTCAACAAAGCAATGAAAGCCCCTCTAACATAGAAAGATGAAAGATCTTCTACGAAGCATCAACTTCAATGACCATTTATTGTATAATTCTTTCATTGACCAAAATGAAAAATAAATAAATAAAACCATCGTGGATTGCACGTAGCCATCCACAATGAACCTGAATCTTTGAGAACAATAATGTGATTTAATTTTTTTTATATAATTTGTAATTGTAACTTGTAATTAAATATTCATAAAAAATAAAGTTAATCCAAACTATACGTTGACAAAGACTCAGTAATACAAGAATATCTAGGACTCTATTAAAAGAAATGAGTTTTTTTAGGGTGCTTTACTAATCACCTGGCCTCCTTTTGCTTTATTTTCTTCTTCTTTTTTTCATTTCAATTGAATATTTTTATAGCCTAATTATATTATATTAGTTTTAAAATTATGTTACAGGTACAAAATTAAAAGAAATAGGATTGAAATGTAAAATATGAAGAAAATATATGTTTAATCTTGAATTCTCAATAATTTTTATCTTTATCCAAAAATATATTTTGTTTATTTTTCAATATTTGACTTTAAAAAAAAAAGAAAGTCATTGGACAAAACTCGTTATTCTTGGTATTAACAAATTTAATTTGATAATAAAGATTTGATGATGGTGATTTTGAACCATGATCTTGTTTGAAAGAGTAGATTTACGTCTAGAATTGTTTCTCTCTAGATTAATTTTATATTTTTAAACTTTTTTTTTTGAGATTTTTTGTTTGTTAAATTGATTTTTTAGGGCTTAAAAGTATTTTTTTTAGATATCAGGGAATAGATTTTTAGACCAAAAATCCTACACCTTTAATTTTATAGCCACTACCATGGAGACCTTAAATTTATTATATATATATATATATATATATATATATATATATTTTGCAAACTCTGCTAGATTTTTAAAAAACCCCAAAATCTTCATCCTCCAATCACATCAGGGTTGCAGGTCTCATCACTGGGCTAATGTAAAACTACTGAATTCTTAAATCATAATGAAAGATGCACTAGAAAATGTTGGTATGATGAGACATAGAAGAGAAGTGCCCGTTTACAACTTGGAAACTTAGGGTAAGATTGAAGAAGAAGAAAACTTTTTATTAAAATACAAATTACGTTGAAAACAAACTAACCAATCATATTTATATTATTCATA
>Ga0325411_1003775_pt1 | contig 17037 bp, 14 predicted proteins | sample PopdelMetagenome_13_FD_206181 | JGI IMG/M metagenome (GOLD analysis project Ga0325411, IMG submission 206181) | Populus deltoides microbial communities from Bellville, Georgia, United States - Xylem-PdIQD-R4 | ecosystem: Host-associated > Plants > Phyllosphere > Stem > Wood/Secondary xylem...
TGTAGGAAACTTGAATACCCCCCTCCTTTTCTTTTTTGTTGCTGCCGAAAATAGGATATTTATAGCCCAAACTCTTAATATTTACATATTAACCCCACTTGTTTAGTTATTTTATTTTTGTCCCAATTCTTTTCTTTTCTAACAATTAGTGCTATATACTTTTTTATTTCTTTTAATTTCATTCATTGTCATCTAATTCTATATCTTTAATTTAATTTAACTAATTCTATTTCCGAGTTAATATTTTAATATATTTTTTTTAAATTTAACCAGGTTTTATAATTTTAATGAGCTAATATTAAAAATTAAAAAAAAATTATTTTAATATATTTTAAAACAAAAAATTATATTAAATAAAACTTAGCTACGTGATACTCTCTTGAAAGCACGAAGCGCTGGGGGTATGGTAATTTAGAAAATTAGAAGAGTAACGGATGTAATAACAATAAATGACAATTCTCTGATTTCTTCATAACAGCTTTGTAGATATGAATTGACAGCACTTTAACTCTCTTGTGATAGCAGAAGCAAAGTTTAGCTACTTGACAATAAAACTTTATGAAGTTGCTCTTTTGCGTTTTGGAAACACATGTTCCTGTCCCTTCCAAACAAGCACTATATTCTGATTCTCGATGGTACACTGTTCGAGACCTGTGAGTTGTGATGAGTCTGAGAGAAGAGAAGACTTTAACATCAATGGCCCAGCAAATATCAGTACCAGAACCCACGGCAGGATTCTGCTTCCATCAAAGGAAGATGCCCTCTTGTCGTTGTTTTTGGATTTTGCCTCACGGCTTCCCCATGTTCTACCTAGCTAGCTATACCTTCCATGGTCAGTTATGCTTTGTATACAATATAAAGAAGAAGTTCTATTCATTATCACACAATATTTCACAGTAAAAGGGCCACCACAAAGAAAAGTAGAGTGCAGCTCTTTGCTTGGATAACACAGTGACACCTCCAAGGTCAGTCTATATAACATTAATGAAGAAGCTTTTCACTGTTTTGCTGAAATATTGAAGCTCTACGTATAAAACCAAAGATCAAACACCTTCTTTTTAATTTCTCCCCCACCCTCTAAATAATTCTTCTTCTTCTTCTTGTTCATACACTTGTTATGACTTCCGAGTAATGGTTCCAAATGGAGGCCTTTGGGTTGATAAATGGGCTATGTGTCTAACAGGAGAATCCTGTCTCGACACGCTGGGGACATGCCCCAGTTAGGTCACTAGATGGGCCGAGTCTTAAGAATCAATGAGTTTTCTTCTCTTAACTCACACTCAGTCCATTCATTAACAGGCAATTTCATATGATCTCTTATTAGTAGTAATGATCATACCATTTGCTTTAATTTTTGAGACGAAAGGAATTTCTCATCTTTTATCGCAACACTCTAAGAAACTGCGTTTAAATTTTCTTATGAGCAATGACAGATAAAATTAGCACCATTACCATGGAAAAACAGGGTTGAACTAAACACAAAAAACAGGTACATAGATCAAGAAATTGGAGGAAACCATTAGTCAGGCTGAGATCTTTCTTTTATGTCCATCTAACTTAGCCACATTCGACGAGGAGTTTCTGGCTTGATAATTGGAACCTGGTCGACACACAGAATTTTTGTAGGCAGAGAGCTTAATATACATGTATTAAGAAACAATATAAAAGATATGATGGGGAAATTTGAAATAATTTAAGGAACATTTACAGGGTGACAAATCCTTGGAAACATTTTATATCACGCTATTTTTCTACTAGTAAATTTCTTTCAGTTTGTTCCTTCAGGAATTAGCGTAGTTCTAGAGCATGGACAACAGCAGTGACCCCTCGAACAATTCCTTCTCAGGTGCCTTTTTATGCCTGCCTTTTAACGTTTAACAGGAAGGTGTGTAGATTAATAAAATTTTCTGGAAATTGATGTTTGTAATATTTGTTAACATTAGAGTAATCTTTTAGGAAATGTACGCAAAAACTCTTCCGAGCTGCAAGCACTGCAGAGACAGCACGAGGAGAAGACCAGAAAGATTGAGGAGCTGAAGAGTCAAATTGATTCAGTGAAGCTTGATCTGGAGAAGAAAATGAAGGGACCTTCAGGGGATAAAAAAGAAGTTTTCAAGAGCTTGAGTGACAAATATAACAGCCTGAGAGAGGAATACAATGCCTTGTTGACCGAAAAGTCCAGGGAATAGTCCCCTAGAGAGCTGCTTCAATGTTGCATGCTCTTACAATTTCCGTATTATGCATCTAGCAGCTGGAAACCTATGCATTAGATCGTTAAATTTGCTTCATGTTCTGCTTAGTTTTAGTTTCCTAGAAAAATCTCCCATTTTGTTTTCACCCTTCTTCATGCAATTACAAATTGGGAGGGATGTTGTCTATCCCTACAACATCATTTTGTACGTATGCCATCTAAATATCTGCATTTTCAGCCATGAAAATCATGTAGTTTATCACCACAATGTCATAGAGAATGTTAACGCGGGTGTTTTTCAAAGTGTACGAGGTCGTCAATATTATTAAAAGAAAAACATTAAATAAATTAAAAACATCAAAATTGAAGGAAAATGATACTGGGAGCATCAAAATATTATGAGCACGACAATTATTGCTCCTTTGAGCTAGTAAATCTGAATCAAGAGAACAAATTTGTCAGAATCTAAACCATGATCAAGAGAGCTAAGTTCTCCCAAAAAGAAAAATCCTAGCTATTCAAATAATAACCAATATTAGTTAAATTAATAAATAATCCATACACCTGGTGGAAGAATGATGCTGTACTCAAATTAGGAGTGGCGCAAGGTGCACAAAAATAGTAAAATGGAGTTAAAAATGCATTAAAAGCATCTCATAGACATACTTTACTAAAATTAGGAGTAAAAACATCTTTGGTTAGTTAAAAACTAAAAAACCAAACTCAGAACTCTTCTAAGAAAATTGGAGTTGGTACTTGGGCTGTTTATTGGGGAAGAAGAGGCCAAAATGTCCCTCAGTTTCAGCGCCACCCTTCTGGTTTTCATCAAACATGGCAAACAAATAAGTTTCAATTGGCCGTCCTGGCCTCTTCGGAGTTCCATTTGCAATATGGTTAATCACATTCTGATAGTAATCTTCTGCGTGACTAAATGTATCTGCATCATTCCCCACCGATGGCCAGCCAGTCTCCGATACAACTATCTCCACATTGAGTCCACCTGCTCTCTCAAGTGCAGAGTAGAGGGCATTCAGTGACGCATTAAAAAGATTATGGTAATTCAGGTCTCCATCTTGCACAGCAGGTCCTTTTGGGTTAAGCAACGCATAGCCTAGATCGATATGTTGTGGGTTATCAATATTGGCGGAAAGTATTTTAGCCCCGGTTCTATCAAAATCAGACTATTCAACCCAGGGAAGGAAGCACTAGCTAAAGCAGGTGTGCACATTGACAAGAAGTGGTGCCCCTGTGGTTGCTAGGAATTGGACTATTGGGTTAATGTATGGGCCTGCACTAGTGCTAAATGCACCTGCTGATGGAGGATAGGACAAATTGAGTAGATGCTATGGCACTGTAGATGTTTCGCATTGCAGGTAGAACAAATTGAGCTGCAGCATCACTAGGCTTGACTTCATTACCGACTGAAACGTATCGAAACTCGACATCAGGTGAGTAGGCTAGTATATTGGCCCGGACCCAATTGTTTGCAGCTGAGGCATCAGCAAGCGCTTGAAGGTTTGGATTAGAACACCAAGGGTAAGCTCGATGTTTGTTTCTCTAATAGCCTGGAGGGTTTCTTGATTTGGATCATAGATTCTCAATCTGCCAATGCCATTGCTTTTATAAAAATCTACGACTTCTTGTTCAGAAGGTAGGTCATTGCCCAACCGTACATTGCAGGCACCTAAAGATTGAGCACCTGGTTGGAGTAGGAAACAAAGTTAGATTATATGTTAGAAAGAAATCAGTGATTAAAAATTCAAGAGAAAGTATTAAGAGAAAAATAAACAACAATAGGGTATAAAGATCAACAGATGCTCGAGAGTACGGTATAAAGATCAACGTGTATATATATATATATATGTATGTATGCTAGAGAGAGCACGGTACCTGTTACAGCTTCTAGGCCAGACATCAAGAATCCAACAGACGATAGGGAAATGGCAGCCATGATAGTTTTTTGACTACCTGCTTTAAAGAAAGCCATGGGAAAGACAAGAAAAGAGAAAACCCTAAAAGATTTCTCCGGTGTCGACATAAATTCTGTGTTAGATTCTAAAGCTTCCCCTGCTTCTAGGCGTATATATAGAGAGACTGCAAGGCGATCTCACGGCGAACATTTATGACAAGATATTCAAGGACATAGGGATCGAATGAGTGCACATCAAAGTAGTTTACAGCATAAATTTTCTACCAAAACTAGTCACATGAATTTACTAATATGAATCGCTTGCAAGAGTAATTAAAAAAGGAAAATATTTTATTCTATATAAAATCTCATAAATTTACTAACGACATCCTTAAAAATAAAAATAGTGATGATCCAAAACAATGCAGAAAGCACCCCTTGTTGAACATGATCACTATTTTAAAATCTCATGTCATGAAACATGGTTAACGCACCTCCTCTGTTCCTTTTCTCTTTTTCTCCTTTATTCTAAAGCAAACCTTCCAGTTTGTATACGCTTGAGAGGATCAAGAAACTTGCTTGAACATCAAATTAATAATTTGCAGAATGCAAACAAGTTTATTGTATTAAATGAATAAGCCTGGCAGTACATCACAAGTAGTATATGAGCTCAAACACTCTTGTTCAAACAGTAATTAGGTGCAACATGCTACACTAGTTTTTCTATCAACCAAAAGTAAGTTGGTACTTGGGCTGTCTGTCGGGGAGGAACAGACCAAAATGTTGTTCAATTCCTGCTGCCTTCAGATTCTCATCAAACATTACAAATAAGTATGTCTCTATAGCCTTTCCAGATCTTCTGGGAGTCCCTTGTTTCACATGATTAATTAGATTCCTATAGAAAGTTCCTGCGTTGCCAGCTGTTGCTGCATTTCCACCTTCAGATGACCAACCACTTTCGGATACAGAAATGCTCAAATTTGCGGCACCTGCTTTCTCAAGAGCAGCATAAAGAGCATCCAACAATGCATCAAACAAATTCTGATATCCATATTGACCATCTTGCACCACTACTTCTGGTGAAGTAAATAAGGCATAGTTAAGATCAATGCTTTGTGGGTTGTCAGTATATCTGAAGTAGGGATACATATTTGCAAGAAGTGGTGCGTCATTGGTCCTTAAGATGTTGATGATAGGGCTTATGTAAGGATTTGCGCTGTCACTAAACGACCCTTTTGATGGAGGGTAGGATATGCCCAACAAAGTCGTGTCTATCGCCGTTGAAACCTTAATTTGACCTTGTAAGTTGGCAGATACTATTGCATCATGTATGTTCTGCATTGCTGGTAGAACATATCGTGCATTTGCATCTCCAGGGTGTACTTCATTGCCAACAGCAATGTAGCGGAACCTGACATTGGATGAGTGGGCTACAACGTTGTTTTGGATCCAGGTTGTAGCAGCTGAGGCGTCAGCAAGGGCCCGAAGGTTGTCATCGGGGACACCAAGGATGACTTCTATGTTTGATCCTCTCAGGGCTTCAAGTGTGTCTCTGTTTGGACAATAAATTCGCATCCTTCCAACACTATTTGTTTGATAAAGGCTTACAACTTCCTCTCAGGGCTTAAATTGTATTTTTATTTTTAAATATATTAAAATAATTTTTTTTATTTTTTAAATTTTATTTTTAATATCAATACATCAAAATAATTTTAAAATATATTAATTTTTTCAAAAAAACAAACACAACTTTATCTCCTGTAAAATCATTATATTTGAGTTAAAATTTATATAATGGTTAACAAGTTTTTTAAATTTAAATCACGAGATTAAAAAAAATTAAAAGCAATAGACCAAAATAAGGGTAATAATTTTTTAATCATTAAAAAAAGAGATTAATTAAAATACAAATGAATCCGAAATAGTCCAATTAACAAATATTAATTAGTTTTCCCTTATTTTAAAAACTAAGTGTATTTTAAATCTAATTTAAAATTTAAAATTTAAAACTTAAAACCTTAAAAGAATCCATTCAAATTCCTCTGGATAAGGGTTAACTAAACCAGCACCATACATATAAAATATAACACACACAAAATTACACACAATTAATCTTCCTAATATTTAGCCACCTAAATTAAAACCCCCCCAAAATATTTATGACTACAAAAACATCTTAATTAATGAGCCCAATTATTTCTGTGAAAAAAAGCCCCATCATTTTCTCCACTAACAACAAAACCTCTTTGATCATCAAGTTTCCACCACCCTATTCTCCACCGTTCGATTTAATGACTCCTTCTGCATTGACATGTCACCGGCGTTGCTAGACACCGGAGCTCGGATTCCAAACCCTAATGGTAACATCAACGGTCAGCTTTCTCATTCTCTATCTGCCTCTTATTGCTATTCTTATTTAACTTCAACAAAATCCCCAATCAAAACAAGAAACCAGCATGAATCCATCAAATTTTGGTAATATAAATTCCGGGTTTTCAAATTCAACCCAATTTAGTAACCAAGATCCAAACTTTAGCTCTCGATCATCGTTATCATCGTCAGCCAAAGGTGGTCTTTCGAGGCCAAGATTGGTAAAAGTTAGGAGGCAATCAAATCCCCAAAACTTTAATGCCAACGAAGATATCTGGGCTAGGTCTGGTTTCAATCCGTTTCGACCTGATACGAGTCGTGTTGAACTGGGTGGTTCTGGTTCAACTGGGTTTGATTCTGGGAGTGGTGGTAATGAGGCTTTTTTGTTTGGAGCTAGTGGAAGTAATGTAGGTTTTAATTCGGATTCCAGCAAGAGAATTATAGAGGACTTTAAAAGTTTGAGAATTGGAGGTGGAACTAATGTAAATGAGAATGATAAGAGTGGTTTTGTTTTTTCGAGTGATGGTAATAAGAGTTTTGGTGTTGATGAGAGCATGCAGAAGCTGAGCATTGATGATAAGGAGAAAGTTGTAGATGGAGAGTCTAAGTTAAGTGCAAATGCTAGGTTTGAGAGTGGTGACAATGTAGGCGGTTCTATTGGGAGAAATGTGGGGTCAGTGCTATCAGATGAGTTAGAGAAGAAATTGAATATTGAAGAGGCCGGGGATGCCACTACTGGTGGTGGTAGTTTTCGAGCTGAAGATATCAAAAAGTTTGGATTAAAAAGTAGTGAAAAGCGTAGTGATATTTTTGCTGATGCTTCAGAGAATGCACTTCCTGATCGGATCAAGAACTTGAGCGTAAAGGACTTTGTAGATACTCATAATGTAAACAATGAGAAGGATAGCTTTGCTATTGGAAGCAGGGAAAGCACTGGCGGTTATGTGGGTGGAGAAAATGAGAGTATACTTTCACGTGAGAGGGGTTGCAAGTTGAACCTCGGAAGTGTGAAGGGAGAATATTCAAGTCAAACTGACATGAGATTTTCTTCGTCACGAATCTTCATGCCAACTGTAAATAAGGGGGATGAGAAATTCCATGATTGTGGTGATCCAACGGAATTTGTTTTTGAAGGGGGAATGCTGGGTACAGATGTTGGTGGCTTTCAAGTACCTCTAGATCAACCAAAAGTCGATGCACAGCCAATTGGAGTTGCAGGGCCATCGCATGCCTTCTCATCCAGTAGCTTGGCTGGTGGGAATGCGTTCAGGGTGCCACCTACTGGTGGACTTGAGAAGACAGATTGGTTTAGTTTGACAAGCAAGCAAGACAGTGCTGGGTCTCCATTTGTAGAATTTGAAACACCAAATCCCAAAGGATATATTTTCACAGGATCAAATCCAACAATGGAATTCAGCACGAAGTTTAAAGACTTGAAAGTGAAGAAGAAAAGGGGAAAGTTGAGGCAACCTGTCAAAGTCCCTCTGTGGCCAGGTCAAGATTTTGTTGATAGGGAAGGTGGTTCCCAAGAAATTCCAGAGGCTTCCGAATCTTATTCACCAATGGATATTTCACCATACCAGGAAACATTGTCTGATGCTCGAAATTCCAGGGAAACTTCTGTTGCATCGGCGGAATCTTTCACTCTGGATAATCAACATCAATCAACTGATTCACAACCAGCTGTTCTGAATGATGCAATAGATGAAGATCTGGTTGCTGCAACACAGCAAATGGATAATGAAGAGGATACGAAATACGGAGAAACTAAAGAGCAAAACTCTGAATACTGTTCTGATAAAAATATTGGAGCTGAAAATTATCTGGAAGAGTCTATTTCTGGGGCTGAAACTGAAAGCTTTAAATCTGCAAATGAGGAAATAGATTCTATCAATGATGTTATGGTTGCTTCAGCAGAAAGTGAAGCCAGTTCAAGTGCAAATCTAGATAGTGACACCAGGACACAATTTTTTTCAGCTGTGAGTTCGGGCTTCACCTTTGCTGCCTCTTCTACTGCACAAGCATCTCCAAAACGTCATCACAAAAAGAAGAATCTGGCTAAAGTTGATAATGATTCCTTCAATTCCAGTGCAAATTCCAAAGGTTCATATGCATCATCTTCTTTGCAATTTACACCATTTTCTGGACCATCTTCACCCTTGTCCCCTGTACGGAGCAAGAAAGCAGGCTCATCTGGTCCTTCACATGTGGTTGGGGATACCCGTGAGCTGCTTAGAGGACAGGAGATTAATCAAGGGTCTGTTTCTGCATCTGTTGCAGCTCAAGAAGCATGTGAGAAGTGGCGAATAAGGTAAGATAAATTCTCATCATCTTCATGTCAATTTTGTTTCTAAAATTATCTTATTTGGAATACATTCTCTTGTTTATCTACCTACCTCTTGCTTCTGTAACCATACTGTATGGTTGCAAGATTTTATTGCTCTCATGTTTTTCATACCTTTTATTTTAGGGGAAACCAAACATATACTAGCGGGGATTTGTCTAAAGCTGAGGATTGTTACACAAAAGGTGTAAATTGTGTTTCTAAAACTGAGACATCTAGAAGCTGTCTCAGGGCATTGATGTTGTGCTATAGCAACCGTGCGGCTACCCGTATGTCTCTTGGAAGAATGAGAGACGCACTAGTAGACTGTAAGATGGCTGCTGCAATTGATCCCAATTTTCTCAGGGTGCAAGTCAGAGCTGCAAAGTAAGCTCCACCATTTGTTTCTGATAAGTTTTCTGGATGCCTTGATGATTTAATTGCTATGTATTCATGCACATACTGCTAGTTCAATTTCTTATTCAACTTATTTGTACTTAAGAGTTGGTAACTGCTGCCTTAATATGCTCTTTTTCCTCATTTTAGACACAGAAGTTGAGTTGCCATTGTATGCTTGAGTTAGTATCTTGCTGTTTGTTGATGTAAACACGGAATATATAAATGATTTAAAGTTTTACTTCTCTTGCTTCTATGTCCCTTTTTCAATCATTAGCTTCTGATTTTGTTGAATATCAGCTCCTTGTAAATGCAGTTTTGCTTGTATGTGCTGTGCTTATTTTCCTTCTTTTTTTTTTATCCCAAGTTGTTACCTTGCTCTGGGGGAAGTTGAAGATGCAGTGCAATATTTCAAGCGGTGCTTACGGTTAGGCATTGATGTCTGTGTGGACCAAAAAACTGCTGTAGAAGCCTCTGACGGGCTGCAAAAGGCACAGGTAATCTTTCTTTTCATTTGTTTTGTTTGAATAAGACCTTAAAATTGATATTTTATTGAGTTTGTGGTCTAATTGTCCCTGTACATGTACCCTTAGTTAAATAATGGCATGAAATGCACAATTAATATGACTTAATTCTGATTAAATTGGTGGATGCCATCCTCGTTTGAACTTCTTGTGTCTTGTTGCTGTGCTGCTACCAAAGCTTGCAACATGGTCGAGTGGTTTAGAGTTACAGCTCCACAAACCACATGGCCAAGAAGCTTTGCTTTTAAATTGACTATATATGATTTTCCTATTTTGTGGCTGTTAACTGTTTTTCATGACTGGCAGAAAGTGTCTGAGTGCATGCAACATGCTGCTCTACTTCTGAAACGGGGAGCACCTAATGATGCAGAGAGTGCTTTACAAGTAATTGCTGAGGGGTTGTTGATAAGTCCGTACTCTGAAAAATTACTTGAAATGAAAGCAGAGTCACTTTTCATGGTTTGTAATTCTCTTACTGAAGCTTTGAAACTTTATTTTTAGTGAACTGCATTCTATTAGTTTCTTTCCAAGTGAACCTCTCCCAAACTATCTGGGGCAAGCTACATGTTTCATTTTCTTTGCATCATTAGAATTCATTTCATATGAAGTAAGTGATTAGTTTACATTGGTTGCCAAAAAACCACAAGTTGGGCTGGCACTGGCTATGCCAATCCAGCCCAACATCAAATCCTACATGAGTGTGGTTACTAATTTCACTATTTAAGAATCAAATAAACAACAAAAAGATGGTGGGAGCTTGGTTAACTTTTGTGTCATCTAGCAGCTGCGGAAGTATGAAGAGTTAATTCAACTGTGTGAGCATACATTTGATTCTGCTAAGAAGAATTCTCCTCCATTACATGCTGATTACCATGTAGAAAATCTTGGTCCTGAACTCACCAAGGGCACTTCCTTTATGATCTGGCGTTGCCGCTTCATTTTCAAGTCTTACTTCCATCTTGGAAGACTGGAGGAGGCTATTGTTTCACTAGAAAAGCAAGAGGAACTTACTTCTATTGCAAGGAGGTAAGTAATATGCCTCACATATCTCTGATTTTGTTTATTTGAATGATGATAAAAGTATTGTTTCTTCAGTAGTCTGTCCAGGAATGATATTGAAACACAGGAATCACTAGTACCCTTAGCTGCCACTGTACAAGAACTCTTACGCCATAAGGTATTGGATTCTTGTGTTAGATTTTTTTCCCTGAATAGTGTTTGATGTATCTTAATCTCTTATCTTATGGAATAAATACAACTAACTGCAGGCAGCAGGGAATGAAGCATTTCAAGCAGGAAAGCATTCAGAAGCTATTGAACATTACAGTGCTGCTCTGTCCCGTAACATAGAATCACGGCCTTTTGCAGCCATTTGTTTTTGCAATAGAGCTGCTGCATACAAAGCACTGGGCCAAATCACTGATGCTATAGCAGACTGCAGCCTGGCAATTGCTCTTGATGGAAATTATTTGAAGGTTTTCTTCTAAACTGATGCCATCCTTTACTATTTTTTTTTCTTTTGGCATAATGATGTATGGAACCTGGTGGCAATTTATCGGTTCCTAGCTGAACCAGATCATTTATGGTGTTGGTAAGAGCACTGGAAAATTTAAACAGAGCCTTAAAGGTTAAATTAGCTCTTAAGAGAAAACACTCAGTGTTCTGATTTGCTCAAATTGGGAGAGCATAAATCTGTCTGGGTATCAAAAGTTTATATTCTGAAGCTTTAAAATTGTACTTGATTACGAAGGTGATTCAACACATTATTGTTTTTGTTTCTGGTGCCAAAGTCAATATGAAGAAGATTGCTGGCTTTGAATTAAGTTGTGGAACTTGTTGAAATTGACATGTTTTCAAGATGATTTAATTATATTCCGACTTTATTACTTGCCTTGTTAAATTGCTTCAAGATTCAGGTTTATGATAGTGCAATTTACTGAATTGCTAAATTGATATCTGCACATTTGCTCTACCTTGGATGCACAATTTCGTATCCATGGAAAAAAAATGATAAATTTCTTGGAAAACAGTGGTTTTTTTCTTAATATATGTTTGAGAATTTAGGCATAGTAGTGGTATATTTAGCTACTTTCAGGGCCAAAATCATGCTGGTTTCAGTTGAACAACCTTTTTGGTGATGTACTCTCCATGCTTTATTAGGCAATCTCTAGACGAGCCACTTTATATGAGATGATAAGGGATTATGGACAAGCAGCTAATGATCTTCAGAGAGTGGTAGCTATTCTCATTAAGCAAGCAGAGGAGAAAACTAAACATTTTGGGCACTCTGATAGAACAACAAACTTGGCAAATGATCTAAGACAAGCTCGCCTACGTCTCTCTACCATAGAAGAAGAAGCCAGAAAGGAGATTCCTCTGAATATGTACCTCATTCTGTAAGTCACTTTTGATCCTAGAAGTTCCATATGTTCTGATCTCTTTATAATGTCTTGTCATTTGTTGGAATATGAATGGTTTCTATTCAATCTTTTGATCATGGAGGGTAGTTGTTTGCTATATCAGAGAGTAGTCTTTTGTGTGGCTCCATTGCATGTGGTAGAGAGATATATGATCTATGATCACTCTTTTTAAGCACATGTTGAAATAAATGAGCTGAGGTTAAGCTAGTCCCTATGTCGTCATCATCTAGTGCCAGTACTTTTAGTGATTAAGTTGCATCTCGTTTAAAAAAACTCCTTTATTTAGCCTGCCTTTTAAAACCTGTTTATAATTTTGTCCATCTGTAAGTTGACTGTTGATTTTACGAGATGCCATGTTGTCATTAATTTAATAATATTTGTTCCCAAAACACGCCTCCTTCCCATCCAGATTTTCCAATCTCATTTGTGACACCCTAACCCAAGTTGTTTTTCTTCATCTCTCACTCTCTAAATTAAACTACCACGAAGCATTTTAAAACTGAAAGCCTTAAGACCCTCTCTCTTTCTCTATTAATTTCTCACTTCTGTTATTTGCAAGCCTTGCCTATTTCCTATTCCACAAAGCCATATATGTTGTTATCCAAAATTGAAGATCAAGGAAGAAGATAGGTCTAGACTGCGTAACAAAACTCAAGACATCCCAGGCTCACAAGAGACAAGAAAAAAAGAATCACTCTTACACCAAATTATGAATTTTGATAGTGGATTTGAGATTTTCAATTCAGAATTTGATTGTTGAATTTTAGAGAGTGGGATAGAGGGCTGGGTGAAAGAAATGAGGCTGTAAATTAAAATGGTTGTTTGGGTATTTAAAAAATATCAAACCAATCTTTCAGTAATTTAACAGTCGATGCTGGGTAAGGAGCCAATGAGCAGGGGTGGAGGGTGACTAAAGTTGTGGGGGATAGGGCTTTAAAGAAAACAAAAAACAACGTTTTTTGAGGAGCCAAATTATAAAATTATAGTGGCTTATATGAAACATATACTATTCTGAAGGGGCTTTACTGAATTTTCAAAAATGTTGGGGGGGCATGGCCCTGTCGTAGTTGGTTCACGCCCAACCCCTGCCAATGAGTTTGTAACTCAATTGGTATCCATGTCTCCCTCCCCCAATAGGTCTCAGGTCGGGTTTGTCTTTCCTTTGTAACAACAACAACAACAATAATATTGGTTAGGTAATTAACTTATGATTTCTGAAACTAGGACACCTACAATTGCTTCAAAATCACAGATACTAAATTATTATTGTTGCTCTACTTTTCTTCTTTATTTATTTATTTATTTATTTATTTTTTATTATTATTATTATTATTATTATTATTATTATTATTATTATTATTATTATTATTATTATTATTATTATCACATTGTTGCTTTAAATTTAAGACTCATTTAAAATGTGGGGTCTAAAATTGTTTACCAATCAAATTATGATGGCAGGGGAATTGAACCTTCTGCTTCAGCATCAGAAGTTAAAAAGGCATATCGCAAAGCTGCACTTAGACACCATCCTGACAAGGTTTCTTACATGTTCTACTTTATGGATATGCTTATTATGATTCACCCTTTTGACACATTGGTTATTGATGTAGGCTGGTCAGTCCTTGGCAAGAAGTGATAATGTAGATGATGGCCTGTGGAAGGAGATAGGAGAAGAAGTGCACAAGGATGCTGACAGACTTTTTAAAATGATTGGAGAGGCATATGCCATGCTTTCAGACCCTGCTAAGGTCTCATGCACGTTTCTATTATGCAATCTATTATACTTCCACATCTTCTATTGGCTCAGCTTTTTAATATTGCTGTGAATCTGATAATCCTTTGTTTGCCCTCCCAAAATGGGGAAAAACTTATGTTCTGGAGTATTTTCTCTTGCTAACAAGGTACTCTTTGAGCTAGTCTACGAAGATGCATTGCCTCAATATGGGTGTCGGTGTGTTGCTCGCTGGTTTCTTTTACAATTTACAATACTGCCCCCGTCTCCAATGATTTCAAGTAGTTGGTTTGTTATAGAAATGAAAATTATGCAAATTCTTTTTGTGGTTATTTGTGTAAAAAAAGAGAAGAAAAGGAGGTGAAGTAGAGAACATATAGGTATGTGGAAAACCAAGTTCTAATGTATACAATGACTAGTGGATTGTAAGGCTGAAGTTGTTTTATGTGAAGATATGATGTTTTATTTGCTTGTTGCTAGGACACTTGCTGCATTTTCATGGTCTAGTGATGACAATCATGTTTAATTTCTCTGAACAAGAACTTGAAGAACCATAATATATTAATTTTGTGTTGACAAATATAACTCTCTTGCTGCATGTCTCTTGTTCTAACATACACAACGACTAGTGGATTGCAAGGCTGACTATGAAGTTATTTAATGTGAAAATATGATGTTGCTTTATGTGCTTGTAGCTAAGACACTTGCTGCATTTTCATGGTCTAGTGATGACAATCATGCTTAATTTCTTTGAACAAGAACATCAAGAATCATAATGCACTTAGTATTGTTTTGACAAATTTAACTCTCTTCCTGCATGTCTCTCTTTCTTGTTCATGGTGTTTCCTTTGCTGGGATGCTTGCATGCTTATACTTCTTGTTTACTTGTTTTGCTGCTTGCTGTGTGTCATTAGAAGTGTTCTTTTTGTAATCTGCATGACTTGTTATCTATTAAACAATACGCTGTTTGTCGGACATTTGGTAGCTCCCTTTGCCCTGAATAATGATTTTTACTTTTCTTATGTGCCTTCCCTGGAAAAGTACACTGCAACCTAACTGGCTGCTCAGTAATTAACATCATAGATCATCATGCCATTAATACTCCTTTGCAGATCATACAGGCCTGCCCTTTTCGTGTTAGGCCTTGCCCAATCTTTTTGATAAATATAATAAAAATGTTTAAACTCATAAATTCAGCTATTACATGTAAAAGCTGGAACAAATCATTGTGATTTCTTTTACCGCTTAGCATAACTTGTGCCCTTCATTTGGAGGATAAGTTGCTTATTTTGCTGTACACCTATTAATGCCTTGGTATGTTGTGGTTGGTATTTCCATTCTGTGAGAAAAATTGGTGTTTATTTGGTCAATATACAATGTTTTGCAGCGCTCGCAGTATGATCTTGAAGAAGCGATGAGGAATGAGCCAAAGAAACGAAGTGGAAGCAGCACATACAGAACACATACAGAAGCTCAGAATTATCCATTTGAAAGCAGGAGGAGACATTGGAAGGGGGTTTGGACATCACATGGTCGGTAACTCAACCAATGAAAAGCCAGGATCCACTTGATTTAACAGATTTTGATGACAATTGTGTGGCATGAATGACAAGAAGAATCTCGAGATACTTGATCAAGTTAGTCCATCTGTAAGTCAGGCAACAAGTCTGGTGGTTGGCCGGCATCTGTACGTAGCTTTGATCCAGAGGTCTTGCAGATGGGAAATCATACCTACTAATGCTTAAGAACTGACAATCTAAATGCAGAGAACTGCCTAACCGTTGAAAACCTTTCCAAAAATCGTGGATTTCTCACATGCTAGCAGGAGAGCTGGTTTGTATTGAAAGTTTGACAGGTAATTGTCAGATTGCGTGGAGGTTGAATTCTGGAAGAGCAAACAAAGAAAAAGCATGCTGTTTAAATGCAATCTGAGACTGAGAAAGGAGATTGCTAACTGTCCGAGTTGTGTAAATGCATCGGCTTTGTACAGATGAAAAGTTGACAATGCAATCAAGAAACTAAACCAATATCTTGGAAATTATATGGGACTTTGGTTAGATGAATTCTTTAGGTGAATCCTAGATGTACTGGTCGAGTTTAATTTCGTCCAGTGATTGTATGTAAATTGATTATGAGTGGCATGCCCAAACTCACACCATTTCCACCTACCTAACCTTTTATTAAATTTCCATTTGAATACCTTGACGTCAATTCCATCTATTTGAGAATCCTATTTTGTATTTTTTTTTTTAATGTGGTCATTTTCATGACAAGGTTTAAAAGAGGGGTAAGGGATAATATGGCTGCTGTCTCATGTCAAGTGGCAAAAGGGCAGATTGGGATTGGAAAAAAGAAAGAAGTGAAAATGAGTTAATTTGTTGAAAAAAAACTAAATTAATATAAAATCTTGGATGAAAATGCTTTCTTAAAATCGTTCTATAGGATATCCTTACCATTGAACAAAAAAATAATAGAATTAATGGAGCAGGATATGCTTCATTTTGCCAGTGACCCTTGCCATAGATGCAGGAAGTCGTGTTTTAATAAAACAGTAGTACTGTGTCTGTACTCTTATTGAGCAATGGTTAGTAGTTTATTTCAAGGAAATTTGACCCTTGTTTTTGCAGTGTTGTTGTGGCTTTGATACCAAATTACTCACAACTGATGAGAGGCCGGGTTTAGCAGGAGAAGCGGTAGATTGAAGCAACTTGCTGATCCTTTCAAATATACACGTCTGAATCAATGCTTTACTTTTCTCTACTTCAAATAGATATGCTAACAATAGCTATCAGATATACAATTTCCTTAATTAAGATAACTGTTACTTAAGCTATGGATTCTTATCGGGCTGGGAATTACTTTTAGTTACAGGCATGACATGGCTCAATTTCTTCTGAAGCTAGTAGATAACCACGAGGGTTTGCAGATAGTTGTAGAAGCACATCCATCCTGTTGGTTTTAGTTGTTACATGCATGCAATGATTATCCATTACAGAATCCTCTTCCTACACAGGATATGTACTTTTCCAGGTTTGGTAAGGATGTGGCAATGAGCATGAACATAATTCAGTGTCCAAAATCAATTGTCGGCATTGTAAAAGCATGCTTTGTTCATAATCATCCCATGGCAATAAGGAGCATGAACATAATTCAGTGTCCAAAATCAATT
>Ga0325411_1003776_pt1 | contig 17036 bp, 11 predicted proteins | sample PopdelMetagenome_13_FD_206181 | JGI IMG/M metagenome (GOLD analysis project Ga0325411, IMG submission 206181) | Populus deltoides microbial communities from Bellville, Georgia, United States - Xylem-PdIQD-R4 | ecosystem: Host-associated > Plants > Phyllosphere > Stem > Wood/Secondary xylem...
GTAGATTTCGACACTGCGTGGCGTGCTGTTGTGCTTGTGCTGTTTTTGCTGATGGTTCCGTCCAAATACGTGTTTCTGTCTTTTTCTTTGGAACAGAGTCAGAGTCAGTGTTGGGCTGCTGATTTCTAATCATGCGACCGACCCTTTTCTAAGACTTGGAACATGGACACGGGTACGATGTTTAAGAACATGATTTGGGCTTGCCAAGCCCAGTTCTCCATTTTCAGAACAAAAATGGTGGAGTTGGGGAGATGTCTTTCAATTAACTGAGATTTAGTTGAAATTTTAACATCACTGACATGATAATTATCAATAGAATTAAAAAAGTTGATATCGGTTTCACTATTCATATTTGTTAGTTGTGGCGATACATGGTGTTACTATGTTGCGGGTTTGATTTGAAAAATAACTTTCATTCCATATACAACATATAACCCCCCCCCCCGGTCGATTTATATATTTTTTCTGTAAAAAAATAAAATAAAATAAATAACAAGTCATTTATTTCTTTTTTAAAAAACCTGGCCCACATGCTTAGGCTTTTGTTAACGGGCAATGACTTTTTTTTCACTCATTTATTTTTTTTTATTTTTTTTAATTTTATATTTAATGTTGAGTTTTATCATTTAATATTAAATTTATTGTAAATTATTTTTTATATTTTTTTTATTGTAGAATTATCAATCAACTAAAAAACATGGGATCGGTTTAATTCTTTCTAAAAACAGTGAATCAAGTTAATATATTATTTTAATAATTTATTAACACAATTGTTTCATAGAATGCTTGGTTAACTTTCTCAATGTTCTATTCTTTAATTTTTTTTAATTTTGAGTTTTTATTGGATTTTATCATTTAATATTAAGTTTATTATGAATTAATTTTTATTATATAATAAAAAAGATTCAATTTAGTGGAGTCTATGACCTGGGTCATAGGTTTAACAAGTTTGACTCGGATGAACTTAATTTGTTTCTTTCTTCTTTTTTTTTCCTTTTTTTTTTTTCCTCGTATGACCTACCCACTTAATAAGATTATGTCAGAATAATTATCTCATGATTTAATTTAAAACTCGGGTTAAAAAAAAGTTAGGTAAAGATTTTTCAAGTTTGAATTGTAATATTAAATTTAATAAAATATCAAAAAATTCAGGCAATTTAAATATTTTTTTAAATTCCAAAAACTTTTTAATTTAATCCAAGCAATAACAATAGCACAATCAATAAACTAATAGTAACTATAAAATTAACATGAAAATTGCTGCGAATAGGGCATAACAATTGATGCCCAATGTAGTAAAAGTCATACACTATGGTAGTCAATAATAATGAGAAGGAAAATTTTTAATGGACAACCTAAAGTTACAATCCAGGAAATATGGCTAGTAATTGTGAAGCTAAAAATAAAAGAGAGACTAAGATTCAATTATTACATCAGACTTCAAATTTTCTAAGTGATTTTATTAGTAATATTTTTTTAGAGAGCCCCTACTATTACTGTTTGGGTCTCTCAAAATTAGGCTAAGAAGTTACTGTTTAGATCAATTTTGTTATTTTTTCTAGGTTTTTTTTTTCAAATTTATTGTTTTAATTTAGATTTTAGTTTAATTTCTTTTATGCCTATTGATTTATATTTATTTTCCAGTGAAGATAGGGTTTTCTGGCCTATTTAAAGGTCCTGTAAACCTCTAAGGAGGAAGATTTTATTAGCTTTATTTTTTAAACAAACAAATTACGAATTTATAGGTTTACATCTGTAATCCTTTTCGTTTATTAAATTTTATGTGTTTTCTATGTTATTGATGTCCTTATAGCTTCCGCTTGTATTAGTTGGTATCAAAGCCACATGATCCCAGGTTTATTGCTTGATGTGTGCTGCAATCTCGTGGATAATTGTTTGTTTACCGTATGCTGCTAACAACCATGATAGCAAGGTCATGGAGTAAGGTGTGATCAAGGAGGCGATGAGGATGCTTCCTATCAGGAGAAAATCATCATGGAACTTGTCATGAAAGATATGCAAAGGCAGATCACATAGTTGACCCCTTGATTAAAAAAAAAGGACCTTACAAGGCCCGAACCATGAGAGTGACCATAGGTCTCTACTAGTATTGAAAACCAAAAGCATGATTAAAGGAGATTACTTTTTAATTAAGAAGAGATTAAATTTGGGGATTTTCAGGTTTTGTATCAAAATCCTTGAATTTACAAGAACTTTACAAGTAGAGGAGTTCATAAACTAGTTGAATGGGGCTGGAAGGATTTTTTTAGTATAAATAAATTCTTAAAAAGACGCGAGTTAAGTTGATCGGTCAAGTATATGCCTGGAGAGAACAATTGAAAAAAGACAGGGGAGAGACAAAGAAAGTTAAAAATCAGTGATAAGGATAAGAAGAAGTAAAAGATGATGAGAAAACATTTCTTTCTTCTCAGCTACACCTAAACCTATACCAAAGACTTCACACATTGGAATAAGAGGGAAAGTTGTTGACGATTACACTAACTAATGACTTCTATCAATTAATGGCTAGGAATGATATAGCAGAAACAAAAAATAAAATAATTGATGGTGAGATATATGAGTGGATTATGACATTCTATCCAAGATGTGATGAGACTTCAAGGCATGTGGACAATTCTGGAGGCTTATAAGAGGGCCTAAACAGTGGAAAAATAATAAGTTGTTAAGCTATTAGCAGAATTTTCCAAATAAATTAGAACAATAAATAAAAGTGTAATAAAAATCATAAGATAACCACCACATAACCTAAATTGGCCCAACAAAATTAACAAATGATAGGTCAAAATTTTGGCTTTAATATTTGTTGTTTTAAATGTGAACCAGGACATCTGGCTAGCAAGTGTAGCAAACCTAAAAGTTGTTTGAGAAATAATATATTAATAAAAGAGCCAATGAATGAAATTAATCATATATATGATGATGATGCAGACAATGATAAAGAGATATTGCATGGAGATGGTGGTACTACCCTTGTTATTAGAAAAAAAATTGTTAACGCCCAAAGGTGATTCAGAAAAAGATTGAAGTTGCATTAATATTTTCCATTCTTCGTGCACTATTAAAAAATATTTGTAGCTTAATTATAAATAATAGTAACTAAGATAATGTAGTGTCTACAGAGGTAGTGAAAAAACTCCAACTGACAACTAAAAACCATCCCAAACCCTATAAATTGATGTGGTTGAATAAATACGCTGAGATAATTGTTGACAAAAGCAGTCTTATTTCCTTTTCCATGCTATTTAATATTTTGATATTGCTTGGTGTGATATGATGTTGATGTGTGTCATGTTTAGTTGGGGAGGTCATGATAGTTTGATATAAACATGGTGCATGATGGAAAAAAAATATGTATACCCTAACTATTAAGAGGAACATTTCGTTGTATTTATCATGGTTTATAATGAAGATGAAAAGTGAATAAGTAGTGTGCTCTAATTCCTAATAGTAGAACATTTAGGGAATAAGATGATGTTCATGATGGTATATAAAAGGTACAGGATGTGTATAAATAATTTACAGATTTGATGCTAGAAGAATTACCCCAGGGTTTACTGATATTTCCAGCACCAAATTAACTTGGTTATGGGTTTTAATCCCTTAAATAGACCAGTTTATAAACTTATCACTAAGAAAGCTAAAGAGTTGCAAAGATATGTGGTGGAGTTGCTAGATAGTCGAGCCATTAACCAAATTAAAGTAAAGTACAGGTTTTCGATACCATGGCTAAATGACATGTCAAATTAATTGGCTAGTTCTAATGTATTTTTGAAGATTGATCTCAAGAGTGGTTATTGTTGTTCTAGAATTAAGGCAACAATAACACCTAGGGGATGAATTAGGTGTTTCACTAATAATAACAATTATTGCAATCACTACCACAATCTTTAGATTTACCGACGAAATTTTCCGTCGGTATTTGCACTATCATTCCATTGGTAATTAATTTACCAACGAAATCACCAACGAAAATGCTCCGTTGGTGAATCTTGCGTCGGTAATTTTTTATCTGTCGGTAAGTCCGTTGGTAATAAAAAAATATTATTACCAATGGATTTATTGATGGAAAAAGCGAGCAAAAAAAATTTACCTGCTTCATTCCGTCGGTATTTCCCTCGGCAAAATACCGTATGTAATTCTGTTAGTAATTATTTAGAAATATTAAAAAATATATTTTACAAAACTATAAAATAATTAAATTAATATAAATAAACACTCTATAACACTCAAAATGCTTGGAAAAAAGAAGAAGAAAATCAACTCAAACAAATTTGTAACAAATAAATTCAACTAAAAAAAATCATATGAAAGAAATTTAAAAATCCTATAAATAAATCAACTAAAAATTGATCTCATATGAAAAAAAAATCCTACAACAACATTCATACAATTATTAAGAACAAAAACAATTAAAAATAAAATAAAAAACAAATATAGTGAAAAAAACATGAAAAAAAAAGAAAAAAAAAATTTTACCTTAATGTAGTTACAAGTGAAGCTAAGAAGAGAAAAAAATTCGTAAAGTATACTAATTAAAAAAATGAGAAGAAAAAAGAAGAAAGGAGAAGAAGACATACCTGATCATGGAGGAGAAGAGAAGGAGTTGAGGAGAGAAAAGAAAAAAAAATGGATATTGATGTTTTTTACATATGAAGGAAAAGAAAAAGAAGAAGAATGGTAAGAAGAAAAAGAATAAAGGAGACGAGTCTGTTGTGAAATTAGGGACCCTAGGCTTTTTATTGGGACATTTTACCGATGGATAATTAAATATTAATATTTTTAATCATTCCGTCGGTGATTCCGTCTGTAATATTTAATTTAATTTAATTTTTTAATTAATCAAAAATTTTCAGAAACCGCCAAATATCACCGACGACTTTTCAATCCGTTAGAGATTTTATCTGTAAAGAACAGTAATTAACAATGCAATTGCGAAATGAACAGTTCCAGACCTCTCTAGAAAATACCGATGGAATTTTTCATCGGTGATTCCCTTTGTAATTGACATGATGAACAATGTTACAGTTTGCCGACGGATTTACCGATGGAATTCCGTCAGTAATTCCGTTGGTAAAATCATCATGTCATCATTTTTTTGCTTTGTTTTTATTATTTTGTTTCCCACTGTAATTTTCTTGGTATATACCAAGGGAATATTGCTGTCGGTAAAATCCGTCAGTATATTTTCGACGAAAATATTCTCTCGTATTTTCGTTTGTATTTATCAATTTTTTGGTAGTGAATTAACTCAATTATACATAATTAACCAACAATATAATTAACATGGCTGAAATAAAAAGCATATGGATAGAGATTGCAAACTTGGTTTTTAACGTGGTTCGACAAGCTCACATCCACACCTCAAATGCCAAACTGGTCTTGATATTACAGTGTCTTTTGTGAATCCTCACCAAGCCTTTTTTCATCACTTGAAGAAATATCATCTTCAAGATTTTTCATCTTGGTGATCTACCTCACCAATGACCAAGAATTGTTCACTTAAACTCTTGAAGGATTCTAATTTGTTTGAAATATAACAACAGTTTCTCAAAGAGTAGATAATAAATTTGAAGTTTATATCTCTATAGCTCACTCAATAACACACCTCAAACACCAAACTAGTCTTAAGTATTATATTCTTAACTAACTTAAGCTAAAGATTACAGTATCCTTTGTGAATCCTCACCAAGCTTTTTTTATCACTTGAATAAGAGATCGACCAATTCAACTTAAAATCTAATTTGTGTAGTTTTAAGCCCAGTGAATCTTAAACTGACTAAATAAATATGAATCATATAATGCATGTAATATGAAGTGTGTGAATTCATTTTAATTTGTACTATCAAGTTAGATATAAAGTTGTACATAATTTACACTAAAATGAATCCTTAATAACTAAGTTTTCATTTGCTTTGCATCTAAGACTTGTTCTTTATTTAATTCTTCATGTTTGTTAATGATCTTCATATAAACTTGTTTAAACTTATTCTCAATCAAACATATTATTATTTCAATTTCATTTAATTGTTATCATCAAAATACATAAAATATTAATATATGACCCAAATGTCAACAATTACAACCAGATAAAAATCAAGCTAAGAGATGAGTGGAAGACCACTTTCAAAACATAACATGAGTTATATGAATAGATGGTTATATCATTTTGTCCATACAATGCTACCAGCACTTTCATAAGGTTTATTTATCTGGTATTAAAGTCATTCATGAGTGGATTTTTTATGGTTTATTTCGATAACATTCCAATTTAGTCTCACTCTAGAGTTTTATTTGGAACATCTATGAGCTATTTTTAATACTTTAAGATAGGAGCAATTGTTTGTAAACCATAAAAAATCTAAGTTCTTCACTAGCACTTTAGCTTTTCTAGGGTTTATTGTGTGTGTTAATGGTGTTCAGGTTGATCAATCCAAGATTTCTATGATTATAGAGTGACTAATTTCAAAGAATGTTTATGATATCTAACACTTTCATCTACTTGCATCCTTCTACAGGCAATTCTTTCATTGCACCTATTATAAAGTGTCTAAATGAGTGTATCTTTTAGTGGATAAAAAATGACTAAAGCTCCTATTTTGGCACTTGTAGACTTTGAGAAACTATTTGAGGTAAATTATGATGCATTCAGGATAGGCATTGGAGGAGTCCCTTTCTAAGATTGATGGCTAATTATCTTTTTTAATGAGAAGTTGTCTGGCTCAAAGAAAAACCACTCCACGTATGATCTAGAGTTTTATATTATTGTTTAGAGTCGTAAACATTAACAAAATTACCTTGTACAAAAAGAGTTTATTTTAATCACTCATCATAAAGTTTTAAAGTATATAAATAGGCAATATAAGAGGTGTCATTTCTATAGGATTTGATGCTTTTCGAGAACTATATTCGAATAATTCATCATTCAAATAGATTTATGTTGAGTTGATGGGAAAAGATAAGTGAAATAACTTTGTACTTGTGAATGATTATTTATTTTATTTGACTTTTTAACTTTTTTTTAAATTAATATAAAAGATAATTAGAAATAAAGTACAGAACACATGGAAAACTGACAAAAACTCTCCTTATACAATTCCTTTCTCATTCATATCTCATGCTCTTACTATTAGATGTAACTATTGCTTGACTTTTTATAATGCACCACTACATTTTCTTTATTATTGTTGATGAGAAGTCCCATGAATTTTAGGGTATATCAAATGTTATTGAATTTCAAGAACTTGAACAAATAGAGTGTTTAATTATATGAATAACTAAAAAGAAAAAGCTCTTATACTAAAATTGATGTGGGATAAAAAAGATTTAAAAGAAAAGGAAAGAAGAAGTTAAGAATTAAAATCTATCTAATTAAAATATCTAAATATTTAACTATAAGATTATTATGTCGGAAATTTTGTTTATTTAGATGTTTCAAAATATATGTATTAAAAAGGAAAATAATTGAATACCAAGTTTTACTACTCTATTCTTCTTAAAAATTGAATTCACTTATATATATATATATATATATATATATATATAACTACATTAGGTTTTAATTTAAAAGGCAATGTAATAAATATAATAAAAATGTAGGAGTTGATATGATATTTAATGTATAAACAAATCCAATAAAACTCTCTTTATAGGAGAAATGATGGAGTATTATATATGTCCACAGTGATTTTGTCATTTTATATTTTCCTTTTAAGATTCTTAATTATAAATGGAAAAAATCTTGAGAACACATTTTAGATTTGACCTTTAATAGTAGTATTTTAAGCTATTAATTAAGAGCCAAATCAAATATAATTTAAAAATTTCCTAAGATGAACGAGGCCACAAATATATTAATGTTCTAAGCATAGAAAAAAGGTAATATTTCAACAAAATCCGTTTAATGTTTCTATATATATCTATAAATTCATATATATACATACATACATACATACATATATATATATATATATATATATATATATATAAATTCATTGACTTTATTGAGATATATATGTCAATGGCAGCGTAGCTACAGCAGACTTTCAAAAAAAAGAGAGGGAGAAAATAACAACAAAGTTTATCCACTGAACAAATAAAGATTCATCTGACATGGATAATGTTTATTTTTTAATAATTATTTAAACTAATAATTAATAACTATGATATAAATATTGTCAAATCTAATTAAACCACAACTAAAATTCGCTATATATAGTCTAACCCGATATATATATATATATATATATATATATATATATAACATTTATATTTTTTAATACAATACACACACACACACACACACTTATATATATTAATTTTTTTATTTTTTATTAAATAATGAATATATAAATGAATACTCAAAATTTAATAAATAATATATAAATACCATCAGTAAAGTAAAACAACCTCCTCTGTATTTTTAGAATTTTTTTTCAAAAATATTTTTAAAACAATAGAAAAAACAGGCTATAAGAATTTCAATATTTCAAAAATACCTGATTGGTAGAATTCTCATTGATTAAAAAAAAAAGGGTGTCATTAGTTTGGTAAAAATCAAAGCGGAAGCTTTTAATAAAAATCATCCACCAAGTTAATTAATTGTAGTAAAAAAACACTCATGCCAGCTCTACCTGTCTCCCTGAGAACATAACTAAGTTTGCTTTGCAGGTCGTCGAACAAATCTCTCCAATACATGTCTCTCGTTTTTTCCCCTCTACCTTCGTAACCAACCGAGATCACAGCAGAGGCATATTGACGTTTTCGCTCCATGCAATTCTGTTCTGATTTTTTCCTGTCTTTACTCGCCTACACTGTGTTTTCAGATATTATACTCTCCAATCTCATGAGTTGCAATTTTATCAGGAATTATTTTATTTTATTTTATTTTCCAATTCTTTTTGTCCACAAGAACTTTTCTTAATCTGTTGCTGTAAAAAGGGGTTTAAAAAAAAAATGGCTTGATTGGTACTAGGATTGTATAACAAGCTCGTCAACACTGAAGGTATAAAACAAAAAGGCAAAGAACTTGGCAGTGCAATGGAGAAAAGGGAGCCTACTGTACAGAATGTTGGTGCTCCAGGAACTCCAGAAAAGCCCCCGCCTATGCCGGCAAGGCCACAACCGGTCTATGTTAAAAGGTTCTCGGAACATGGTTCACAAAGTTTTCTGGGAAGAATCGCAGCAGAAGAGGCTCGAGACCCCATTTGTGCAATTATTACTACCGCGGCTTCCACAAGCAAGAATGAACATCCCAACAATTGTAAGTATTTGGAAACTGGTGCTGTTTTTCAGATAGATTTGAAAGAAAGCATCTATGACTGGAACGGTAATTCTACCGCTTCTGTTCATGGTACTCAAATCTTCGGAGACTCAGAAGGTCTTTCCGAAGAGGGTTTTGAATCTGAAAACCATAATCTTTTGTCTATTCCAGACCTGGAGGAGAGTGATAGATGCAGAGAAAAATGTTGTGTGCTTCCTTGTAAGTGATGTCAATTTTTTTTCTTTATAGTATTATCTTGTCTGTGCACATGGAAGTATTTCTTTTCTTGAATTAGTTATTGTTCCTTTTCTGTTCTTCCTTTTGTTCTAGGAACTAGTGATAGTTTGACTAATAAAATATGTTGGATACAGTAGTAATTACCTCGTAAGAATTCTAAACAATTGGTATTTTCTTACCTGATGAATTGGTATGCAGATGTTAAAGAACAAGATACAGAACATGGTACAATCTCTCGTATGAATTATGAGATGCTTGATCATATTGGGTGCTCAAAGCCAGTTGAGCAAGTTGCGATTTCGACTCCATTGCCAAAGAAAAGTGGCAGCAAAAGACCAAGAAATGGCATGGATCAGAACAAAAGGCCAGTGAAGAAACCCAAGAGGAAGAAACATAGAACGAAAGTAGCTGTTGAAGGTAAACCAAAACGAACTCCTAAAAAGATGCCGAAGCTTGCAACTCCGAAATGTATGCAAGAGACGAAGGAGAAGAGGAAGCGTGTTGAGAAAGATGCAACTCCGAAATGCATGCAAGAGAAAAAGGAGAAGAGGAAGTATATTAAAAAAGCTCCTCCTCCTCTCAGAAATAGCCAAGAGAGTTCAGTGAGAGAGCATCATAAAGAAGCTGCTGAAATTCCAAAGATGGAAAATCTGCCAGGTGATGACAACAAGATGGCTATGGTTAGTAATGTCAACCGTGATTTGAAAGATGACAATAAAGATTTGACTATGCAGCCTGACATGGATAACAATAGTGGATCAATGGTTTTGTTGAGTGATGATAAATTGGGGTTCAAGTCAAATGAGAATGAACTAAGATGGAACGTTCGTGCAATGAGGTCTGCAGGAAAATTTTGGCCGAAACCTGGTTGTCAATATAATTCAATACAGGCTTATAGAACGGTATTTAGAGTAGACTCCTGTCTCGGCAATAGCAGAGAGGTTGGGCCTAATGTTCCTAAAAGATGCATGAAAAAAATGATCAAGAGGAGGCGTAAATTGAACCTGTTCAGCTCTTTATGGTCGTCTCACTTTAGTTGCCATGAAAGAAAGAAGAGATCTAAGGTGTTTACTCCAAGAGCCGATCCCACTTCTCTCAATGCAAGATTCGCAGAGAAAGAGAAGGATTTAGTGACAGCTCCTCGGGATCATATACCCATTCCTGGAGAACTAGAGTTTCAAAAAACCGACAAACTAAAGGGAGAAAACCGCGAAACTATAGCAGAGGGATGCATTGAGGAAGGGCTTTCTCTTAAACAAGCTCTTAACAATGAAGTTAATGGAGTTCAAATAGTCTGTGAGGCTAAAGCACCAAGCTGCTCTGAGATGAGACCCTCTGCTGCAAAATCAAAGTTTGAAGATGGCAAAAGCAAACAACAGTCGCCGAAAAAGAAGATCCGAATCACCGACAAATCAATAAAACGTACGTTTGCTTCCCTCTACTAAAATCTCTGTTGCGATGCTAGTGTAAATTGTTTACCTTATTTTCTAGCATTCATTTTAACTTTTTTTAAATCTTTGTTTTTCTGTGATGTGTGTTGTTTATATCTGATGACAGTTACTATCCCAAATATATTCGAAGTGGATAAGAGCATTGGGGTTTTGGGACATCTATAGAACTTCTAAAATTCTGTGCCAGTGGAAAATCTGTCATCAACTAGAATTGATTGGAGGTTATGGACAAAGAAAAACAATTTTCTTGTAGAGGGAACTAGCAAATAATGTGCAAAAAATGCTGAGCATTTCTAGTTGTGAGAAGGAAAAGAATGATGACAAGAGAAACTAGAGTCAAGACATCATGAAACTAGTGAAGAGACTGTCAGTTGATAGTTTTGATTAGTAATTAACTTCTGACCTTTCTTCGCAAGTGTCAAGAGCAATGGTCGGACTCTTAGTTGAAGAAACATACAACGATCTTGCTTTTATACTGACCTAATAGAATTCTATCAAGCAGCTCTGGGAATCAAGCAGCAAGAGATAAAATTCCAAGCCAAGCAACTTGTAACTCCTGGGGTACTACTTACTAATAATACGTTTTCTAGCTTCTTTTGCTCAACATCGAATGTAACTGGTATTTATGCATTCACTTTCCATCAAACAAAAACAGAGTAAAAATCTTCTAAATTTTCCAGTGATCACAGTTTCTTCTCAAAATATACGTAGGGTATATTCATGTGGGTGAATTCGTTTCTTTTTTCTTCAAAGTATTTCTGTTTTATTTTGTTCCACTGGTGAAAGCAGCACAAATTGGCAGCTCGGAAATACATGCTTCTTCATCCACTCCCATCCCACTAGCAGTACTTTCTCAATTCTGAAAGATTTACAGAAGCTTTACACCATGGCTTTCGCAAGTTCTTTTATTAAACTTTATCTTCTAGATGTGGAAGTGACGATGGGTAAAAATATTGTGCAGCTGGACCGAAACTTTTCGATGACGAAAGTGGGATTCTTCTTAAGACAGTTAAGCATGCTGTAATGGATAAACTTGGTGGTCTACTACGGAATTCAAGCATCAATGACAATAAGAGTGAAAAAAGGGGTCCTGGCAGACCAAAGAGCAAACCGGAACATGTAGTTGACGGACAGAATGCTTTAATTCCCTATTGGGGTCGTGGAAGAGCAAGACATGAAGTTGATCTAGATCCAGAGTCATTGAGAAGGTGGAACCAACTAATGAGAATAGATAGTGGAGAGGGTGAAGAAGAGGATGGAAAAGGGAAAGAATGGTGGCAAAGAGAGAAAATAACTTTCAATGGACGAATAGATGCGTTTACTTCTCGGTCGCATCAGTTTCTAGGTACTTTCTTGCTGACTACCATTGCTTTACATCTTTTGATTGAGAATTGTTTGAGGCACTTTCTTCTCTGGAAATAACAGTTCAACATGCCATACCTTTACTTTCTTGTTTTTTCTTAGCATAGCCATCCCATTATTTATTTGGGAAATTGAAGAAATTCGTCATCTAATCTGAACATCCGTTGCCTTCTTGGTATGTATATGTCGATAATCTATTGAATTTGGACTAGCTGATCCCTAGCTAATGAATCCTGAATTTGATGAACAATCTGAGAATGTGCCGTCATCTCTATACTTGACAATATTGTTAATTTTCCATCCTAGTTGTCTTTTAAGTTTTTAACAGACATCAAGAACCAAGTTAATAAATCAGTGCTGTTTTTGCAATTTTTAAGAAAAACACTTCGAAAGGAACTTTCAATTCCTTAGTCATAACTTGTATATCTGTATTAAATTTAGAAAGATACATTTAACTAAAGTAGACAATACATGCTTCACAGGTGATAGGAGATTCAGACAGTGGAAAGGTTCTGTTGTGGACTCAGTGGTAGGAGTTTTCCTAACCCAAAATGTGTCAGACCACCTATCAAGGTACAAAATAAAAGTTATCTGGCTATTTTTTTTCTCATGGAATGTTGCTCATAGAGAAACAATACACAATTAATGAAGGGAACTTTGTGTAACTTGTTGCTATGGTTGACAGTGCAGCATACATGTCACTTGTCGAAAATTTTCCAGTTCAGTCAACGAGTAATCAACAAGCGTCGATGACCATAGATGGCCAAAAATCAATTGAGAGCAGCATGACATCCATTGAAGCAACTTCTGATGCAGATGGAAACCGATATTTTGTCACAGAAGTACCTGAACCAGATATGAATCATGGGTCCAAAAATTTACCAGCCGAAAAGGCTACATGCTTGCTTCAAGAAGAGGTGCGAAGACAGAATGGGATTGTGAGATCAGAACCTGAACCGGATATGAATCAAGGACACAAAGATTTGCCAGCCGAAAAGGATACGTGCTTGCTTCAAGAAGAGGAGCAAGGACAGAATGGTGTTGTGAGATCAGAATCTGAACCAGATTTGAATCATGGACCCAAAGATTTACCCGCCGAAAGGGCTGTATGCTTGCTCCAGGAAGAGGTGCGTACACAGAATGGTATTGTGAGATCAGAACCTGAACCAGATATGAATCTTGTGTCTCAATATTTACTAGTTGAAAATCCTATGTGCTTGCCTCGTGAAGCGGTGCGAAGACAGCCTCAAAATTTACCAACCGAACAGCCTATATGTTTGCCTCGTGAAGAGGTGAAAAGACAGAGCGGGAATGAAACTGAAAATAAAAACAGAAGCCCGAATAGGAAAACAGCTTCTAAGGAGACTAAAAAGACAATTCCGAGAGGGAAGAATAAAATTGTTAAAGATGTGGTACTTAGAAGGAGGAACTGGGAGAGTTTAGGAAAGATCTATTCTAGACCAAGAAGCAAGGATCAGATGGATTCGGTGGATTGGGAGGCAGTAAGACAAGCAGAAACCAGCAAAGTTGCCAGCATCATCGAAGGACGTGGTCAGCAAACTATTATTGCGGGAAGAATCAAGGTTTTGGAATTTGCTACATGTTCTATACTTTCTAGTCAGAATTTATCATCTCTTAACTAGGTTATTTTCTTCTGAATATAACAATAACCCCATCATTTTACAGCAATTTCTGGATCGAGTTGTTGACATGCATAAAAGCATAGATCTCGAATGGTTACGATATGCTCCACCTGATGATGTGAAGTAAGTCCACATATAAGAAACTCATCCAAGACGGATACGACTTACTTTCTTCTCAAATCTTCCAACTTTCTTCACTACCTTGTCTTCTACTTACAGGGATTACCTGTTGGAGTTCATGGGATTGGGCTTGAAAAGCGTGGAATGTGTACGACTTTTGTCTCTTCAACAGGTTGCCTTTCCGGTAAGTCGCAAAATCAATGCAGCAATTACTTGTTTACCAATTAAACTTGCCTATAAACGCAACAATCTTTATTTCTTTGACAAGGTTGATGTAAATGTTGCTCGGATAGCGGTTCGTTTAGGATGGGTTCCCCTGAAAGCACTCCCTGGAAGCCTTCAGTTCCACCTTATAGAAGAGTAAGTATCATACACCGATAAGCTTCGCAGCTGATATTTTCGGAGTTCAAATGAAATGAGATATTGTTTTGGTGCAGGTTTCCGATATTGGACACCATTCAGAAATACCTCTGGCCCCGACTATGCGAGCTTGACCATAGAACACTGTAATCCTCAAATTTCCGTTTGAACTATTTGTTTCACATCTGTGCATTCCATTCGATTATGAGCTGCTTTTTCGTGATAACCAAGAAACAATTACTGACTCCATATACTTGCCAAAGCAGCTATGAACTGCACTATCACATGATAACCTTTGGAAAGGTCTGTCATCACACTATATTTCTAGTTTTGTTTTTAAAATATTGATTCTAATCTAGAAAAGGTAATGGTAACAATGCGACTTGAAATTTATGCAGGTATTCTGCACAAAGGAAAACCCAAGCTGCCATGCTTGTCCAATGAAAGCAGAATGCAGACATTATGCAAGTGCACAAGCAAGGTTTGAAACTCATCTCTTCAATTCTCGTTATTAAATCTTACTACAGAAAATATTAAAAATCTCGACACCTTTAGATTCTTTTTTACTGATGGTTTGTTATTCGCATAAAATCTAACATAAGAAATTGATTGCAGTGCTGCCAATCTTTCCCTGCCAGGACCGTCAAAGAAAAGTGTGGACCAATCAATTGTTACCAGCAAGCCTAGTAGAAATTCTAGTTCACTTGGAAACAATTGTGTTGTCAAAAATCCAATGTCAGTTACCCTTTTAGATTCCAACAGAACTACAAAATCTGATCGAGATGTTCACACTTGCAAACCCATAGTTGAAGAGCCAAAATCACCACAACAAGAAGAGGACATTGAAGATTTTACATGGGATGGATGTATTGAAGATGAAGGAATCCCCACTATCAAACTCAATCGTCAAGAGTTCAACCCAGATGGGCAAAAGACTCTATACAGCAATTCTATTTCGCAAGCTTTAGTTTCTGTGGGGACAACTCCATTGTCAGCACCTAAAATGAAGCGTGTGACCTCTTTGCGGACTGAACATCAAGTGTAAGTAGAAATTTCTTATTCATGTCCATAAATTAGTATAATCTCTCTATGAACACAATTATAGGAACAGTTTGTTTAGATTTAATCTTATATGTTAATTGATTTTTTACTCTAATGTAGGTATGAACTTCCGGATAATCATGACATTTTGGTTGGGGTGAGTTATAGTTCCCTGACACTTTGCGATGTAAGAAATTGTACCTGCTTGCTTTAACTCGATTTCTGACTGTACTCTAAATCATACAGCTAGACAAACGAGAAAGGGATGATTCAGTACCTTACCTTCTCGCTATATGGCAACCAGGTACACTTTTATGATATAATACTGGAAGAAAGGCTGGTTTATCCAAGTCGTCCAACAATAGCATCACATGCAATATTGCAAAACATTCAGAATATTTTTAAAAGTTGAAGTAAATGATGGATTTACCTGGTAATTTTCTAGTTCTCTTGATTCATTCTTGCTAAATGAGAATATTTAATTAAACCTGAGGCAATGCTTCATGCCAGGTGAAACTCCGAATTCAAGCCAGCAACCTGAGAAATTATGCAGCTCGCAAGGATCACAACTCTGTGATCAGAAAACATGTTTTGCTTGTGAAGGTATTCGAGAACAACAAGCTGGTATAGTTCGTGGAACAATTTTGGTAAGCGAAAACTGTGTTTATGTTCAAGTTGTTATTGTCAGAATAATCAAATCGATTGTGTAATGAACTAATGCAAAATAACACATGCGCAGATACCATGCAGGACAGCTCTGAAGGGAAGCTTTCCACTCAATGGCACATATTTTCAAGTTAACGAGGTGAGTACATTCAAAGGGAAGGAAAAAAAAAAAAAGAGGAAAGAGAGAGTTCCAGTTGTAGGTATTTGAAGCCATAAGCTAGCGTTTAACATCAAGTTATTGCTCTGAAAAAAAGTATATTTACCACCACGCAGGTATTTGCTGATCACAAATCTAGTTATGACCCCATTATTGTTCCCAGAGAATTGCTATGGAACCTCGTAAAGAGGACTTTATATGTTGGGTCATCAACAAAATCAATATTTAGAGGTAAATAACTCTCCTTTTATTACAAAATGAGAAATAAAATACATAGATCACACAACTGACAGGTAACATTTGGTTCTACAACAGATTTGTCATTGAAGGAGATTCACCAAAACTTTTGGACAGGTATGGATTCATATCCCACATCATTGATAAATTAAACTAGGCACTACGTACTGTCCCAGAAAAAAATATTGCTAGAATCATGTTTTTAAAAAATATATATATATATATATATATATTCTCAGGTTTTACTTGTGTGAAAGCATTCGAGCGAGGAACAGGTGCTCCAAAACCTCTTGCAAGGAGATTCCACTGTTCAGCAAGCAGGATGGAGAAGGAAGGAAGGAAAAATTCAGGTGCTGTAAGAGATGATGCTAAAGCCATCACGCTAAAGAATGCCTTATAGTTTGAACCAATATTTGCATTCGTTCTCTTATTCTAATTGTTGAACATGATCCGTTTGTTTTTCAAAAATATTAGTTTGTCAC
>Ga0325411_1003777_pt1 | contig 17034 bp, 8 predicted proteins | sample PopdelMetagenome_13_FD_206181 | JGI IMG/M metagenome (GOLD analysis project Ga0325411, IMG submission 206181) | Populus deltoides microbial communities from Bellville, Georgia, United States - Xylem-PdIQD-R4 | ecosystem: Host-associated > Plants > Phyllosphere > Stem > Wood/Secondary xylem...
GAGACATAAGTGTTTTGAACGTTTCTGAGGATAATACGTCCAACTCCAGGGTCAAGATCAAATAGTTTAACGGCGAGGAAGGTTTCATTTCTCATACTTGTTAGAATTCAAAAGTCAATTTTTACGGAGAATAATATAATTTATGTTTTGAAATTTTATTTAATAATTTAAAATTTTAGATTAAAATAATTTTTTTATATAATGTCATGGCTTTATTAAATTAATAACCACAAATTTAAATTTCATCATTTTTATTTTATTGAATAAAAATTAAGTATAAATTAGTAAGAAAATAATAGTAATAATAAGTGTGTGTGTGTATAACAAAATAATAGTAATAATAATGACCCAAAAAAGACAAGAGAAACACAGGCTACAACTTGATAACTTAATTTTGTTGATATAGACTTATGTAACCTGACAGTCAACGTGCAAACAGTCAAGAAATTAGTATCAATAATTATAAAATATGAGAATCGCATTATATATATATATATATATATTGAGTTTACTTATCATTATAAAATTAAAAGAATATTCAGGCCTGTTTATATATATAACAGTCCATCTATTAACATTCTCGAACCCATAATCTTTTTACAAGTACAATTAATTTACTACCAGACTTCATGTTTAACCAAATATTGGTTGATTTTGGTATTCATAATACTTTTTTTTTATAATGTTATTTTTTAAGTAAATATTTTGATATTTAATTGAAATTCTAATTTTACAAGTATTTATTTTTATTATTATATCATTAAGTAAAAGATAATTGAAAAAAATAAAGTTATGAAACCGATGAAGTCTATAATTCGGTTGTAGGTTTGGCGAGTTAAGCTGCAAAGTCCAATTCAATCTAATAATCTCAATATTAAAATATCATCTTGAATTATTTTTTTAAAGTCAAACATGCTTTTTACCAATAATCTCGGGTAATCTTTGAACCTGTCAAGTTGACTAGGTTATGTTGAAGTAATTCTCATATAATTTAATTTGAAATTCAAGTTAGTTAAAGAGTCGAGCCTGAAATTTTTAAAGTTGATCCAGTGGGTTGAGTGTACAATACTAAAAAGTTTCTTGTGGCTTAAATATCTTTCTAGGTTCAATTTTTTTTTATCCAATTCACAATGTAACTAGTTATTTTACTATTTGAGAGGTGATGGCATCTCGAAAGTTTTGAAGTCTTTTAACTTGGTTGTTGCATTTATAGAATTTTCTACAAGAGGTGTCCATTTGAACCCCTAAAAATAATCTATTTTCTTATGGCTGTTTTGTTTTAACTTGGTTTCAAACTTGTACGGAGGATACTGTTTATATTGACATGCCATTTGTCAAATTGTAGTTCCATCCTGGATTAGCTATTCTAAGTAATGCTAGTAGGTTTTACATGTGTTATTAGGGGTGTTTACGGTCCAGTTTGGTCTGATTTTAACTAAAAAATTCAACCGAAACCGGAAAACAGTATTCTTTGTTAATATAATCCGGACCGAACCAAAAACCGGTTTTGTTCGATTCAAGGCGGTTTTTTAGCATTAAAAATCAGAAACCAATGAAGATTTGTGGAGGCCTTCGTGAGTGCTGAAATGAGATTCCTTGATTATAGGAATAATGAAGTCAGTTGCGGGCAAGAGATAGATTCGGCCGTTAAAGAGAATTATTCCTTCCTTGAATAACCATGGACATAAAGCTTCTCCCTCGATTTTCTTCACAAAGTCTTGCAAGTGTGAGGTAGCCAAGATGTAGTGTCAAAGGCTCAAAACTTAAAAGTAAGATTTAATATTAACATATGAGAGAAAATAAGAGAGGGAGGGGTGGGGCAGGTGAAAAGGAGAGAAGGGGAAAGGGAAGGGGAAGGGGTAGCTGGAAAGGGGGACAGGGATAAAATGATTTAGGGTTAGAGATGTTTCTCTTTATACCTTTTTTTAAGTTATTTATATTTAATTAAACTGGTTCTATTTGGTCCGATTCAATCAGTTTAAGTTTTTTTAAACCGGAACCGGACATGACCGGGTGATTTTTTTTTAATTGGTTTATTCGGTTTTTTCTATCGATTCGGTTTTTTCAGTTATTTTTTTTTCAGTTTAATCGATTGGTCGGTTTTTTTTTAACACCCTTATGCGTTATTGTAACAGTTCTTTTTAATTTTTTTGTATTGTTATTAAATTCTAATATATTTATATGGTAAGAGTTTGGGTTTTAAAATAATATATACATAATTGATGATAACTAACTTATATAAAAGAATTCCAAGACATTGAAATATTGATATATTAAAAAAATTGAACACTTGATTTTGCTAATCGGATATATTCTACAATTATTAATTTGTATTATAAAGAACCTTTTTTTAAAAAAATTAAAAGCTTTGTTAAGAATAATACTTGGATATTTAATTTAAATTTTAACCAAATACTAATACTAAGTTGTCTAACCTTAATATTATTAACTAAAAAGTTAAGATATTGGAAGTTTTTAGGATGCTTAACAATTACATTAGTTATCCTTTTTATTTATATAATTAGGGTTGTATATAATATTAATAGTGTAACCCGCTATACACATGATCAAACTATAAGTTATACAAGTTAACATATTTCTTTTATATTTGTGTCCTAAGATTCAACATTGTATTTCCTATAATACGCCCCCTCAACATAGTCAACCTCAACATACTTAGTGCGAGCATGATAAGTAACACCCAAGTTATCACATCATAGTGTAGTTGTAGGAAAAAAAAAAATGCGAAGCTCTAAAAGTAGAGAATGAATCCAAAAAATTTCAGTAGTACCATAAACTAAAGTCTTGTACTCAGCTTTGATAGAGGACCGATTAACGGTATGTTGTTTCTCTGATTTCCACGAGATAGGGGTAAAACTAAGAAACATAAGATACCCACTCGTAGACTTTCGATCATTAACATTGTTAGCCCAATTAGCATTAGTGAAACCACGAAGAGGTAGAGAGTCACCACGATTGATGTGTATACCAAAGAAAATTGTGGTCTGTACATAGTGCAGAATACACTTGATAACAGCCTAACAAGTTGCAATAGGAACATGCATAAATTGACACACTTTATTCACATCATAGCACAAATCATGTATGGTGAAGTTAAGATATTGAAGAGTACCAATAATTTATTTATAACATGTAGAGTTAGAGTACAAATCACCAGATAACATGGCAAGCTTGGAAGAAGAGGAATATATGGGAATATCAATACACTTACAAGAAGACATACCTACTCCATGAAGAATATCAAAAACATATTGTTGTTGAGTGAGCATAAGTCTCATAGATGGGGATTTAACCTCATTTCCTAATAAATAATGGATGTAGTCAAGGTTTCGAAGCTTGAACTCTGAGCTCAGTAACAAAATTAGTTTAGCAAGTACAATCGAGTTATTTTCTATAAGCAAAATATCATGAATGTACACAAGAAGATAGACAATATCACCAGCCATAGACAGGATAAATAATGATGTATCAACCTTAGAAGCATAAAAACCAATGGATAACAGATACTCAAGTGATTATACCATGTCCGGGAAGCTTCTTTCAAACCATAGAAGAACATATACAAATGAGACATACATGAGAGATCAGAGTAGGATAAGTAAATCTAAGAGGTTGTTCCATATAAACCTCTTCTTGAAGTATCACATTCAAGAAGGCATTATAAACATCAAGTTGATTTATCCTCTAACCATGAGAAACAACAATAATAAGTACCAACCAAACCGTAACTGGTTTAATCACAGGACTAAATGTTTCTGAATAATCTATACCCTTTTTATGAGTGAAACTTCTAGCAATTAGACGCGCTTTGTAGCATTCAACACTACTATCAACACGCCATTTAATTTTGTATACTCGACAAATACCAATAACATTTATGAAAGGATGAGAAGGAACTAGAGACCAAATACCATTAGAATGAACATCATTAATTTCATTTTGCATGGCATGATGGCAAGAAAATATCAGTTTGCTTCCTTAAAGGCGAAAGGCTCATGATTAAGAAATAAAGCCAAACGGGAAGATGAAGAGACAATAAGATAGGTTGTCTTATGCTATTGTGAGCAAAGAACCATTTGATACTGATATGGGACCTAAGCAGGAGGTGAACTGGTAGAGACCAAAATACTTTCTATATCTTAACTTGGTATCAGAACCTCTTCTCTCTATTTTTTTTTTCAAACCTTATTTGACATGGGTCCTAATCAAGATATCACATCTGCTATTGGCTCTACTGATGACAGATCTGTTATGTCAATCCTCCGTTTTATTCTGCCTTTAGGTCCTTCTTCTTATTTGATTGCCTAATAGCTACAAGCCTCTATATCAGCGCCTTATTCCTCTTCCATTCTGACATCTGGTTCTTCGCCTTCTCTAATTATTCATCTCCCTTATCTGTTGGTGAGTTCCCAACTACTCCTCTTGTTGCTAGTTTAAATCCTTTTGCTCTTGTTTCTCACATCAATTTTATGGTTCCTTTAGCCCACATATAATAGGTTGTTTCTTTAAAATTATCATATACCAACTACTTATATTGAAGGATGTATATGAAACCTTATCTCCTATGACAACAAAAAAAAAAGTGAAAGGAGGTTGTGGTAATAAAGAAATAGAATGAAAATGGTGATTATAATAACTATGATGTTGATGGTGGTTTTATATTAAGATGATGTGTGATGCAATGATAGTAAAGGAGGTGATATTGGTGACATGATGATGGTCGTGAAATTGTGATGATAGGTTGTGGTAATATGATATCTTAAAAATAACATAAAAACAACTATTTTAAATTGTAATTTTTTTCACACAAAAATATGCAATAATGCAACTAAACATACTATGTTTTATACATACATATATACATGTATACACACAAACAAAGCACTCTAAGTAGTTGATTGGTGTTTGAAAAAAAAAGTGTAAAAAAAAAATATTACCATGAAGAAGGATTGTTTGGGGTATTTATACACAACCAAAATTCTATATCAATAATTTTTTTATTTATTTCAATGAATTTTTAACCTCAATTTATAAACTGTTACTCCGTGCCACGTAGAATTTCAACTTGAGATCTTTTAAGTATAAACGTGTACCTCACGCATATCTAAGCTCCATAATTGATTCCTTGTCCTAGCTAGTTGCTAAACAAACTCACATGATATGCAATCCAGCATTTAAATTTCGTTGAATCTCTTGGTTCTTTGCATATCTGTAGTCACTAGAACTAGCAAAAGTTCAAGGAAGAAAACAATGATTAGTATAGAAGATTTGTACGGGGTTCTATGTGCTGTAGTTCCTCTATATGTCACCATGTTCTTGGCTTATGCCTCTGTGAAATGGTGGAATATATTCACTCCTGCACAATGTTCCGGCATCAACAGGTTCGTTGCTTACTTTGCAGTTCCACTCCTATCCATGGAGTTTATTTCAAGGATAAATCCGTACAAAATGGACCTTCTCTTCATGGCTGCTGATGGGGTTTCCAAAGTCTTGATCTTGGTGGTCTTGCTTTGCTGGGCTAATTTATCAAGAAGAGGAAGCCTGGAATGGGCCATCACTCTTTTCTCTCTATCCACTCTCCCCAACACCCTTGTGATGGGGATCCCACTGCTAAAATCCATGTACGGGGATGATAAGGAAGGCCTTATGATCCAAGTTGTGGTGCTACAGTGCATCATCTGGTACACTTTATTGTTGTTTTTGTTTGAATACAGAGAAGCAAGACTAGCAATCTTAAAGAACTTCAAGGGGAGTAGTAGCAGTAGTAGTTTTAGTAACAGTGAGAGGAGCAAGGGAAGTTTCAAGGGTGTTGGGGAAGTACTTGGAAGCCGTGGAAGTAATGCAGATGAAGTTGTTAATGTTATTGTTTCAACCCCTACAAGCCAAGAGATTACTGAAAATGTCAACACCAAGGTTGCACCGGATCCCCAGCAGTTTAGATCAATGGTAGCAGCTGCAGTGGATGGAGATGATAAAGAGGTCCATTTATTCATTTGGCGATGTGTATGTTGCACTTCTCAAGGCAAGATTATAGCTAGAGAAACAAGCTTATATACATGTTTGTTTCGATTCATCCCCTTTTAGTTTTCTTTCTTTCGCTAATTAAAGTACTCTACTGTGGATGATTTAGGTTTCTGTGAGCAGTCAGTGCAAGTTCTTCGAAAAGAAGAAAGCATGAAAAGGGGACTAGAATCTGAAAAAACGGAGGGTATAGAGAACAATACGGCTGCAATATCTTCCTTATCATCAGTTATGCTCTTGCAAATTCTGAAGACAGTGTGGCTTAAGCTGGTGAGGAATCCCAACTCCTATGCAAGCTTAATAGGACTAAGCTGGGCGTTAGTCTCTTGCAGGTATTCTGGACTAGCAGTTAGTACATCATTTCTTGAAGTAAATTAATCCAGATTTAAAGCTCAAGTATTTGATCAAAACAGAAGTACTAAAGCTCAATTACTTTTTCCACTTTTTTAATGATCTTGCTACTTCCCTCCCTCCTTAATTTATTGTACTTGTTTGGCTAGATATGGAATAGTGAAGCCCCAAATAGTGGACAATTCGGTAACAATCTTGTCAAAGGCAGGTCTTGGAATGGCAATGTTTAGCCTTGGTAAGACTAGAGCAGTCCTTTCATCTATTTCTGTGGGTTCATTTTTTGTTTCCTCATATTCAACATCAAGAATCATTCGCACATGTATGGTTAATTACGATCACATTCAAACCTGATTGAAATTTCTCAACTGTAATTAAGGACTGTTCATGGCCCTGCAACCAAGAATCATAGCCTGTGGAAACAGAATGGCTATTTATGGAATGCTTGCAAGGTTTTTAGCTGGTCCAGCAGTAATGGCAGTAGCTTCCATTGGAGTAGGCCTGAGAGGGACCATGTTGAAACTATCCATTGTGCAAGCCGCCTTGCCGCAAGGAATCGTCCCTTTTGTGTTTGCTAGAGAATACGGTCTACATCCAGATGTATTAAGCACTGCGTAAGTTGGAACTCTACGATAATTTATTTCAGGCCCATGGGGTTAGATCAATTAAACTTTACTCCTGTGAACGATCTTAAAACAAGCTAGAAGAAGGAACCGCGGTTTCAGCGCATTTCAAGGCGTCAGAGGCTGTTCTTCTGGAGATGCTGGTCAAGAAATCCAGGGACCAAAGTTTAACAGTGCTAAGACCTCAGGGATCTAAAATAACTTAATCACCATTTCTTTCTTATTCCTTCACAGCTTGTCACTAGTATGTTCTGAGTGATTTTATTTTGCAGGGTGATATTTGGAATGATAGTGTCTCTGCCCATCACAATACTTTACTACATTTTTCTTGGCCTCTGATACGAGGGGGTGAAGATTGTGGTTCGAATCCACACATCCTGTCATCGCAATCCAGCAACAGCGTTTTCATTCAAGCATGATCTGCACTCTGGTTTTTCTTCAATCATGGTCATCCGCATGAATGAGGACGAAGCTTCACTGCAAAGTCTCAGCCACATCAGTGAATTAAGTTTCCTAATATTGCTAATATTTATAACCCCATTTTACTGCGAGTTACAGATCATTCCGAGGCAGTTTTTGTTTCTTGTGGTAAATTAGCTAGGATGTGTGTAGTTTCCATGGAAAGAACATTGATTTGAACTTAAAATTTCAGTTCAAATCTCTCAGGAATGAAGATGGAGAATTTTATCGAATAAGAAAGGGTACTTTTATAGTTTCTTTGCGATTCAAGGACTAATTAATATTCCTGCTATCATCAAAAACGAAGAACAGCACAAATTCCAAAAGATGTAAAGCATGAGTTCAAGGGAAAATATTTGTTGACAACATGTTGTCAATAAATAATGGTGACAATGAGAGGCGGCAAGCTCAAAATAAGGATAAGAATTTCACGTGAGGAGACGGGGCAGCCCACGTATGAGTCGGGAAATAAAGGCTAGTTTAGCCATGTGACGCCACATGTCCCTTAAAATTAGAATTAATTTAAGAAAAATGAATTAAAATAACAAATACAGTTTGGAACTTGGCTTGTTAATTAAGGTTTAGCAAGCAATTCGAACCAGTGTTAGAGCTTACTTTGTAAACAAATAGATTTTGAGTTTTAATTAACTCAACTAATGTAGGTTTATGAGTTGCTCCATTAGGCCAGGGACTTAGCTTTTGAGCTGATTTAATTGTTTGCTTAATTATGTGCTTAGATTTTTAGTTAGAGTGGGTGTATTTATATTATGAAAAACTATAATATATATAAGAATTAGCATGCAATGTTATAAATAAGGATAGATTTTAACAACACTCTTGCAATCATTTTTTATCCCAATTTTTTTTAATTATATGACAATAAAATATATGAAATTTTTTTTGTATTACATATTTTTAAAAAAAAAAAAAACAGGACAACTGCGTGGGACTAAGATAATAAAAGGAGATTTTTGATAACAAATGATGGCATTATATATTTTTTAAAGTTAAATAAAAATAGAACATTAATAACAAAGCCGTAATTGTATTTTTAAATTGAGAGACAAAAAATACATTAAACAAAAAAAATGAAAAAATAATAAAATCCAGATGTTATGGCTTAACCCATTAAACTTGTAATTTAAATCATGGGCTCAACTGAGTTATAATATATTTTTAACCTAAATATAAAATAACAAAAAAAACTCACACACGTGTACCTTTGAAAGAAAAAGAGTGCACTTGGGCTTAAGTTTTTTTTTCTTTTAAAGAGAAAACGACCCTGTTTTTTAGAGAAAAAAAAAGATAGGCAAACAACATTTTGCATGTTGTGGCAATTGACATGTTGTCTATCAGCTTGAATATTTTTAACCACTGTGGTGACAAAAAAAAAAATCAAGGCACTAAAAGTGATGTTAAGGTGTTTTTGGATTAAAATAAATTAAAAATCAGGTTTTTTTTATTAAAACAAAACACTATTTTTAAGTCATTTCGAATCAAAAACACCTTAACAACACCATTAGAACATTTAGAAACCAATTCATCAACCCAAAAGGCTTGAAAAAGGTCCAAAAGCTTAAAATCAAACCGGGTTAGATTTCTCTTCCTTAACTTGGATATGTTTTTAGGCAACACTAAGGTTCTAAACAATCACCATCAAACTTTTATTATCGTATGGAGCCCATGGCACCAAGAACAACCATTTTGGTGGTCAGAAATGTCATAAATGACAAGTTTCTCTCTCGACATCGGAATCCAGTAATCTCTTTCTTTTCTCTCAAATCAAGAACTAAAAAATAATAAAAATAAACTTTTGTATCAAAATTAAATTGCAAAAAAAATTGAAGAACGAAATAGGTATAATGTTGAAAGTTTGAGGACTAAATTGAACTTCTTATAAGAACTTTGAACCCACCACCTATTTTCAATGCTTTTTTTCACATTGGTTCTCTTTCTTTTAATCTTGTCCTTGGTCAACAAATGTGCATCAATTATCCTTTAATTTATCTTTCATAAGGATGCAATTCCTCAAAACAATTTTGAGGACCAAAATAAAAAAATAAGATTTTTGAATAGTAAGCCCATAATGAAATGTAAGAGGCTCCACAATAAAAATCCTTACAATAATTTACCCACATGTTTTAGTGTTTTCTATAATTAAAATTAACTATTAATTAAAAAAACTAAATCAACTCATGAATTTATCGTAACCGCATAGAGAGATTAATGTGAATTACAATAGTGTTACATAATGATTTATCTCACTCTTTTTTTCCTTTGGTTTATTTTACTCTAGTCACTCAATTTCTATTTTGATTTTAGTCCTTTAATATCGTGTTGATTTGGAATTGGGCTTCATGATTTCTTTTGTTTGCTTACGTGTGGAGATCTCGAGGTATCAAGAAAATGTTTCGTTACATAGTTAATAATCGGTTTGAAAAAACAAATTTCAATTTTATTTATAAAATAATTATATATTTAAGGACTGACTTTGAAGCTAAGAGAAATGTTTAGCCTTTTTAATTTGCTACCATCAAGGACTGGATTACATAAGCAAAGAAAAAGTCTAGGTCTTTTTTTTAGTTGCTAGACTCTTTTTTTTTTTAATTTGATCCTTCTATATTGTATTTTTTTAGGATTGGAATTAATGGTTTGTTTTGGTTGTCTAGACATGGGGATCTCGTAATATCAAGGGAAACTTTTGATGCTTGGTTAATGCTCAGCTTGGAAAAATAAAATAAAATTATATTGGTTTAAAACAATAAAGGCTTCAATGACCATATTCTAAACTAAAACAAATATGAGGGATTGATGAAATGATAACAATACCTTCATTTACAATATACCAATCAGAGGCACTAAACAAAAAATCTTTTCTCCCTTTCTCTTTCAACTCTCTCTCTCTCTCTCTCCAACTTACAAACAGTGAAGAACTTGTGATTTCTCTCAAATATAACAACATAATTACTATTGAAATTGATTTCTTGCATGAAATCATGTTTCAGCGTGGTTTTCTTTATTGGGTGATGGAATCACTCCACCGAATCACACACAATCTCGTCCAGAACTGTTACATTCTCAAATTGATTTCTATAGATTATTGTTAACCCTAAGAACTCTTATTTGCGTTTTGATTTCATCTATGTGGTGATCAGTTTGATGAGATCCTATAATGGAGGTTTTTTTTGGGTTCTGGGTTGAACGGGTTGATTGTTCAGTTCGGTGTAGAAAAGAGGAGAACAAATTGGGGGAACTTTTTTTTAGAGAATCAGAGGGTAATATAAATGCAAAGGTTCAATTTTTTTATTTATTTTTTTATATGATATCCATTTTTGGTTTTGTATAAATTATGAGATCTAAATAAAGGTTTTCAGAGTAACAAAATAAAACTCATCATCGATATTAATGGTGACAAGTTACAAAAATTTATATTATGATAAAAAAGCAGGAGGAGTGGTTGGTAAGTTAGGGAGCGTAATCAAGTCCATAAAGCAATACATGGGTTTTAGAAAAGTTAGGAATGGATTCAACTTTAGTTAACACTAAAGGTTATAAAACTTTGTTGAATTTGGTAGATAATACAGTAAGGGAAAGCTTTGATTTATACTATGGTTTGTTCATTTACAATGTAAAAGCAGTGAAGCAGCTAAAAAAGTTGGATTAAGATTTTGAATCAACCTCAAGACTTGAGAAAGGAAACTCCAATTACAAAATTCTCTCAAATTAATGATGAAATGAGGGAAGATTATTGAAAAAATAAGGATAAAAACAAAGATCCAGATTAAGATTTCACCTATAGATTATACTTTGTTAATACATGTTTCCATGTCAGAGAAGAATGTTTAGATTTCTCCTTATAGGCTTTAAGGGCAAAACAGATTTTTATAAAATGCTTATCAGACTTGTCATGCACATATTCAAATTAAGGGAGGTGATGCCATTAAGGACTATGTTCTAGGGTAAAAGATTATTATACCTTATAAGCTGCAATAGAGATCTAGTGATTGTTGTCCAATAAAATGCCCAATCCTTGGTAATTTAGAGTCCTTAGGAGTTTTGAATCTCGATAAAGGTATATATAATAATGAGGAGTGATTTTAGCAATTTTTTTTAGAGATATGAGTCTTGTATCTAGAATTTATAGTAAAAAATAAAGATTGTAGTGTGGGAAAGATCAATATAAGGCTAATGTTTTTAGATGTTAGAGAAATGCTAAGGTTTTTTATATTTTTTGTATGAGGGTTTTGTTTCACCCCCTGGTTAAGGTTTTGGTGTGTGTTTTATAAGATAACAGGAAAGGTCTAGAGGTTATGAGCTGGGAATTTTTAGATCTTTGATGTTCAAAAAGAAATTATGATTTTGTATTACAACTACAATAGAAAGCATGTCATGCTCTACAGCTGGTGAGAAGATGACTCCATCAATCTCAGATTTTAGACTATTAAGGATAGGTTTTTATTTTATGTTATGAAAGCAACTTGGAAAAAAAGAAAGAAGATTTGAGTGGTTGCAATTGCAGATAATGATCATAGCCATTGATTGGGAGAATCTTGGTGTGGTTTGATGGTAGGATAAGGGTTAAATAGGTTTTGAAAGGTGGCAACCCAACCATGTTTTTATTTGAGCAAGAAGATGAATAGTGGCTAGACGACAAGTCATTTGGTTTTAATTAATATTTTCTTAAAATCAATCCAAAATAGCGTCATTTTAGTTAACTCTAGATTAATTAGGGCTTTAATCTTTACAATTTGATTGCATCCCTTAATCTTTTGAATATTTCTAATTAAACCCTCAATTATTCCTAATCTTTTTAATTTTATCCTCTGATTTCTTCAATTAAACCTTCAGAATTCAATACCTTTTTTAATATGGTCGTTGGTCTTGGATATTTTCAATTTGATCAACAAAATGACCTTGTAATCATCATTTTTTTTATAAGTTCATTGATGATTGAATCAATTAAGTCATCAAAACCTTGGAACCATGCATTTTGTTCATTGGATCATTAATTCTTATAATGTTGACCTCATTTGTCTCCCAAACTTTTATTTTCTTTAAATTAAGTCCTTAATTAAGTCAATTAAACTTGTTAAAAGAAATCAAGTTCAAACTGATTAGATGGTTGGAATTATTGGTCTTAAAGAACAAATCAATTGTTTTTTGGACTTGTAGATTTGAAGACTGACATGTCAAAATTCTAGAAATTTCAATCAACTGGTCGATCGATTAGTCTAAACAGGCCGCCTAGTTGGCTTGATATTGCCGGTCGACTAGTTGGTATAAATTAACTGACCAGTTGGCTTGTGATGGCATTCAATTGGGTGATCATTTTGGTTGATCTATTGACCTAGTAATGGGGTTAATCATGCCTATTAGGTTCAATTAGTTTGGAGTATGTTCAAGATGCATCAAGTAAATCAATTCGACTTTATAATTATGTTTTGGTCTCTAAACTTAGAGTTTCAATATTTTATGTCATTTACATCAAGTTATTTTTTAGTTTTTTCTATATCCGTTATAAGTTATATTGACGTTCCTACTAGCAGTCCTCAATAGTATCTAGTTCTACATCTGTTTGTCTTTTGCTTAATTTTCCAGGTGAGTGTAATAATCTTTAATATGCATGTAATATAAATACTATATGTATGTTGATTGTATGATAAGTACAATTGATAAATTATTGAATATCTATATATGTTGCTTTATTTTTTGAGTACTTATCCATTCTTGATTTCGCACTTACATTCTGTTGAATTAAATTCTATTCGACATGGCATTCATTTGCTTTGATAATTATTTGAGTATCTATTATATCTTCATATCGGTATACTTGTCAGTAACTTTATGCTAACAAAGAGTAGTTATTCTATGTCAAATAATATTTTGTGTACTTAGTTGGTGAAAGATGCACCAGCTTATAAAAACTGATCCTCACATGGTGATTGGGGCTGCAAACCTCGTTTGTTATTGGGACCTTAGGGTTTTGTTTGTTATATAAGCCAATGGCTTTGTATAATCTCTTACGTGTGTGTGTGTGCATATCCTATACTTATAAATAGTTAAAATATATATTAAATGTTATTCTCTCATTGAGTTAATTGAGCTTACTCCTCCATTTTAATATTATTTTAGGTTCTTGCTTCCATTAGCTTATTGATCTTTGATTAAGAGTTCCTGTTTTTTTTTTGTTGGTATGTCTTGCTTGTTTCCATGAGACTTTTTTTATTTTTAGGAATCCAATGTCTTAGACACTCCACTATTACGTTGTTTTCATTTAAGATTGGATTTTTACTTCAAAGATTGGATTTTATTTAATATAACATGTATTTTGAATTTTATATATATATATATATATATATATATATATTTGTTTTATGATATGTATGTTTTGAGGCTTAGCGTTAGTGGGGTGTCTTCGTAACACTGCTCCTGCGTTGCCGGTCACAGACCTAGGATTCAGGTTATGCAATTTCTCTTTCAATTAAGCCCTTGATTAAATCAATTAAGCCCATCAAAAGATCAATCAAGTCCCTTAACTTAATCATTTTGCAAGTCTGCTCCAGTCTTTAATATCTTTTTTCAATTTGATCCAAATTCTCATTGTTTTCTTCAATTAGGCCCTTAATTACTACAATTGAGTTCTCAACCTTTGCCATTGGTCTAATTTGGTCCTTGAACTTCCACCTCATACGATTAAGTCCGTATTCAACCTATTTTTAGCACATTCAAATTACTTATTTATTGATGACCCTAAAATATTTTTTAATTTTTGAATATTTTTTACATAAAGAATCTTGAAGGATCTGAGATTGGGTTATGACATTTCTTGTCAATTTAAAAATGACTAATGCATCTTATGAAAAGACTGTAAAAATTTTATGGGATTCAAGATTGGATTATGACCCAATAGCTGGTTATAAATTTTATGATGTTATTATATTGTTCGAGTAAACAGTATCAATGAGCCTAATTTCTAAATTCCCAACCAGTTTTAACTTTTGTTGATAGGATTATGCATTAGTATCGTGGAATGTGGTCACAAATTTTATTTTATTTTGATTGAGGATATTATACTTTAATTATATCACTGTAATTTCTTATTATAATAATGATATTAGAATTATGTGCAAGGTTGTCAATAAAATCTGTGTATATTGAAACGTGATTAGCTAGACTTTAGAGAGCTCATTTTCTGCAATAATTTGAATATAACTACAGAAATTGCAAATTTAGAATGATTGGGAAGACGGTAGTTGTTATTTTTTAAAGTGTTTTTTATTTGAAAATATATTAAAATAATTTTTTATTTTAAAAAAATTATTTTTGATATTAACACATCAAAAAAATTTTAAAATATTAATTTAAAATAAAAAAAAATTAACTTATTTAAAAATATTTTTAAAATATAAAAACAAACTGTTCTTCATGCCAAAACCGAAACAAAAGAGAAGAACTGTTAGAGAACCTAGAACGACATATCACCGAGCTGAAAACTAATGTGATCCTGTCGTTGTACTTGGTATGCCTGTCGGCCATGCTTCCCCAAACACTTGGCTTGTCCTCGTCCTTCATTTTATGTCGATGCAGTAGCAGCAGTCCCATGTGATGCGTGTGGTACTATTATTACCCTCAACTGCCACATTCCTCTTTCTTTAACCAAGTTTTTCCTACTCGTCTTTTTCAGTAAAATTATTCATTTAATTCTATAATAAAATAATTTAATGTTTATTATTTAAAGATATTTTTATTTTTTTTTAGAATAACTTGATTACTTTCGTACTTTTAAAAATAAAACCAATATAACTTTTATATGAGGAAGAGCCCCTCCGCTTTGAGTTCTATGGAAATCCTCTGTAAGTCTTTTTTTTTTTCATTTTACATTATTTTTATTTGTAAATTTCAATGATATTTAGGGACATGGTTGTGAATTATATTTATTAAATATAATTAAAAAAGCAAACTTGTTGGCAAACATCAGCATGTAGACTATTCTCACACTATTTAGATCATGTATTTGAGGTCGTTCGATTACTAAACACCATCTTTTGGGACGGCGTTTGAAAGGTCTGTACATCCCGACCTGATGAGGCAACGTATATTCCAAGATTATCGGTGATTTGTTGCCGGTTGCTATTTATTTTTCCTCCCTTCTCTCTTTCCCCACTAAGATTTTTGCGCTAATATCTTAAAAATTCAAGAACAACCTTTTAATTTGTTGATTCTTTAGATTTGGTTTATTTTTTATTATGATTTTTTTTTATCTTGAATAATTTATAAAATTGGAATGCCTTCAATTTTATCCCTCTTAAATTTTTGCTTCTTTCAATTTGATCCACATTCTTTTAATTGCTATTTTTTATTGAAAATAATTTTTAAAATTAATTCTCTTTTACGATTTCACCCTCCTTTGGTTTTTTTTCCTATCAAGTTCAATACCTATTCTTTTTATTCCCAGTTTTCTTGCTTTGACATGTTTTTAAAATTGATTCATAATAAACTTCTTGATTGGATCTAGATTTAAGGTTTCATGGGTTGTGAGTTTTTAATATTTGACCAGGTTTATGATGTTTATTCGTGTTTGCTTGGTTTTTTTTTTCTTTTTTCTAAGCTATTATTTTTTTTATTTTCATCCTTCTGTATTTATTCAATTGAAAACTAGGGTTTTTTTTAAGCTTGCTTTCTATGGATTTTTTTTTGTCTTGAAAATGACTCATCTTTTTTGTTTATCATTTCTTTGTTGGTTTTTTTTGGGCTAATTCTTTAAATTTATATTTTTTTCCATTCCATTCCCTTCCTTCAATATTTGAAAAGATTTTTTTTATACAATTTATAAGGTTATAATTCTTTTTCTATTTCATCCCCTTTATTTTATTTTTCTTTGGAATTTATTTCTTATTTTTTTATTGATATTTATTTTATTTGAGATAAAAAAATTTTAAATTATTTTTATTTTTTTCTCTAGGATTTTCCACTAATTTTAAAAATGTTATTGGTTTTCTTGAGTTTTTTTAATTGTTGTTTTTTGTTGGATTTATTTTGGCTACTCAATATTAAATTGGTTAGAAATTGAGCTTCTTGATTCAATTGAGGTCTATGATTTAACGGGTTGCGGGTTTGAGATCTTTTTCCAAGTTTAGAAGATTCGTCCAGGATTTCTTGGGTTTTTTTTTCTTTATTTAAAGTTGATGTTTTTTTTTTCCATTTTTATCGGTTATCATTTATATCATTAATGATTAGGTTTTTTTTCTTTTTTGTCTATTAGCCTTCTATATGACTTTTTTAATCATATATTTTTTGTTGTTTACCTTTTTTTGGTTTGTCTATATATCAACCTTTTTTCATTAGTCTTGTTTATGTCCCGAGTCACATTTTAAAAAAATTAACACACGCCTGTGTTATAAAATTACAAATGTTTTTTTCTTAATTTCACCCTCATCCATTTTTCTTTATCTTTTAAATTCGGTCCCTATTTTTTTTTATTGCTATCTGTTTTGTTTTGTATATTTTTTTATATTGTTTTTATAATTTCATCCCCCATGAGTTTTTTTTTAATCAAATTTGA
>Ga0325411_1003778_pt1 | contig 17034 bp, 14 predicted proteins | sample PopdelMetagenome_13_FD_206181 | JGI IMG/M metagenome (GOLD analysis project Ga0325411, IMG submission 206181) | Populus deltoides microbial communities from Bellville, Georgia, United States - Xylem-PdIQD-R4 | ecosystem: Host-associated > Plants > Phyllosphere > Stem > Wood/Secondary xylem...
AATAATTTTAATTTATTATTAATGTTTTAAACTTTTTATTGTAAACAAAATTATTAAAATGAAATATTAAATACGCATGAATCAATTGATTTAAGAAATTACTGGAGGAAACCAGTATCTTTTAAAAAATACAAGCAGTTATAAAACTTTACCCAATAAGTTAACCAATGGGTTTAAATTGAATTTAAAAATATTTTGGTCATTGTAATTTAAAATATTTTTTATTTAAAAATATATTAAAATAATATATATTTTTTAAAATTTTATTTTTAACATTATCATATTAAAATAATATAAAATATAAAAAAATTAATTTTAAACAAGTTTTTTTTTTAAATTTTTAAAAAATATAATTTAAATAATGTTTCCAAACATACCCTTAATAATTTCGAGCATAGCTCAAGCTAAATCGGCTAAATAACCCAGATTCTTTCTTTAAAAAAAAATGTTGAAGTTTTAAGTTTTTTTTTTTATTTAAAGTGAAACAAGATCGTTTTCAAAGTTTTTTTTTTTAAAAAAAAATCAAAGATCCGTTCCATGACCTAAACTTTAAGTTAGGTTATAATCCACTTAAGTTTAACAACTATAACAATTATGATAAAAATAAGATATGATTAAGAGAGCTTAAATGTTATAATTATTTTTTAAAATATTTTTTGTACTAAAATATATTAAAATAATATTTTTTTTATTTTTTAAAAGTTATTTTTAAAATGAGTGGATGGATTTAAAATATATAAAAAAATTAATTTTTTTTTAAATATTTAAAATTTTAAAGAAAGCGAAGCCCGAATAAAATAAACAATAGCCAATCAAGTAAAGTAGCTAGCCGACTCTTTGATATAATTTTTTTTTTATTATTGTCACAGAAAGATACTAAAGATAAAAAAATATGTCCCTTTCTATTTTTTATTTAAAAAAATAAAACTTCACTTGATTTTTAAAAAGAAAAAGAATAATCAAGTACGAACACAGGTGCAAACAAGTTAAAATGGTGTTTCCCGTTCTTTCCTACCAAAAAAACCATTTTCCTATCTCCCCATCTCTCTTTAAAAAAATCACTCTCAAGTCTCATCATTTCACTCTCCAAACCCTAAAAAAAGGAACGCAATGGGAGACCCACTAGAAAGGCTAGGATCAGAAACAGAAATGGCGAGTCTTGAATCAACCATGAAAGAAGAACTCTGCATGGAAATCGACCCACCTTTCAAAGAAAACGTAGCCACGGCGGATGACTGGAGGAAAGCCCTTAACAAAGTGGTCCCTGCCGTTGTCGTCCTCCGTACCACTGCTTGTCGTGCTTTTGACACCGAATCTGCTGGTGCTAGTTATGCTACTGGCTTTGTTGTTGATAAACGCCGTGGGATTATCCTCACTAACCGACATGTCGTCAAGGCTGGTATGGTATTTTCTTGTTTCTTGTTTTCATTTTTTCTTAGGGCTTGACTTGATTTCGGTTTTTGAATTTTGGATTTCTTTTTCAGGGCCTGTGGTGGCAGAGGCAATGTTTCTGAACCGTGAGGAGATTCCTGTGTATCCGATATATAGAGATCCTGTAAGTGAAAATACTGATGGCCATGTTGTTTTTTGTTTTGAACGTTGGATTTTTTTTATGGTTAATTGTGTTTTTTTGCTGTTTAAAGACGTTATCTTTTATTTGGATTTATGATAAAGATTGTGATTTTGATGTGAGTTTGTGTGTATAGGTTCATGATTTTGGCTTCTTTAGGTATGATCCTGGGGCAATTCAGTTTTTGAATTATGAAGAGATTCCTCTTGCTCCCGAGGCTGCTTGTGTTGGGTTGGAAATAAGGGTTGTTGGTAATGATAGTGGCGAGAAGGTAATTGGTTGTATGTTTGTTATTTATTTTTACTTGTTTGGTGTTTTGTTGCATTTGCAATGGAAGAATGGACTAGGATTCTTACCTTTTTTTGTTTAATTAGTATATTTTGGTTGACTCAATTCGAATTTAGGGGATTTTGATGTCAATTTTATTCTGAATTCTTGGTTTTCTTGGATTGGAAGTTAGAATTTGAATTTTGAGATATAAAAGTATATGCTTAGATTTATTCATAAAAACAAGAAAATACATAGAGGAGAACTGAGAAATCATTGAAATTATAGAGAGGGAAGGAAAAAATGTTTTTTTGCAGTCGACCTCTTACATATATTAGTGTTGATGACTTGTTTCTCTTCTTACATCATGTCTGATTTCTGTTGTGGAGGCCATATTATCTTTGGTTTCACTGAATTCTGATGGTTTTTTGTTGGATTTCCTTCTGTGGTCAATGTTCGCTTACTGATTTGAAGATGACATTGTAGGTTTCCATTTTGGCGGGGACTCTTGCTCGCTTGGATAGAGATGCACCTCACTATAAAAAGTATGTTAATATTCCTAATTTGTCTTTCAGATGCCATACTTGTACAGCAAAATGCTATTTGATAAGTTAATAAAATGATGTTTTCTTCGTGTTATATTCATCAATGATCACCACAACCTCCCTCGGACACCAAAATGCTACTTGTTTCTCTTCGTGTATTGGAATTTTGTTTCCAAATAATCTTTGAGGTTGGGCACCAAAACAGTTGTATTATGATACATATTTGGGCATAGTGGGTGTCTCTTGTTCTCCTTGATTTTTAACTCTTGAAGTGGTTACTAGTAGGTTGGCCACTTGATGTTTTTGCTTCATCATTTAGGGGGTGTATAAGAGTGTGGTAGTGGTTGCTTTTCAAATGCTTTTTGCTTAAAAATGCATCAAAATATTTTTTTTTAAAATTATTTTTGACATCAGCATATCAAAATGATCTGAAAAAAAAAAACTAATTTGAAGCAAAGAAAAAAATAAAAAATTTTAAATTTTTTTCAAAAGCGCTTTTGAAATGCAAAAACAGACAGACTCATTTTTAACTTGAAAAAACCTTTTAAGGGTCAGTTTAGTTTGAAAAAGGGATAGACAAGGAACTGGTGTTTAAGCATTATATATTATGCTACATGCATTTTATGTCAAGTTAAATGGGTCTTCTACCCTTTTCAATATAAAGTGTTGTGCAATTCAGAGCAGAGAGAAAAAATAAGAGGCCCTCAAATAGTAGTTAATTGAGGTCATCTGATAATGGTGAAAGAATGTTTCTGTACCTTAACGAGTCAAAGTTTGTTGATTTCTTGTCCGAACTTTGCTAACAATTACTGATATTTGGTGCAGGGATGGGTACAATGACTTCAATACATTCTACATGCAAGTAAGTGTTTTAATTTTGGATGCTACTAAATTATGAGATAATATCTTCAAATAATTTGTGCTTGTTGAAGTGATTTTTGAGTTCATTAAATTTCCCTTCTATGACTACTTGAAGCTGTTGACTCCCAAATAGTCTAGATGTTGTCATGCTGTCTGTCTAATTTTACCTTGGCTATGCTTTGGATTTTTTTTACAACTGTGATGGAATATCTGTTGGGAAACCATGGGACTGCGTGCTAGAATATTTTTAAGATCTTGTCTGATTGGTCAGACAAGAATCAGCAAGATTGGATGGGAAGGAGAACTGTATATGCATGAACTATAGCAGATTATTGAACTAGAGAAAAGTTTAACAATTCTGTTCAATATCATTTAATTTTGGAAATGGTTGAGTTTTGTGATGATGATCTTTCATAGCTTCATTGAGCAATACAATGGCATACAGTTTGGCTATGCATTTTTTTTAATAGTGTAGACAAAATTATCTTGAGTAGTTTGTTTTACTGAAATTTTTATAATTTCCATGGGTCAAGAATATTAGAAATATCCATGTGGCTTCATCTTCTTTATATGATTGTTTAACTGTTATGCTTTTTTTAGAGTGTCAATTACTTTTGGCATGTAATTTGCTTTATAAGAGGTCATGGCATCATAAGGTTTTGAATGGCATGTGATAATCTCGGCTAAGTTTGTTTTGTGATTTGTGATGAAGAACCATGCCCCTATTTTCTATTAACCAGAGCATGCATTAAACTTTATAAGTTAATGATATATTAATCTCATTTCTTGCATCTTGACTATCATTACTGTTTTCCCATTTATGCTTTGCTTTACTTTTAGGCTGCATCTGGAACTAAGGGTGGTTCAAGTGGTTCTCCAGTAATCGATTGGCAAGGCAGAGCAGTTGCTTTGAATGCTGGGAGCAAGTCTTCAAGTGCTTCAGCTTTTTTCTTACCATTAGAACGAGTGGGTGCTTTTCTTCATTATGCTTTGGCTTATTTCTCGGCTTTTATGCCATACTCTTAACATCACCTAAATTTGAAGTCTAGTTATGTGTTTTTGGTTGACAACTTATCTAAAATAAGTGACAGGTTTAGGTAAAATAAATGAGCTTGAGCTTTATTAGGTTGCGAAATCTTTTAACTGAATTACTTAAAGAAAATGTATAAAGCAAGTTATAATGTTTGCATATCTTGTTGAAAATTGAGTTGGATTTTAATTTATGACATAGTTGTACATGTGTTCTCTGTCTTCCTCTCCATTCCTTAGCCTTTTTGTAAATGTGGAGCATAAGCAGATGTCTACGAAAGCATGTAACATTTGAAACGAATCCAGATTGTGTCTATTTCTATAGTTGCTTTTGCTTGTTTCTTTGAAAGCTTAATCTTAGTTGAACACCCAATATGCTAAATCTTTCAGGTTGTTAGGGCGCTGGAATTTCTCCAAAAAGGAAGAAACTCGTATTCCAATAAGTGGGAGGCAGTTTCTATACCTCGTGGTACGCTTCAGGTTTGTTGTTGATTGTTATCCTCATGGATTTTGACTCACATTTAGATTGACTTGGATATTCTTGATTGTGATAGAAAGAAGATTGGACATTTGTTCCTTAGAGGTTGATGTGGAACAATAAGAATGAGATTGAAAAAACCGGCAAAAAAAATTATCAACCAAATTCTGTACCTTTTTTCATTAAGATTTTTAACTATTTAGGGGGGTTGAGGATTTTTTCCCCTCTTTTAAAATGGCTTGTCAAATAATCTGAAAGGTTCATTTCCAACCTTTCCCTTTGTTCACCTGTTTCCAGTCAGCGCTTCTTCCTTTAAGTGGAATGACTTTTCTCTGATATGAACTATGAATCTTTTCTTGGGTTGGACATTGTTCCACATGCACCTCTGATTTTTGCTAACATTTTCATTGTGAGCGCTTGAGCAATATTTGCATCCTTACGCTCACATTGTTATATGTTTTTTGGGCTTGCCTTGTTACCATTTAGCCACATTAGCACAGAAACCTGGATTTGAAATAAAAGCAGATCACTTTTTAAATGCCAGGATAGGAATTAAGAGCACGAAACAACAATAACTACAAAAGGCTTAAGATTCCTTCTGGATAGTGATTGTTCTGGGCTTTTGTCTTCATGTAAAATGGCTGTGGAAAGATAGAAATATCTGCTATTGGCAATGCTTCTGATGTTATATGAAATGATGAGATCTAACTAACAAAATGCTTAGGCAGGTATAGTTTACAGAATGTTTAAAGCTTGTTATAAAACTTGTGTATGGTCCATTTGAGCTCATGTCAGTGTAGTGTATAAAGATACTGGAATAGATGCACAGCTCTCCTAGTAGTTATTTCCCATTATGCTCTTACAGTCTGAAGTATTTTTCTGTACCCCTGATTTTGTGACTGAACCTCGTTGTGCACAATGAGATGAACATCTCATTATGAGAAAATGATGGTTCCACTTATGTGTCTTTTTCTTACAATGCCGGATGAATTGCTGTTGAATGATTTAGCATCAGATATTTTTGATATAGATGACATTTGTTCATAAAGGATTTGATGAGACACGCCGGCTGGGTCTTCAAAGTGAAACCGAGCAGGTAATAGTTCTTCTTGTTGCTTGCACTTTTCTGTTCTAATGGGTAACTCTTTGAAAGAATAGTGGTTCCTAGTGGCTTACAACACTTTTGACTCCTTTAGATTGTGCGGCATGCATCACCACTTGAAGAAACTGGAATGCTTGTCGTCGACTCCGTGGTGAGCACAGAGTCTTTATATTCTCAACTGTTGAAGCGAAGGATTTAGAATGAAGCATATATAATGATCTCTAACATGTTTCAGGTGCCTGGTGGCCCAGCTTATACACATTTGGAGCCAGGGGATATCCTTTTTCGTGTGAATGGAGAAGTGAGTTATGAGTTTAGTCATATTATTTTGGTGCTTTAATTTCTATACGGCACTGGTTGTATTCTAATTGCTGGACATTATTTGGTATTCTAATGTTATATCTCCTGAACCGCAATCAATGTCCTCCCTCTCTCTCATGTACTCTTTTACTATATTTCCATGTGCTGTAGGTGGTTACACAATTTCTGAAACTGGAGACTTTGCTTGATGACAGCGTTGACCAGAAAATTGTGTTGCAGATTGAGAGGGGTGGCACGTCATTGTCTGTGAACTTAATGGTGAGACTACTTTTACCCTGTAGCTATAGCTTCTCTATGCTTACAAGTTTTACGGCGCCTTTTCTTTTGTTGGAGGAACAAAAGTTTTAAGGGAGTCTCAATGGACTGTAACTCATTGGATTCCAAAGAAAAAAATCCACTTGGTTTCAGAGTGGAATGCTGGAATTTTTTAGACAGATCAGCTATCTAGTGTCCTTAAACTTGGAGAAGTGGCTATTGCTGGTATATCAGTTTTGATATGCTCCTATAAGGCTAATAGCCACTAGCAGCAAGAAGCGCACATGAGAGGTGCTTGAATGCCGGATCAAATTATGGAACTACTGGCATAAAGTAATGTTTCATTACATGGAGTGGCTTGTTACATGGTAAATTGTATAGGACACATAATGTTGCTTGTTTCACTCATGAAATATATAGAATCTCCATGTTTTCCTCTCTTTTATTAGATGCACCCGTTATTGGTGTCAGAGCACTTAAAATCAATGCAAACATCCCCAAAAATTAAAGCAGAATTTTATATTGACATTAAAAAAATTGAAATTCGAGATTGGTGCAAAGGATTGGAATTCTAAATGACGTTTGATGTCAATTTTCTCTTGGAGTCCATCGTTTGCATTCGAGTGTCAACATGCATCTTTGTAAGTTGGTTTTGATTTTATAGATGTTTGTCGTCCTGTTTCTGAGAAAAGTTGGAGGAAAAAATCTTGTTTTTATGTGCTTGTTTGAGAATGAATATTTTTGTAGTAGTAGGCCTTTGCTTGAATTCTTGGTATTGCCCTTTTCTCTTAAGCTTATTTGTATTTTCATCATTGCAATAAGTTAATTTAGTTTCCCTTTTTGCTTCAGGTTCAGGATTTACATTCAATAACCCCTGACTACTTCCTAGAAGTCAGTGGTGCAGTGATTCATCCTCTATCTTACCAACAGGTAGGCTGGACTTTAAACCTTCTTAAAATAGCTGAAAATTTTTAACTGTCTATCACCTCAGGTTCTCTGGATACTCTTTACCTGCGGTAGTGCCAGGCTAAGCATGACTGGCTTCCTGGCATATACTCTAGACCTGTGATGTTCTTTGAAAGCTCTCATCTATGTTGTGCAGAGTATTTCCATCAAAACTTTGTTGCTGCTTTTTTAAAATCATACCGTCCTAACCATGTCGGATTTTCTGAGTGCATGCCTTTATTCTAACTATTTTGTTGCCTTCAACTTGGTTGATTGACATTCTTCCATCATACTTAACTGGATTGAGTGATCAGATTTGTTTCCTTTTATGGAAATGTCCTCGTTTGGATCACCGTGCTCATTCTAGCTCATCATGTCATCATCTTAATACCTAAATTTTTTTTTTATGAAACAGGCAAGAAATTTCCGTTTCCATTGTGGCTTGGTGTACGTTTCAGAACCTGGGTAAGTCAATTCTTTTTTTGGTTCATAGAATTTATGTTGTTGATTGGTTTGCTTGACATTTTAATATGTTTCTACTGCATTTATTTGATATTTAAGGAGAGAAGAAAGATTTTTATGATGATTTGATACGCTGAGAGAAGCATTTTCTAGCCTGATGAATGATTTACCGGAGAGAAAAAGTCTATTATGATTTATAGTGACTTTATGGGGCTTGTGTTTCCTAGCCTAGAATCTTGAATGATTTACTCTATGCATCATTCTCTTAATTTTTGATACTTAGATTTGAATTTTTGAAGGTTTTATTTTCTTTAATTCTTTTCCCTTTAATTAGTTGGGCTTCAACTTTTGGTTCATTTTACTCAATGATGTTATTGTATTACTCATTGCAGATACATGCTATTTAGAGCTGGAGTTCCTCGCCATGCTATCATTAAGAAGTTTGCGGGTGAGGAGATATCTCAACTCGATGAGCTAATCTCAGTTCTGTCGAAGCTATCTAGAGGTGCTCGAGTGCCCTTAGAATATATAAGTTACACAGATCGTCATCGAAGGAAGGTATATGATGGTTAACCATTGCTGTCCTTTTCAAAGTGAACATATGCCCATGACCTTAATAGTTTGGAAAATAATGAAATGTAAACTGATTTCCTTTTTTCTTGGATGAATCAACATTATCTGATCATATAATGTTAGTGCTGAATCTATGGTGGTCAGTAAATTTAAGAGTCAATGCTCTGGATTTTGTGGAATTTTGATCACGGACTGTTATTATTTTGAACTCTCTCTGTTCCAAACAATCGTCTAGTTTTAGACTTCTAATGTCTTGAAGAATATCAACTTGACTATTTCATATGTTTTGGAAATATTATTGATTTCCACCATTACCCTTTCTTTACTTTGAAATCAATTGAAAAGTTTTCCTTTCATACTTGCATTCCATGTGAGTAAATTGGAAAGTAAAAGAATTCCTTTAAATTGTATGAAATGGTAAAAAATAAATAGAAAGGTGGAAACGTGATTTGGGATGCAAGGACTATAAAATCAGTTTTGGCTTTTCAGTCATTGCATCATTGCAAATATAATTTGTATTAGGTATTTTTTTTCTTTTCTTGATTACTATGATGCTTGCAGTCTGTCCTCGTCACAGTCGACCGCCATGAATGGTATGCCCCTCCACAGATATATACTCGTGATGACAGCTCTGGTTTATGGACAGCAAAGCCTGCTATACAGCCTGATTCCCTGCAGCTATCATCTGCTGTTAAATATATGGGACAAAGCGTAACGAGCCAAACTGTTCTCCCAAGTGGTGAGGAAACTCATGTGGAACATGTAAATCTAGGTAACAACCTAGAGTTGGCTGGTGGTGTTACTTGTATGGAATCAAGTGATGACCATTCTTCTGAAGAACCACATTCTCGGGAAGAATCTGATGTTGGAACAAAGAAACGGAGGGTATCAGATTTGTCTGCCAATGGAATTGCTGTTACTGATTGTTCCTTGTCTGAAACTGGAGAAGTTAAGTCAGTCAATTCAAGTACCATGGAAAGTGAAGTATCAAGAGACTATCAAGGTGCAATGACAGTGACAACTAATGCTTCATTTGCAGAAAGTGTGATAGAGCCTACGCTTGTGATGTTTGAGGTAAAAAACCTGAGGTTCTAATTGTCTTTAATGAACTGGTCATTTTGTCAGTTACCTTAATATACTGATGTTACCTTCAATATTTCCTCAGAAGACTTTTTGTAAGCCACCTCTATTCATAAGCTACAGTGCTGAACTGTTGATTAAGTCGGTCTGATCTTTGCCTTGAGCTGTCATTATTCTCTCTCTCTCTCTCTCTAGCATCAGTAGCATGATAACTGCATATGTTGTCTCTGCTCTGTCTTCTATGTGTTGGAGGATCATCCATGCTTTTGAGCATACTTCAGTAGAAACAACATGTGTAACAGTTCTTCCTGCATAAGTGATAGGTATCAGTGAAGATATACTATCAGTGATCACTCTTGAAATGTCTAGTGTGAAACCTAGATTATTTGTTTCCTCTCTGATAGAAACCTAAAAGGATCATGCCAATGGCCAATGCTACAATTAAGCTTCTATTTTCTGGATTTGCCTCTTGAAGTTCACAAGCCATCTTCATTTTGTGTTTTCCCTTGTTTATACACGTTTAATTTAATTGCCTCTATATCGTTGCTTCTTTTTTGTTCAGAACCAGCAGTCTTTCATTGGCGATGCTGTCAAATTGTCAACTTAGCCATTCACTTTCTTTCTGTTTTACTTTTGTTACGAGAGTCAATCTTAACAAACTGATGTTTGTACTTTTAGGTTCATGTTCCACAATCAATAATGCTTGATGGTGTTCATTCACAACATTTTTTTGGAACTGGTGTGATTGTTTATCATTCTCAAGACTTGGGATTAGTTGCAGTGGATAGGAACACTGTTGCAATATCTGCATCAGATGTGATGCTATCCTTCGCTGCTTTTCCAATTGAAATCCCTGGGGAGGTAAATTTTAAAGAAGTTAAATGTATGGAAAGACATATATGGTTTATTTTATTAGGATTAATTTGTACATTACATTCCAGGTGGTTTTTCTCCATCCTGTTCACAATTATGCTCTTGTTGCTTATGACCCCTCGGCTCTAGGAGCTGTTGGTGCCTCAATGGTTCGTGCTGCTGAATTGCTTCCTGGTAGGTTGACTTCCTGCATTTTTTCTTCAATACTATCCTTGACTGTATTGTGAATGCATTATTATTTTTTATCAAATTCAGGGAGAATTTCTGTAGACTTGATATAATTTTCACTGCCAAAATTTTTATCAGACATCTTTTGTTATCATGAGCTTCTTTGAAAATGATATGGCCTGAAAAATGTTTTCTTTTCCCTTTTCCTTCCCTTTTTAGCAATGGATGCTGTTTTTCTCACTGTTTTCAGAAAAGGGGATTTTCTTCATTTAGTTAGTTTTGAGGTGGTGGGATTTATTTTTTTTCCTAGGTATTCCATTTTTTGTTTATATGAAAACTTGATCATTTTTAATGACCAGTTGTGCATGAATGAATTTTGAGACAGAGCCAGCATTACGCCGCGGGGATTCTGTCTACCTTGTGGGGTTAAATAGGAGTCTGCATGCGACATCTAGGAAATCCATTGTGACCAATCCTTATGCTGCTTTGAATATCAGCTCAGCTGATTGTCCACGATATAGAGCAACGAATATGGAAGTCATTGAACTCGATACTGGTAAGGATGTAGATGAAGTTTGTTCTAAAAGTAGCATCAGTTTGCAGTGGATGTCTCAATTTTATACTCTGTTCCAGATTTTGGGAGTTCATTTTCTGGTGTGCTAACTGATGAGCAAGGAAGGGTTCAAGCTATATGGGGAAGCTTTTCAACTCAGGTATGATCCTTGAACTAGTAACTTAATTTCAACAATTCAATTCCTTATTGCAGTGTTTTTCTGATGTTTTTTCTTCTCTTGTCTTGCATTCTTGATTGCAGTTGAAATTTGGTTGTAGCACGTCAGAAGATCATCAGTTTGTTAGAGGCATCCCTGTTTATGCTGTAAGCCAAGTTCTTGATAAAATCATAAATGGTGCAAAGGGACCACCTCTTCTGATAAATGGTGTCAGTAGGCCAATGCCACTTGTCAGGATTTTAGAGGTTGAGCTTTATCCAACTTTGCTTTCAAAAGCTCGAAGTTTTGCTCTGAGCGATCACTGGGTCCAAGTATGTTATCATCTAGACACTTTTTTTTTTTTGTCTTTGTTGTTTCTCTGCATTTCCTTTCCTCTCTGTGAAATGTGAATACCTTCCTTTTTGTCCCCTTTGAAATGCTTTGAAATCTTTTGATATTCTTATCATGTATTGAGCCTCCTTTAACATGAATTCGTGGAGGAAATTGCTGAAATCATTAAAATGATTATGTTACCCTGGGATATTATCAATTTAGAGTAATGATGCCTTATAACTGGTTGTCTGATTAAGTTTACCTACTTTTATAGTTTGCTCTACATTTTGCTAGGTTTTGTGAAAGATCATGCATATCAGCTTGTTTTGTTTTCTTCATTTCTTGTTAGTGCCTGTTGATATTTCTGTTTGCTGTCCTTTGAACAAGTTACTGCTTAGTTATTTAATGAGATTTTTGAGCTAGATGAGTGTTTTGGAAGGTTACTTGAACATACATATTTATTGGATATATGATGTAGGTCATGGGCTATGTTGTCATTATTGTTATTCAATATTGCTGATCATATTTTACAGGCTCTTGTCAGGAAAGATCCAGTTAGAAGACAAGTTTTACGTGTCAAAGGTTGTTTGGCTGGATCAAAAGCTGAAAATCTATTAGAACAAGGAGACATGATTTTGGCGGTGGACAAAGAGCCAGTTACTTGCTTTTGTGACATAGAAAATGCTTGCCAAGCATTGGACAAGTGTAGTGACAATGATGGAAAACTCAAACTGACTATCTTTCGACAGGCAAGCAAATGGATATCCATCCACATGTGGTTCAGTGTTTTCTCCATATTGTTATATATCCTGATCAATTGTAAATGCTTCTCTTGCCGTTGTTGGTATTAATGTGATATTTTCTCCTTTATGGTTTGTCAGGGACGTGAAATTGATCTTATTGTGGGAACAGATGTCAGGGATGGGAATGGCACAACACGTGTAATAAATTGGTGTGGGTGTATAGTTCAGGATTCTCATCCAGCAGTGCGTGCCCTTGGGTTTCTTCCAGAAGAAGGTCATGGTGTGTATGTGGCAAGGTAAGGATTCTCTCTCAGCTGCAATATTTTTTTTTTTGTTTTCTTCGTTGTTTTGGTGATATTGAGAAAAAATTGGCAGTAACACTGACTTGATAGGAGGCATATTGTTATTGCCAGTTTAATATATCTTTTAATTTAAATTGAGATGGTCCTGCCTGGGCGTGGCTGCATGTGGGTTCCAGACTGGTAATATGGCTTCACAGACTCAGCTAATTTGAGTCGTGTTTTAAAGGCACAAATGTTTTCTTGGCAAAAAAATAAGATGTCAGATGGAGTAGGCTCATGTAGATGCTGCATCAAAGGGAATCACCATGAAAAGATGGAAATGTGGAGTTTAGAACTGTAAATTTTCTGCAAAAAAGAGAGTTATAGATGCTGCACCTCAATTTTACTTTGGTTTTCTCTAATTCATTCCTTCTCAGGAACAGCATTGTTTAGAACATTTAGCTTCTTAACCACTTAAACCACCCCTTCCCTGAATAGGCATCCCCCCCCTGACTGATACTTTATCTCATCATCAGAAGGGGGGCTTTTCCAATCATTGAACCAAAGAAACAGGTTTGCAAAAGAGACACAATATAAGCCGAGCAGGCTACACAAGTACATTAATTGCCAGGAGGCATGTTGAAGTAGGCCGTTTTGTTGTCTTGGACCAATGGCTGTGAGCCTTTGTAGTAGTCGGAACTGGCTAATTCTTTGCTTTTATTAGGTGGTGTCATGGAAGCCCGGTACACAGATATGGTCTATATGCTCTTCAATGGATTGTTGAAATCAATGGAAAACCAACGCCTGATTTAGACGCCTTCCTTAATGTTACCAAGGTATATCTGCTCAACATAAATTTTATTGCTTTCCAGTGCGTTTTAAATCATACAGAATCACGCAAATGCTATTACTATTTAACAGGAGTTAGGGCATGGAGAGTTTGTCCGTGTAAAGACTGTCCACCTGAATGGGAAGCCGCGAGTGTTGACATTAAAGCAAGATCTACACTACTGGCCTACATGGGAGCTCCGATTTGATCCCACTAGTGCAGTGTGGCGCCGAGAAACAATTAAGGGACTAGATTAAAGTGTGTTATCTGAATGAGGCATTCCTAGTTTCTTTTTGTCTATTTAACCTAGGAGGAAACAACCGAACTACAGAATGAAGAGTCTCCTGCCCTTGAGGACTTTTGGTCGAACAAGGAATTGTTGTCACGAAATACTTCAACACAGTTTATTTAGAATTGGAGGTGCAGTACATATATTTTAAACATTAGAATCCAATCATCATTATATGTTAGAGAAACTTTTAATGTACTGTATTATTGGATAATAAATAAACACATTTATTGTTTGGCTCCCTTTCAACACAGTTACAGTGTGTATGCTGTTCGGAAATGTGTTTCTTTTTTGTTCTATAAAAACTTTGTTCACCAAATCTTAAACTTCAGCAAACTATGGTTTTCTTAGATTCTCTTGTTAATAATTTCTACAGTTTACAGTGTGTATGCTATATATATATATATATAGGATCTAGAAAAGGGCAAGTTTGGAAGTGAAAGTATACCACGCGGATGATAAAAAGGAATAAAAGAATTTGGGAGAATAAACTATATAATTGCCATGAAATAAACTGACTTAAAAGGGTAAGACTTTTTTTAAAAAAATTGTGTAAGGGTTCCATGTAGAAAAAAGAGAGGAGGAGGAGGAGCGCTCAACCCTTCAAAAAAGAACATTAAAAGAAAATCATATGCTTACGAAGTTTCCTTCTGACAAGATTCCAAACGAGGGAAATAAAAAGAACAGTCAAGAGACAACGACAAACAAATTAGGCCACATATCATGTTGGTGAACTATTTAATGCAGATGTCTTGCATGCTGTGATTGATGCCTTCCATTAGTTAATTGTGTTAGAAGCACGCAGCCAGATGCTTTTGGTATGCATCGAACTTCTTTGAAATGTTCACATGTTCATGATCGAGGTCGAGCTCCAATCATACAAATAAAGATATCGAATTAAATGAGATGGAAGGACTCAATTGAGAAATGTATGATATTTTAGGGACCCAAATGCTTATTTTAGGCACCTAATTAATGATAAGAATAAATGGGTAGGAGTCAACTTAGAGGACTTTCTTGATCTATTATGTTAGCCTAAGTTAATGTTTGGTATTGCGGTCCAATCGTATTTTTGAGATTTTTTTAGTTTTAAATTATTTTTTGGTGTTTTTGAATCGTTTTGATATACTGATATCAAAAATAAATTTTTTAAAATTAAAAAAAATATTATTTTGATGCATTTTCAAGTTAAAAAGATATTGAAAAATAACATTTATCACATTACCAAACAGACCCTTAGAATCATAACCAAACCCAGAATTGGTAGATAGCATAAACATTATTAAAAAATAATATAAATTATATTTTGAGATCTCACTTAAACTTGAACAAGCATTCTAATATAAACAATAATTTTTCTAACTAAATTCATTTGTTGTTGTTAAAACATATCTATTTGAATATCTTCTTACACCGCATTAGCATCATCATTGTTTAGAAATTTCAATTCTTCTCTATCATATTATATAAATACTAGATCAACTTTATCTTATTATCTACTATAGCTACAAAATTATCCACACCTTTTTTTTTTAATCTTTCTTGAAAAAATAGGGTAAGACTTTGTTATTGAACACACCTTGGTGTTTCCTTTTCTTTTTTCTTTTGCTTTTGGTACAATAGACAAACATGAAATTAAGAAAAGACATTACTAAAGGCAAATTCAAAGCCTTAAAGAGGAACAAAAATTAGTAACAAGGAGAACAACATGGTAACCACCACACAAGAAAACAAAGAAGGAATTGTCAAGATGATGACTAGTTGTTTTTTGTAACTTTCCATAACAAATTCAAAGAATCTTTTGGTGACCACTAGACCTTGGCTTAAGTGGGGATGCTATGTAATGGCCATTCTCTACTATTTTGACCTACTAGTTGAGAGATGGAAAAAGATGGTGTCGAGAGAATCTTCTTGACAAAAGCTTACAAAACTAATTGCACATCAATATCATTAGCTTGATAATGACTCTAAAGCCTTAATTAAAGCTTAAAATCTTGAATTAGAACCAAGAATAAGCCTCCTAGTAAACAAATAAAACATTGATGATACATAGATCATCACTAATCTTACAAACTATATGATAAAAACAGAAACTTCAAGAAATTATCTTGAGATACTCTTAACACATTGATAGAATTGGAAGATACAACAGGGTTTTTTTTTTTTTATATACATCAGTTGACAATGTTTAATCAAGAAACTCTAGCTACATGATCACCACAATATATGGAGAAAATACTAGGACTCATCTTGATGAGTTCTTAATCTTTCACATTTCATCAATGCTCATTATTCCTGCTACAACTTGGACGTAAGTACGATGGATCAAAGTGTAGAATTAAAACCAAGAGGTAAACAACGATACCATAATTATGCATGGAATAATTGCCATTGGAATCCCCTTAGGACTCATTGCTAGTGAATAGTCCGGTGGTGGTGGAGGATACATGTAATACCATGGAAAGTAAGGCAATATGGGGTTAGGAGGAGGAGGTGCATAATTCCAAAATGGGGGGATATTTGGCACATACCCTCCAGGCGACGGATAAAAGGGCAGTGGTGGCGGTAATTGCGGCAGATAAGGTGGCGAAGGCGGAGGTGGGCAAATTGTAGTAGGTATAGGTGGTGGCCGACAAGGGTAGGGGCACACACCGGGAGTACTATAAGGTGGTGGGGGTGAATAGTATTCTGTATTTTGGCTAGTTTGTGCCACAAATTGGGCTGGTGAAATTGCTAGTGTTATGAGACAAACTAGGATAGAGGTTACATGGATGAAACTTCTGGCCATTGAGAGAATGAGCGTGGCAAAGAAAGATGAGCAAGGAACAGAGAATGAGAAAAAAGGCCAAGTAAAGAGTAGATGGGCACTGGACGTGTGGTTGGCTACTTATAAGGCTGTAAGGGCTTTTAAATATTATTGCAAATTAATAAATGCATGAATAATGGTCATCATTGAGAGCATTAAGATTTGGGGACGTTGTTTAATTAATGCCAAAAGAAATGGCTACATAATTCACCTAATTTTGTAGGGGGTCACAAGGGAATATCGCCCCTCAATATTAAAATTTCAGAAATTCTTTTAGTCCAAACCTATAAAGAGATGAGGTAGGGATTTAGGGATGGAAAAATCGCTTGTCGTTGTACAAGTCAAGACTTGGACGATTTTAAACGTAGTATGGAGGTGAGCAAGAGGGTCGGGATGGAAGGCAGGCAGGTGCCTTACCCTGCGTGCTAGGCTAGTGTGGTTCAAGTTGAACTATCATGGGGTATGCCCACTTTACTCTAGTTGTGGGGCATAATTGAATGAACTTATAAATTTT
>Ga0325411_1003779_pt1 | contig 17031 bp, 11 predicted proteins | sample PopdelMetagenome_13_FD_206181 | JGI IMG/M metagenome (GOLD analysis project Ga0325411, IMG submission 206181) | Populus deltoides microbial communities from Bellville, Georgia, United States - Xylem-PdIQD-R4 | ecosystem: Host-associated > Plants > Phyllosphere > Stem > Wood/Secondary xylem...
TTTAACCTCATTGACCAATTTTCCAACCATTTTCTGAGCGCTTCTGCCTCCTGTTATTTTTCTAACCTCCTTTGGCTATATATTTTTATATATATTTTGTGGGGACCCAAAAATGGGTTACAACAATTAATCTGGTTGGTCAAAAAGGGTCTCCTGATCTAATTTAGAAACTGACAATGTCGAGCATCCCAATATGACTTAGAGTATGACCTAAGAACAACGACCAACAAAATTGTGATGGAAGCAGAGTCTTTAGTGCAAAACTCAAGTCAGAATCCTTCTCGTGATAGAATTCTCTACTTTCACGTTAGATATTCAAACGGGAATACTTAAAAGGGGGAGAAGGAGAAAATAGGGCAACAACAGAAAATAAAATAGAGGCAGAAGAGAGAATAGAAGAGAGGAAGGAGGCGAAGAGTGTGAGATAGAAGGAGACAATGAAAGAAGAATAAGGTTTCTTCAGATCACCAAAGGCAAAACAAGCAGGGGCTGCCTTTCAGACTTTGTTCCATTTCCTGCAAACAAGATCTGCATTCGTTAGTCATTCGGTTGTCAAATTGTTTCTTCCCTCTGAGTATTTGGTTTCTGTTTAGACAAAGCCAACGCTCGCCCATTATTCTTTCATGACGTTGAGTTTAGCTGTTGTCCATGTCAAAGGGGTTGTTTTCATATTTAGGAACTTTTATGTGTAGGGACCTTCATTGTTTTTCTACCCGCTGGAAAAAGGATAGTCAACCATGATGTTTTTATGATTTTAATCTGTGATATACATGATATAAAGGCGTGCTCCCCGACGTTTTCTTTCTGTTTGCATGAAATGAGTAAGGTAGGTCCCAACTTAGGGAAAAAGGGTAGGGTTGTGAGGCACGGACATAGGATTTTGAGTTCAAAATCCAGGTTTCAGAACTTTGGCTCCGTTAGGCATACAGACTTACTTTTCCAGTTATAGAATTTTGAGTTGAAGTAGGCGAGCCGAACCCTGTTTGAGTTGAGTTGGCTTTGAATATTTTTTTTAGTTATTTTAAGCTTTTTATAAATCTTAGAATATATGTGACGAATGGTTAACTTTTATTGTGATGTTTGTGTTTAATTGTGATGCTTGTGTTTTGATAAAAAATAATTTTTTTCTTATATGTTGCATACGGCCAATACCCTAATATATTTTTGAACATTTATTTTTTTAAAAAAAAACAAATATTCGAAGTTTAAAAGAAAATGTGTTTAGCATGGATTTCATAAACACAAAAAATATTTTATTGCATTTTGGATTTTACATGTTTGTAAATTCCAAAGGGTGTTGGCCAATATTCTAAAAAATATAAAAATCTTATTTTGGGAGGAATTCATCTATTATTTACCGTTAATGTTTGGATAAATAAATCTCTAAGGGATGAATATTCAAAATATTATTGGGAATAATTTGTTATTATTCACTGTTAATATTTGAATAAAGAAACCCCAAGTGGTTAATATCCAAAATATCTTTTATAGGAATAATAAGTCATCACACATCCTTGAAAGAAACCTCAATTATAATAAAGGACATTTCAAATTTTTTTGACTCCATGGTTTACGAGTCGTGAGAGTATGAAACATTAAGGCAAAAAGAGGCTTTTAAACGCTCTGAATTTCCTTAGATTTCTAATTTTTTATCCCTCTTCCTTGTGATTTACGAGTCGCGAAAACTTGAAATACTAAAGAAAAAATGAGCTTTTAAAGCACAGTGAATCTCCTTAGATTTCTATCTTAGTTATCTTTAATGCATAGGTTATAAATTTATTTCAAATCAAACACAGATTTTAAGAGATCTGCATCGATTCTTCTTGGCACTCTGTAGACATATCTAAAGGTATGATCTATATAGGGTTCTTGCTTTTAGACTTTGAACCTAAGCCCATTTGTCATAGCAAACCTATCATAGAAAAACTGATTAGAGAACACCAACATCATAGCAAGGCAAACAAAACACCAAGCAGCTTACCTTAGGTAGGGCATACTAAGAGTGCTAATACATTTCCTTTACGCAATCAGTCCCTTGCCTTAGAATCTCTAAAAGACTAGTTAGGTTTCCTAGTAACCATAATACTAGGTGGTGATTCCTTTTTTCACAAAAACAAAAACCCTGAAATCAATCCCCGCTTCCCGGGAGGGTCGTCGCGACACTGCGCTCCGCCGTGAGGGTGCGACAGTACATATCGAAGGTTATATGGGAACAATATATTCAACATGTGACATCCTAGCATTTTATGCGATGATTGAGTCTAATGAAGAATCGAAACAAGGAGATTCACAGTTCCATTACCACACACACTGACAGATCCATTTCACATGCAAAATGGATGGTAAAATTCTTTTTTATTACATCCATTTTTAAAAAATTATTGTTTTGTATAAAAAAAATTTAACTAACAACATTTTTTTTTTGTGCAGGCTGTGGTTCTTGGACACAAACCAAGACCGATAAAGCTTTTTTTATAGAAACTCATATGCGAAATGATGACCATCGAAAAGAGGTGTAGCAGCTCATGATTAGCTGAGCTTAGAAGTTCGTGGTATGTTGAATTTCAACAATTCATTTTCATAAGTTATTATTTATTTGAATTAGTTAACTCTTTATTATTTTTTTAAGGAAACATATAACACTCAGTTGCATGAGAGATATGAGGACGATCTTTTGACCTATTCGAAAATCATTACGGATTTATGATTGGAGGCAGGATTGTCTAATGGACCCGATGAAAATCGAGTTTACGATATCTCAAACACTATGATAGAGGATTTTTGGATGATCTAAAGTGTTTCAACCATTAGATGCTCACATTTGATTTCAAGCACTCAAACTATAAAGTTTTTGGTGATTTTAAATCAACAAGTTGAAGCTCGAACAACCCATGCTGCTGAGAAAAAAGTGTTAAGACGACCAAACTTTGATGATCATACATGGAGCTGAAATCACAAATAGTTGGTATATGTGCTCCCCCTTATAGCTCCCCGATCTCGGCGAAAGCTCGTACTCTCCTCATCCTCCTTCTGTCCCTATCTTCTAGATAAATTGTATTTGAACTGATAAATTTTTAAATATGTAATAAATATTTGATTTTTTATTTTAACTTAATTTCTTTTAATTTTTTTCTACTCTATGTATTTAATTTTAAAAAATATTTTAACAACCTACCAATGGTATTATCGACGAAATAAGTTTATCAGTATATTTCAAAAAGTTAGAAAAGACTTACTGGAAATGCCAATAACACTATTTAATCACCAACGGGTTCATTGCGTTGATAATTTAGACATAAATCACTGATGGAATTACAAACAACCTTTTTGTCACTGATATTCTATAGTCACCGATGGAAATACCGAAAGACTTATACCGGAATTTTTTTTTGTTTGGCGTGCTTATTCCATCTATAAATCCATCAGTAATTATATTATTGACGGAATGACCAACAAAATAGGAATCATTGAGGAAATATTTCTCGATGAACTGTAACTGTCTATGATCCTGTTAGTAAAAGTCAGGCCAACAAAATTAGTGTTCGACTACCGACATAATATTGCAAATTTTGACAATGCCGATTTTAGGCCAAAACTCAGACTTTTCTTTGTTGTTGCTATTTTTATTGTGCTTCTGCCAACATTAGTATCTTCAAAACTTTATGTAGACGTTCTTGAGAGTTGTCAAAAACACAATTTTGATATAATATAAACTCGGATCGTAAAATTATAAGTAATTTTTTTTTAATACATGGTTCAAGCACCTTAAAATACATGGTCCATGCAAAAATTCATACCTAGTCCATGTAATTATATATGTCTTTCAATTAACTATATATTAATGTATCACAAAGAATGCAAAGCCTAATTAATTATAGCTTGTTTGACATGTATCCAGTAACATTTGAATTTGTGTGAATATAGGAAGACTTCATGGCAGCTGTTAGTCACTATCTAGTAATGAACTTGTGTATGTTCTACCTTTTGTTGCCGGATTACGCTTGCATTAAAAATTTGGCTCCACTAACAGATTCGACAATGATACATTGTAGTAGGAACCACTGGCATACTTTTCAGAGATAAGATGTTGCATCTTTGGTGAGTGGAGAAAATTAACTAGCAACCTTTCAATCAATTTAACTAATTTTTTTTCTTATTTAATAGTTCCTTTCAGTACGATCTTGATGTATCTATGCTAGAGGAGCAAGACGGGTCAATAAAAAAAAAAAAAAAAACTTGGTTCAATAGAGCATCAGATACAATCAATATAAACTATAACATGATGTTTTTTTCCTGGAAATGCCAGAAGGCACCTGATTGCCGCGGGCATAAGTTCATGTATGAATTGCCTGACTAGATGGGGCATAGAGTTTAGTCAGCTATGGCGTTCATATCACGAGATCCTACTGGATGTCCCATGCATGTCACTGTCCTCTTCTCTATTTCTTGTCCTAAACCTACTATTCAACATCCCATTAATTCAATTTTCACTACCTTGCGCGATCGAGTCATCAGATTGATAATTATCAGGATCATATGAGTTCGTGGAGCTGATATGGACAACTTGATCAGTGATCCAAGGCCCCTATTTAATAAAAAAGTCTAAAAATAAGTAAAATATATTTATTAATTATATTTTATGAAATGAGATTTGCTCCCGTTTAATAAAAGGCTCTAAATACAAAATAAAAATTACTCTAGACCTCACTTGTTAGATATATATATAAAAAATTATATATTTTTAAATATTTTAAAAATTTTCATTTATAATTTTATCCAAGACCCTAGTCATCTTAAATCAACTCTAGATCATGGAAGGAAATATTAAGTAATTTGAACTCAGATTTGGACATATCAGAAAAATAAATACTTTTATAGAGGGCACTAATCCTAGATATGATTGAAGAGTTTACTTTGAGGGAGTTATACCTTAGGACATGAAGAAGTGGGGGAGGAAGAGTCCAAAGAGAAAAAAAATAAAATAAAATAAAATAAAGGAGAAGCAGGAAGAGACTCGTGGAGGCTGAAGAAAACAAAGGGGCTGCTGTGTTGATCTCGACCTGGTGGGTATGGATGGTGGGGAAGAGATAGAGATGAGGGGCGGCTGCTGGAAGTTTTGAAGAGATAGGTCTTTTTTTTTTTTAAAAAAAGGTAATATTTATATTTTACATGAAAATATAAAAATAAAAAATAAAATCACAAGCTTACTTGATTTTACTAATTTTACTTGATTTTAATTTAATTTTATTGGTTTTTAAATTTTTAAAGTGATTTTTCACATTAAATATACAAGTTAACTCATAATTTTAACAAAACTTTTGTAAATGCTCAAAATATACAATGAGTGAAGGAACTTGATGACTTGATGCATTTCAAGTGGTGAATTTCTTCCAGAGTTTACAGCTTGAATCAATCAATCTGTCATTGTAGGTAGCATCCTGTGAATTCTGATACCTTTGGGAAGACCAAAGACCAAGACTTTTCTAGTTTCTTGACATGTCCAAGGACATTGTGCATTAAAGCTCAAGAAACTTACTAGAATGTGGGCCAAAGTAGATCGATCGATATTGCCCACATAATAAAAGCAGGTCTTGGTTCATCTAGTCCCAGGAAAGTAAGAGCTCCAACCTCTCCGATGCTTCCTCAGCCAAATACAATAAATAAGTAGGACCTGCATGGAAGTTCCCATCAGGCAACAATGGTTCTGCTGCCTGACCCTACTTGAGCATGCATGATTTGTTATCGGAAATTCGGTGTGAAGCCGTGGAGATTACGTTAGAAGAGCAAGAAGGCCCGGAGCAAACTGAGGGAGGACACCGTAAGCGAGTCGAAAGACAGGCTTTCCGGAGAGACTTCCTAGCTATTATCCATCATAATAATATCACTTTTGACATGTTTATTGCCTTCTTTTTTAACCATTATAGTATTCCGTAATAAATGTGCATTATGGTAAGATTATTGGTAAAAAAAAAACTTTAGGTGTCTTGACAACAAATTAATTTGAAGAAAATAAAAGGTATTTTGAATTAGATTTATTGCCACAAGACTATATACATGCTTGTTTAGTAATATGATGCAGGTTTTTTTGTAAAAATATTTTTAATAAAAAAATTAATTTAATAATTTATAGATTTTTTTCAATAATTTTAATATACAGACATCAAAATCATTTAAAAATAATTAAAAAAATAATGATGATGATTTTATGATCTCAACGCATTCTCATGACTACCTTCAACTGTTATATTAATTTAAAGATCCCTAGGCAATTAAAAAATATAATTTAATATTGAAATGAACCCATGATCACTCATGATCCTTTCAGCATCATCATCATCAACATGATTAATGAAGTGATGATGAGATGAATCTTTACGTACATTTTACATGACATTCTCATTTGGTGTCCTCCCTGTTAAAATAATTAAGATGAAATACAAAAAAGAGGCTAGAATTCTGAATGATCTGTATATTATGAGTACTTAATCTTAACCTAAATACAAACAAAGTATATATAGGTTCAACTGAAAGTACTATTCTACCCTTAATAAATAAGACTACATAAATATTATTTAACATCTCTCCTCAAACTCACGATGCGGCAGCTACAAGCATCGAGAGTTTGCCAACCAGAAAACAAAAACGAGAGATCGAATGCCTCTTGGTAAAGAAATCTGCAATCTGCAATGAAGAAGGTACAAAAGGCAAAGCAATGGTGCCATGTTTGAGATGATGACGAGTAAGATGACAATCAATCTCAATGTGCTTAGTTCGCTCATGAAAAACCGAGTTATGAGCAATCTGAATAGAACTCTGGTTGTCACAATACATAGGAGTAGGAAGAGAAAAGGAAACTCTCATATCAGCAAATAACCAACATAACTAAACAATCTCTATGGTAGTAGATGCCATGACACGATATTCTATTTCGGTGGATGATTGAGAAACAATAGATTGTTTCTTGCTCTTCCAAGAAATAAGAGAATCACCTAAAAAGATACAGAACCCGGTAACAGACTTGCAATCTGTGGGATCACTACCATGATCAGCATCAAAGCATGCACGCAACTCCAAGGAAGAGGTGGATGAAAGTTAAAGACTCTGAAAAACTGTACCCCGAAGATATCGTAAAATATGAAGAACAGCTGCCCAGTGAACAGTAGTAGGAGAAGCAACAAACTGACTAACAACATGAATAGCATATGCAATATCTGGATGAGTAATGGTGAGATATACCAAACTCCCAACAATAGTGCGGTATAAAGTAGAATCTATCAAAGGTAAACCATCAGAAGAAGAGTACCTTGCGTTAACCTTAATAGGAGTATCTATAGTCTTATTATCAGTAAGTCTAGTCCGCTCAAGAATATCTACAACATATTTCGACTGAGAAAGAAGGTAACCTCTAGGTGAGTATGCTACCTCAATACCTAGGAAATATCGAAGATAACCCAAATCCTTCATTTCAATTCGTCTAGCCAACTCTGTCTTCAAAACTGAAATACCATCAATATCATCACCAGTAATAATCATGTCATCAACATATAAAGACAGAATGATACGACCTGCAGCAGTGCACTTAATAAAAAGAGCAGAATCATGACTGCTAGAAACAAAACCAAGAGACGAGATCACAATAGAGAATTTCTCAAACCAAGCACGAGGTGCTTGCTTGAGACCATATAATGCTTTCTTAAGCTTACAAACATATCCAGAGTCATGTGAAATACCAGGAGGGGGTGCAATATAAACTTCTTCTTGAAGTTCTCCATTCAAGAAGGCATTTTTAACATCAAGCTGAGAAATATGCCACTGACGAATCGAAGCTACGGTAATAAGAGTACGAATAGTAGTTATTTTTGCAATCGGGGCAAATGTCTCCTCATAGTCCATACCATATAGTTGAGAGTATCCTTTTGCAACCAGCCTAGCTTTGTATCGCTCAATAGATCAATCAGAATTAGTCTTGATCTTATACACCCAACGACAACTAACAACACTCTTACAAAGAGGTAGAGGAACCAGATCCCAAGTATCTGTCTTATGCAAAGTAGAAAGTTCCTCATGCATGGCTTGCTGCCAAAGCGGATCAAGAATTGCCTCTTTATAGGAAGAAGGCTCAAAGAGATCATGAATAAAAGCTAAAAAGGAAGTAAATGATGAAGAATAACAAGAATAAGCAGAATCTGGTAGTTTTGTGGACTTACAAATACGGATGGACTGACGTGGAGATGGATCCACAATCTCAGATGAAGCTTGAAGGGATGTAGATGAGAATGGAGCTTCAGGTGTGCCAGAGAGTAAACTATAAGTACCTGCAGAGTTATGAGTACAAATTATCAAACATGGGAGAGGTATCATTACCAGAATCCTCAAAAAAAGGATCTATACAAATAATATCAGATTTAGTCAGGTTATGAGTAGTGGATGGAATAGAAAAGAAAGGTATATGCTCAAGGAAGACAACATGATGAGACACATAAAGTTTCTGAGTTATTGGATCAAAACAATGATACCCTTTTTTACCTTCACCATAACCCAGAAAAACACAAATAGTGGATCGAGAGAATAACTTACTGCGTTCTACATGAAGACGAAGAACGAAACAAGTACAACCAAAGACTCTAAATGAGGAATAATCAGGGACATTCCCATATAACTTTTCAAAAGGAGATAGACCCGAACTATGAGAAGATGGAATTGTATTAATTAAACTTACAGCAGTAAGAACAACTTCTCCCCAAAACTTACTAGGAACAAACGCAGACAACAAGAGAGAACAAGCAGTTTCGACAATGTGCCTATGTTTTCTTTCAGCAACACCATTTTGCTCAGGAGTATCTATACATGAAGTTTGGTGGATGGTTCCATCTAAAGCAAGCAATTGGAAAAATTTATTAGAGGTGTATTCCCCACCCAAATCACATCTAAAGCATTTGATCACAGCAGAATGTTGAGTTTTGATAAGAGCTCGAAAAGCTGCATATATCTTAAAGAATTCATAACGATGTTTCATTAAATAAACCTAATAATAACGAGTATGATCATCAATAAAAGAGATATAATGTCGAGACCCTTCTTTTGTGGCAACATGAGAAAGTCCCCATACATCAGAATGAATCAAATCAAATGGTGAAGGTGAAACAGAAATACTTCAATTAAAAGGTAAAGCAGAAAATTTTGTCAGTTTACATTCACAATAATCAGAAATGTCACAAGTTTTTAAATTTCCTAAAGCTCCTGTGGATGCCAAAAATCTCAAACGAGAAGACGAAATATGACCAGATGGGAATGCCATAAATAAAAACTAGAAGATGAAAGACTCAAACGAAAGGAAGACAAATCAACAGTAGTAGCAGCAGCGGCAGCAGCAACAACTAACACTTTTAACTCATCCAAAATATATAGTCAATTTTCCCTACGGTCTGTCCCAATTAGCTTCTGAGACTGCAGATCTTGTACACAATAAAAAGAACCAGAAAACATGACTAAATAATCACCAGAATCACATATTTAACCAATAGATGCAAGATTCAATTTGAGTTTTGGAATAAGATAAACATTAGGGAGAGACAAATGAGGTGTGACAACAGAACCAATACCTGCTAAGGGCATATGAATGCCATCAGCAGTCATAACAGGAATGGAGGACAAAGGAGACACAGAGATAAAAGATGAGGAATCTGGAGACATATGATGGGAAGCACTAGAATCCAAGACCCATTCAAAATGTGACATACTTGAGGAACTATGATTGCTTGTGGCTGTAAGGAGAGAAACTTCTGAAATTGCTCAGTCAAAGTATTAGGATTGGTAATAGAGCCTGGTGAAGCTACTGCTGCAGTATTATGGTGTGGTGGTTTATAACCCTAAGGTGGTCTATGAGCATTAGATTGTGATTGACTGCCAGATTTCCAAGTTTGATTTTGTTGTCTCAACTTAGGACACTGAGCCTTCCAATGACCTTTCTGCTTACAGAAACTGCACTCATCACAGCCAACCCTTGTGTAAGGCTTGTTCTGATGATTAGAGAATGGCTTAGAAGGTACTGCTAGTACAGAAGGATATAAAGCAGAAAGAATTCTCTTTTCAGAATAAGACTGAAGACGTATTTCTTCAGCCAATAACTCACTGACAACAGAGTCAATAGAAGGCAGTGGAGAACGATGCAGAATTGAACCTTTAAGTCCTTCAAAATCACTACGAAGTGCTGTTAAAAACTGTACCAATCATTGCTGCTCTCTACGTTTAATATAAGCACCACATGCTTTTAATTATGCCGATTCTGTAAGAGCCAATTGTTCCCCAAGATCTGTCATGGCAGAATAGAACTCCTGAATACTCATATTCTTCTGGTGAAGAGCTAGTATGTCATTCTTTAACTGATACTGTTTTGAAAAATTTGATTGCGTGAATAACCGTTGCAGATGATCCCAAACCTCCTTTGCTGTCTCATACTTCGCCAATTGTGTACCTATAGAATGCTCAACAGAATTGTTGATCCAAGTAATGATCTTTGTATTGTTTGCTTCCCATGCATCTATCGAAGCAGTATCTCCTTCTTCAGTATTCTTAGGTACCACATAAGTTCCACTGACATATCCCCACATCTTCTTACCTTTAAGAAAATTTCTCATTACATAGCTTCAATATGAATAGTTCTTCCCATCCAACCTCACACTCACAGACTGAAGCGAATCATCTCTTTCAGTAGCCATAATCAACAATCACGGAGAACCAGAATGCAAAAGCAGCGGAAAACAAAATACCAAATTGCAGAAATTGAATAGAGATTGCAGAAACTAAACAAATATCTTCTCAAAATTATATGATTGCTCCAAAACACAAAACAAATTTATAGAAACTGAACGCAAATACCAAATTGCAAAAGCTGAGAGGAAGACAAAATACCAAAATAATTGCAGAAACTAACGAAATACCAAATTTTGCAGAAGCGGAAGACAAAATCTCACTCCAAAAAATACCAATAGTTGGATTCGCGAACTTGTGTTTGGGATTAAGCCTCGTTCCATAAAACCAGCTCTGATACCATGTTAAAATAATTAAGATGAAACACAAAAAGAAGGCTAGAATTCTGAATGATCTGTATATTATGAGTGCTTAGTCTTAACCTAAATACAAACAAAGTATATATAGATTCAACTGAAAGTACTATTCTACCCTTAATAAATAAGACTACATAAATATTATTTAATACTCTCATTTGCAAGCACGTGACAAATATTATTTTTGAAGGCCCACATGAGATTTCTTTTTCCCAAAATATCCCAAACGGCTATTGAGCCAAACTCCACTATAAGTCAATAATGAAGTTTAGAACTTTCAAGATGACCAATTGATAACATCACCATGGTATCAATTTATTCTATCTTTATCTCCATACAGAAAAAAGAAAATGGATTGTTCTAAATATTTCAAAAATCTTCTTGAAGTGCTTCGCCCCCCTTGGGTCTGAGGCAATGATTTGCGTCTCAATCTCTATTATTATATGATAATTATATATGATCTAATTAATAACTCGACTTTCTTGAAGATGGACTCTCTGCTAAAAATTTATGCTAATTTATGTTGGTCTTTATATTGCATATGAGATTTATTATAGGCTGCTGTGTGCTGGATTTGCAGGAGCTTGAAGCTAAAAAATTATGTTTTCCAAGCTGTGTGATCTTCGATTCTGAGTAGACCTTGAAGAATCCAATTCAACAAAATAAGTTAATTTGGGCGGCCAAGTCTTCGATCCAACAAGATGGGATCCAGCTTGAACCTTATTAATAGGCCTAATTGAGGCCCATAATCGAGGCCCATAATGTTCATGCAAGATGTTAAATTAAATGCAATGTCAATTAAGCGAATCCAAGGTGTAATTTATAAACCCCTTTTGTGATTGAGACTGGAGCTTAAGTAAAGCCCGTGACTCAGATAAAAAAATGCCCCCAATAATTCCTTTTTCCAGGTGTTTTCCACTCCACTCGTTCATGATCATGCCCGACAAAAACAAAATGGTGAGCTTTTCCTTAAGAAAAGCATCTATTATTTTAATAATTGTTATTCAACTCGATCTGACTAATCAATTTGATGATTTCTCAATTTAAAATATGGATTTGGGATGAGTTCAAAAATTTATCTGGTTAAACTTGATTGAATAAAATGAGAATTAATTTGATTTTTTTATTAAAATAATATTATTTTAATTTTTTAAAAAAATCTTCAAATAACATTAATTTTTATTAATCCGAATCAAAGATATGAACAGCTGGCCGGATTTTATAACAATACTTGATGATGAAAACTTGAAAGTTAAGATAGAACATGATTATATATTTATGTTAGGTGCTTTGCTTGGATTTGAAATTGTGAAATAAAATATATTTGTAACGAAGGTAGTGATCCACATGTGTTGACGAATCTTATCAAGACATGATCAGCATCATATCTTGACACACAGACTTTTTAACTGCATGATTTTTGAACTAGAAAGCAAAGACACATGTAATAGGAGATTTGATTTTTTGATAATTCTCAAGGAAAATTAAAGGGTAAATACATAATTAGGACTGAGAAATATTGATTTCTAAATAAATTGCCCGAAACGAAGGCAATTACACCACCAGCACGGAAGTAAGCATCGAAAGAGATCAACATTATTGAAAATAGATTGTAGAACCTCTCGTAAATTAAAGCAAATATAATCGAATAAAAACCAAGCAAAAGAGGTAAGAAAAGGACCTAATCATCAATAATGAAAAACGTAGACATTATACTCAACTGTTGCATCTCCTGTCTTGAGATCAACCATGTGAGTTCTTGCCTGAACATAACCTCTAGCAAACCGGAAAAGTCCACTTCCTCCGATCACTGGCATCTCTCTCACCTTCGAGAACACTTCGTTCCTCCCTAGAACAGTGATAGTGCTACCATTATACTTTCCTTCAATAAAAGCAAAGTTCATGGCCATTAACAAGCCAAGATCTTGTTGTGATGCTTGTGCATAAAACCCTTGCGCCTTTCCTACCATTCTTGAGCTCATTTCAGGCCCTAAGGTTAAAGGGTTATCGATCATTCTCACTAACCCAAAAGCTGTTATTGAAGTGTTCAATGGTGGCACAACTTGGATGGAACTAGGGTTAGGGCCTGTAAGGATGTCATGCCAATATACTTTGAAATGGCTGAGCTTTTCTTTCTTGAGCCCTAATAGCTTCCTGTCCATGCTTCTCACAAATTCGTGATCTTGATCTCCATTGACCAAAATTGTGGCAAAGGAAAAGATGAGTGAGAGAATGATGAATTTGGGAGCAAAGATGGGAACTCTAGCCATGGAGTAAGATATGGGAATTGAAAAATTTTGGGAAAATATTCTAGTGGGGTGATGATAGAGAGCACTTTAACTTGTGTATCCCAAAAACTTCTTCTATATATAGTGGATTTTGCAATAAATCATCTAGAATTAGTGATTGACTATCATGCATATATGCTCTTTTAACCTATTGTGCCTATTAATTATATTTTACTCTGTCATTATTTATAGTTACCAACCACAAACTCTCAGTGATTTCAAAAAAAAAAAAAAGTGGATTAGTTGGTTTTTGTCCATTTTATAGGATTTGTCAAGTATGCACTCCAACTTAATGGAGTGCTATTGAGATCCGTGAAGACAATAGCTAGTGCCAATGGTTTCTTGGTTTGGTAAAAACTTTCAATCTCATATCCCTAATGCTTAGATTGATCAAGTTCTTTCAATCCACTGGATTGCAAACAATACAATGACCTCTCTCTATAAGGTAAGAAAAATATTCATCACAGTTTGTTCACAATATAACCCACTTGGATTTAGATGATAAAAAGGCAACGAATATGGGATAAATTTGCAAGGGATTATATTTTCTGAACTGAGACAGCTGTAGGGGCTAACTAAATTGGCGGATGGGTGGGTTGCAGAGATGTATATGGCTCGTTTCCACCTAACATTTCCATGGTAACACTAACTAAATTCACAATGGTCGATTCCATAGTCGAGGGGCAAGATGTTCCAACCAGTGTGGCCCCACAGGCCACCTTTTTCACGCCAGACAAGCATTGACTATGTAATCTTGTCTGTTCCTATACAACCGACGCTAGGGTATCTTCAGAACTTTCTAGTCTTTCTTGGGAGCCTTCATTGCTCAAGAAAATACAATGAGTTAAGGAATTTGATGACTTGATGCATTTCAATTGGTCAATTTCTTCAAGAGTTTACAGCTTGAGTGTGGGGTTACTACTATTTGTCATGGCAGGTAGCATTCTGTGAATATTGATACCTTTGGGAAGACCAAAGACCAAGACTTTTCTAGTTTTTTGACAGGTCCAAGGACCTAATGCATTAAAGCTCAAGAAACGTACTAGAATGTGGGGTTATAGTAAAATAGATCGACATTGCAATAAAACCAGATCTTGGTTCATCTCGTCTCAAGCGAAAGTAAAAAAATCCAGCCTGTCCGATGCTTCCTCAGCTCAATTGCCTTTGCTGTTTTACTGTACACATCTTTACTGTTTCCTTCCTCACGTTTCACTATGGAGTCTAATAGTGAGATTTTTGAAAAAAAATTATTTGTTTCTCGAAATTTGTTTTAACTCAATGAAGTACAAATTAGAGCTTAATTAATTTTTTTTTATGGGTGAGGGTTGAATTAAAAGATATGGGATTAAAATACAAAATAATAATAACATAGATGGCGCATTTAAATTTATTTGTGAAGTATATTTTTGTCCCCCATATTATTTTGTTATAAGGTGATTGATCCTTTGAATTTTTAACAATTGTATTTCGATACTAAACTTCATTTTTATTATTTTTCAGTTCTCCTTAGATGAGAGGAGAGAGAGAAAATGGTTGGAATCCGGTCTAGAGAGAGAGAAATATCATTTTTTCGATTCTGGCCACCAAAACATTAGATTTTTATTCCAAATAGTTCCATATGATGAGGGAAGTTTGACTTAAGTGTTTTTTTACCTTGAAAATGCCTTAAAAAACAGATCTAAGATCGGGAAGAAATTGGTTTCCGAGTTGATTTTGAGTTTTTGACTAGTATTTTGCACTTTTGGAGGTTAGGGATTGATTTAAAAAGGTTTTTAGGGTGATATCTATGTGTTTTGGGTTGAGAATGAATTTCTAAAAAAAAAAAACCAATCACCCTGATTTTCCAGCCACTGTGATGATCAGCATCTAAGTATGACATGTCTTCTTTTTTTGAAAATTCAGTTGGTTATCCATCCTATTATCTAATAAAAAAATAATAAAGGCTCGTACGACTAGATCTGACATTACAACTCATTATTAATTATGGATATAAAAATATATTAACAACTCATCAATTTATTTAAGACAAAGACGATTTAAAACTAAGAACCTCAAAAGGCGTCAACATAACAATCCTCCTAACTTAAGTGAATATTAAAGAGAAATGATAAATTATATTAATTGTTTGAAAATTATGATGTGTATGACATGAGTATGGGTTAAATTTGAGAAATTGAAGACTTGTATGTGGAAAAATAAATTTCTAAACTTGATTTGAATGGTGTTGACTTTGGTATTCTAATGATGAAGAGGTTTAAATTTGATTTTGTATGTGGTAAGGTAAGTTTCTAAAGGTTTACTAGTTTTAGTAATGTGTTGGAAATTTAGAAAGTAATGGGAATTGGGTAAGTTTAATATTAAGGATCCACTTGTCACAAATAAAATCATTAAAGCAATATATTATTGATGTATATTGTCACCGATGGAAATACAAAGATACTTGTACCGACAATTTTTTTTTGTTTGGCATGCTTATTCCGTCTGTAAATCCATCAATGATTATATTATCGATAGAATGACCAACAAAATAAAAATCATCAAGTAAATATTTTTCGATGAATTGTAACCGTATATGATCCTGTCAGTAAAAGTCAGACTGACAAAATTAGTGTCCGACTACCGACATAATATTTTGTCGGTATATTGCAAATTTTTGGCAGTGCCTATTTTAAACCAAAACTCGATCTTTTCTTTCTTGGTGCTATTTTTATTGTGCTTCCGCCAGTATTAGTATCTTCAAAACTTTATGTAGTCGTTCTTAATTGTTTTCAAAAACACATTTTTGATATAATATAAACTTGGATCATAAAATTAGAAGCATTTTTTTTTATACATGGTTCAAGCACCTTAAAATAGATAGTCCACAGAAAAATTCATACTTAATCCATGTAATTATATATGTCTTTCAATTAACTATATATGAATGTATCACAAAGAATGCAAAGCCTAATTAATTATAGCTTGTTTGACATGTACCCAGTAACATTTGAATTTTTGTGAATATAGGAAGACTTAATGGCAGCTATTAGTCAATCTAGTAATGAACTTGTGTATGTTCTACTTTTTGGTTGCCGGATTACGCTTGCATTAAAAATTTAGCTCCACTAACAGATTCGACAATGATACATGGAAATAGAAACCACAGGCATACTATTCAGAGGTAAGATGTTGCATCTTTGGTGAGTGGAGAAAAATACCTTTCAATCAATTTAACTAATTTCTTTCTTATTTAATAATACCTTTCAGTATGATCTTGATGTATCTATGCTAGAGGAGCAAGACGGGTCAATAATAATAATAATAATAACTTTGTTCAATAGAGCATCTGATACAATCAATTACAACATACTCTAAATGGTGTGGGGAATCACTATTGCCCCACACATATTTTACTGCGGATTACAATAGTAATCCACAGTGATGCTTCCCCACTTTCTTTTTTTTTTTACTTTTCCCTTTTTTTTTCAATTTTTTTTTTCAAAATTACTTTTGTTTTTTCAACTTTCCTAATTTTTCTTTTTTTTCATTTATTTTTTCTTTTGTTTTTTTCAAAATTATTTTTATTGATTTTACTTTTTAAATATTGACCTGGTTAAAATTTTTGCTTTGTAATTTTTTCCTTGAAAATACTGTGGATTGCTGCGATGTTTTTCCACATAATTTTTCTATTTTATTTC